>Ga0214917_10002348_pt1 | contig 23167 bp, 17 predicted proteins | sample LL_1208_BB_MetaG_FD_177983 | JGI IMG/M metagenome (GOLD analysis project Ga0214917, IMG submission 177983) | Freshwater microbial communities from Lake Lanier, Atlanta, Georgia, United States - LL_1208_BB | ecosystem: Environmental > Aquatic > Freshwater > Lake | place: USA: Georgia | collected...
CGTCGGATGACGCAAAATGAGAAGTCTTTCCCGCGTTCGCGGCGGAACTTCGTGGACTGCCCCTGATCGGCCCAAGCCAGCTCGCAGGTGGCGCGCAGGTGGCGCGAGGTGCTTCGCCGGCGGCCGCACGCTGAGCGGGATCAGTTCGTCAAATCGCCGGCCCACAGCCGCTCGAGAACCATCTGCCAGGGGAGGATCTCGATCCCGTCGACACGGCGGGGAACGGTCTCGAGCGAGGCCACGATCGCTCGCGACAGCACGCCCTCCTCGCGGATGGCCTTCAGGCCGCGGAGATCCTGGTCGCCGACGATCGGCTTTGCCTTGACCTCGATCGCGGTTCGATCATCCAGAATGAAATCGACCTCGAACCCCGAAGTGCTTCGCCAGTAATGAAGCGGACAAGGGCCGGCATAATCGCAGTAGCTCCGCAGTTCGTGATGGAAAAACGCCTCGAAGGCCTCGCCGAATTCCGGCGTGCCCGGGGCCAGGTGGCGTCGCTGCTGCAGGTGGTGTGCGACGCCGACGTCGAAAAAATAGAACTTGTTGGTCGCGATCGGCTTGCGCTTCACCGACTGCTTCCAGGCGGGCAGGTCGATACCGATCAGGGTGTCCCGCAGGATCTGGAAGTATTCCTGCACGGTGGCCCGCGGCACCTGTGCGTCGTTGGCGATGTTGGAGTAGTTGATCAGCCGGCCGTTGCTCAGGCCGGCTACGGGCAGGAACCGGCTGAACGCAGGCAGGTTGCGGACGGCCGCTTCCGCGGCGATTTCCTCTTTGAGGTACTGGCCGACGTAGGCCTCCACATCGCTCCGTGGATCCTCTGAAAAGTAGATCGACGGCAGCAGTCCGGTTTCCAGCGCCCTCGATAGAGAGAACGCATCGCCGAGTTCTTTCCACACGAGCGGATGGAGCGTCTTCATCAGCGCCCGGCCACCGAGCAGATTGACGCCGCGAGTTCGGAGGCGGCGGGCGCTGGAGCCGGTGAGCAGGAACCGCAGGCCGCGGTCATCGATCAGCGCCTGCACCTCGTCGAGGAGGATGGGCAGTTTCTGCACCTCGTCGATCACGACGAGCGATTCGCTCGGTCCGATCTCCTCTCGCAGCCTGGAGGGCCGCTGGCTGAGTCGGAGGAACACGTCGGTGTGGAGCAGGTTGTAGCAGCGGCAATCCGCCAACGACTCCCTGATCAGGGTCGTCTTGCCGGTTTGTCGAGGTCCCAGCAAAAAGGCTGATTTCCGCGAGATGAGCTTCCGCAGGTCAAGTTGTCGCGCGATCACTTGCATGATAATCGCCACCAGAGCCGGCGTTTATCATGACCTCGCGGGCGGCGTCGGGCAAGTTTGATCGCTGAAACCGATTCAGGATCGGCGGGCTCAGCCGAGGTTCAGCAGTGATCGCACGCTCGCGAGGAGCTTGTTGGGGTCTCCGAGCGTGTCGTCGTGGAGCGGCAGGACGGCGGTTTTCTGATCGACCAGCCGCACCACCCGGCCCTTCTTGGCCGCGGCCTGTCGGAGCTTCTCGATCGCCGCGCGGTCGTGGTGGCCGAACATGATCATCCCGGGGTGCCGCGTGATCGAGTCGATGCCGTGGGCCGAGGCGAGCGCCTTGAGCTTGGCGAAGTCGAGCAGCCGGCGGGCCTCGTCGGGCAGCGGGCCGAAGCGGTCCACCAGCTCGCCGCCCAGGTCGTCCACCTGGCTTTCCGCCGTAGCCCGCGAGAGCCGGCGGTAGACGTCGATCTTCGCCCGGAAGTCGGGCACGTAGTCGCGGGGCAGCCAGGCCTCGCCGGGCAGATCCACGTGCACCGGCGGCGGCTCGGCAGGCGGCATTTTCTTCATGCCACGGACGGCCTGCTCCAGGAGCCGGCAGTAGAGCTCGTAGCCCACGGTGGCGATGTGGCCGCTCTGCTGCGTGCCGAGCAGGTTGCCGGCACCGCGGATTTCGAGGTCGCGCATCGCCAGCGAGAAGCCGGCCCCCATGCTCGAAAACTCCTGGATCGCGCGGAGCCGCTTGGCGGCCGTGCTCGTGAGCCGGGCCGTCTCGTCCACGAGCAGGTAGCACCAGGCCCGGTGATGGGAGCGGCCCACGCGGCCCCGCAGCTGATGCAGGTCGGCCAGGCCGTAGGTGTCGGCCTCGTCGATGAAGATCGTGTTGGCCCGCGGAATGTCGAGGCCGCTCTCGATGATCGTCGTGGCCAGCAGGATGTCGGTGGTGCCCGCGACGAACGAGAGCATCACCTCCTCCAGTTCCGTCTCCGAGAGCCGGCCGTGGGCGATCCCGATGGTGGCCTCCGGCACGATCGACTGCAGCCGCTGGGCGACCTTGTGGATGTCGTGGATGCGATTGTGCACGAAGAACACCTGCCCGTCGCGGGCCAGCTCCCGCTCGATCGCGTTCTTGATGAGCGACTGGTCCCAGCGGGCCACCTTCGTCTCGACGGGGATGCGATTGACCGGCGGCGTCGTCAGATTCGAGATGTCGCGGATGCCGAGCATCGACATGTGGAGCGTTCGCGGAATCGGAGTGGCGGTCATCGTCAGCACGTCCACGCTCGACCGCAGGGCCTTGAGCCGCTCCTTCACGTCCACGCCGAACCGCTGCTCCTCGTCCACGACCACGAGCCCGAGATTGGCGAAGTGGATGTCGGCCTGGGCGAGCCGGTGGGTGCCGATCACGATGTCCACTTTTTTTCGCGCGAGGCCCTCGAGCGTGTCCCGCTCCTCGGCGGTGCTCACCAGCCGCGAGAGTGAGCGGATTACGAACGGAAACTCCTTGAACCGCGCCGTGAACGTGCGACGGTGCTGCTCACAGAGCACGGTCGTCGGCACGAGCACGGCCACCTGGGCCCCCGCCTCGACGGCCTTGAAGGCGGCCCGCATGGCCAGTTCCGTCTTGCCGAAGCCCACGTCGCCGCAGAGCAGCCGGTCCATCGGCCGCGGCTTCTGCATGTCGTCGCGGATGGCGTCGATCGCCGTGAGCTGGTCGGGCGTCTCGTCGAATGGAAACGACTCCTCGAACTCCCGCTGCCAGGGCGTATCGGCGGGAAACGCGATGCCGGGCCGGCTGTCTCGCGTGGCCTGGAGGCGGATCATGTCGGCGGCCATGTCGGCCACCGCCTTTTGCACCGCCTGCTTCTGCCGCTCCCAGAGCGTGCCGCCGATCTTCGCGAGCTTGGGGGCGAGCTTCGTGCCGCCGACGTACTTCTGCACCAGCTCGATGCAGGAGGCGGGGACGTAGATCCGCGTGCCCTCCGCGAACTCGACCTCCAGAAACTCCTCGGTGCGGCCGTGCTTTTCCAGGAGCTTGAGCCCCTTGTAGCGGCCGATGCCGTGGGCCACGTGCACGACGTAGTCGCCTTCGTGAAGGTCGAGGAACGTGTCGATCGCGCGGGAGAGCCGCTGCCTCGCCGGGCGGGCGGCGGGGGCATCCTCACGGCGGAAGAGCTCGGCGCTGCTTACGAGCACGAGCTTCTCGGGCACGAGCCGGAAGCCGCCCGACAGGTGGCCGCGGGTGAAGTGGAGTCGTTCGGTGCGGGCCGGTGCCGAGTCGGCAAGCAGCTCGCGGAGCCGCTTCTCCTCCGCATCCGACGGGGCAATCACCCACACCTCCTGATCCTTGCCGACCGTCTCGAGCTCCTCCTTCACGCGGTCGAGCGCGCCGGTGAACCGTTCCACGCTCTCGACGGCGAGCGCGGCGGTGGCCTCGAGGCTCGACGGGGCGATCGCGGAGAGCGTCACCGACGGAAACCGGTGCAGCCGCGCGAACACCTCCTCCGGCTCGAAGAGGCCGGCGTTGTCCAGCCGGTCATGCATCCGCCGCGCCTCCTCGGCGAGTTCACCCGGTTCGACGAGGGCCACGATCGAGCCCGCGGGCAACAGCTCGGCCAGATGGGCGCGGCGGCCCGAGCTGCCGGTGGCGGCCAACGCCGTGAGGTCGATCGCCTCGAGCATGGCCACGCTCCGCTGCGACACCGTGTCGAACGTGCGGAGCGACTCGATCTCGTCGCCATAGAGTTCCAGCCGCACCGGCCGCTCCCAGTCGGCCGCGAAGAGATCGATGATCCCGCCACGGCGGGCGAAGGTGCCGGGCGTGTCGATGGCGTCGACCGGCTGCCAGCCGCGGGCGGTGAGCCAGTCGGCCAGCTCCTCGGGATCGATCCGACCGCCGACGGCGAGCCGCCGCGTGCCGGCCTCGATGTCGCGCGGGTCGGGAAGCGGCGCGAGCAGGGCCTGAACGCTCGTGACGATCACCGCCGGCCGTTGGGCTGCGTCGATCGCCAGCCGCTTCACCACCGCCAGCCGCTCGGGCTCGGCCGGGTCGGCATCCTCCGCGCCGAAGCTTTCGACCGCAGGCAACAGCGCGGCCGGCGTGCCGGTGAAGAGCGAGAGATCGTCGACGAAGGCCTCGGCTTCGGCGGCGTGCGGGAGCACGACGACGAGCGGGGCGGGCGGGCCCGGGGGCCCCGCAAGAGCGTGGGCGATCGCCGCCGCGGTGAGCGCAGACGCCGACCCCCAGGTTCCGCCGACCGTCCCGCCATGCCCCTCGCGGAGGCTGGCGATCACGTCGGCGAACCCGCGGTGCGTTGCGAGCGTGGCGGGCAGGCCATGCAGCCGCCCGCCGTCCGGTGGGGCGGGTGTGGCCACGGCCTCTTTATACCCGCCGGCCGGTTTTTGTGACCGTTTCCATCGTGTATGGTTGAGGGGAGTGGTTCACCCGTTCGCCCCCGCCCAGGAGTTCCCCATGGCCACCGCCGCCCGTCCGAAAGCCGACGCCTTCGTGTCCGGAGCCGACGTGGTCGTCGAGTCGCTCATCCGCCACGGTGTGGACGTGATCTTCGCCTATCCCGGCGGGGCGAGCATGCCGCTTCACCAGTCGCTCACCCGCTACAAGGATCAGATCCGCACGATCCTCCCGCGGCACGAGCAGGGGGGCGCCTTCGCCGCCCAGGGCTATGCCCGCACGACCGGCAAGCCCGGCGTCTGCATGGGCACCAGCGGCCCGGGCGCGCTCAATCTCGTGACGGCGATCGCCGACGCCAAGCTCGACAGCATCCCGATGGTGGTGCTTTCCGGCCAGGTGGGCACGAGCGTGATCGGCACCGACGCCTTCCAGGAGACCCCCATGGTGGAGGTCTGCCGGGGCATCACGAAGCACCATTACCTCGTCACCGACGCCAACGACCTGGCCCGCGTGATGAAGGAAGCCTTCCACATCGCGACCACAGGCCGCCCCGGCCCCGTGCTCGTGGACCTCCCGAAGAACATCCAGCTCGCCCAACTCCAGCCCGACTATGACGTGCCGATGAACCTGCCGGGCTACAAGCCGGAGCAGCGGAAGCCGGCCCCGGCCGAGCAGATCGCCCAGGTGGCGGCAGCGATCAAGCGGGCGAAGAGACCGGTGATCTATGCCGGCGGCGGCGTGATCGCGTCGGACGCGGCGGACGAACTCCGGGCGCTGGCGAAGAAGACCGGGATCCCGGTCACGATGACGCTCATGGGCCTCGGCGCCTACCCGGGTGACGACCCGCTCTCACTCGACATGCTCGGCATGCACGGCAGCGTGTATGCCAACTACGCCGTGGACGAGGCCGATCTCCTGATCGCGGTGGGCGTGCGGTTCGACGACCGGGTGACCGGCAAGGTGGAGGCCTTCGCCCAGCACGGCTTCATCGTCCACATCGACATCGACCCCTCCGAGATCAACAAGAACAAGCTCGTGCACGTGCCGATCGTGGCCGACGTCAAGACGGCCCTCGGCCAGCTCAACGCGATCGTGGAGCCGCCCGCGGCCGACCTCTCCCCGTGGCACGCCCAGATCGCCGCGTGGAAGAAGGAGGATCCGTTCTCCTACGACACGAGCTATCCGGGGATCCTCGCCCAGGAGGCGATTCACGAACTCTCGAAGCTCACGGCCACGCACGACACCGTGATCACGGTGGGCGTGGGCCAGCACCAGATGTGGGCCGCGCAGTTCTACACGTTCCGCCGTCCGCGAACCTGGCTCTCCTCCAGCGGCCTCGGCACGATGGGCTTCGGCCTGCCGGCGGCGATGGGGGCCAAGGTCGCCTGCCCCGATTCCCTCGTGGTGGACATCGACGGCGACGGCAGCATCCTGATGAACATCCAGGAGTTCGCCACCTGCCGCACGGAGAACATCCCCGTGAAGGTGCTGCTGCTGAATAACCAGCACCTTGGCATGGTGGTGCAGTGGGAGGACCGGTTCTTCAAGGGCAACCGGGCCCACACCTACCTCGGCCCGATCGATCACCCGGAGGCCTGCGGCCAGGGTGACGGCATCTCGCCGTGCGACCGCTACCCCGACTTCGTGGCGATCGCGAAGGGGTTCGGCTGGCAGGCGGAGACGATCTCCGAGAAACGGGATCTCATTCCGGCCCTGAAGCGGATGATCGACGCGCCCGGTCCCGCCCTGCTCGACGTGCAGGTGCCGTACCAGGAGCACGTGCTGCCGATGATCCCGTCGGGCCAGACGGTCAAGGAACTGATTCGCAGGTAAGCGGCCACAGTGGTCCGCCACGCATGTCGAACACGACAACCATCGCCTTAGCGATCGTCGGGGCGGCCGCCGCAACCGTCGTGTCTGCTGCGGCCGTGCGGCAACTGGCACGCTGGGCGGATCGTCGCGGCCTCCGGGATCTGCCCAATCACCGCAGCAGCCACGTCCGGCCGATTCCCCGGATTGGCGGCGTGGTCATCGTAGCGGCGACGGCGATCGCCGCGGTCCTCGCCGGAGTCCAGTCCGGAGCCCAGTCCGGAGTCAGTGCGGGAATCATGGTTCCGGCCGCCTCGACCGCCATCGCCGCGGTCCTGCTGCCGGCGCTGGCCGTCGCGGGCGTGAGCCTGGCCGACGACGTCCGGGGCGTTTCGATCGGGCTGCGGTTCGGCGTCCATGCCGCGGCCGCCGCGGCCGTCACGGCCTGCCTCGGACCACTTCCGGCTGTCGAACTGGGCTCGTTCGGTTCACTGGAACTCGGCCGGCTGGCCTGGCCGCTGACGCTGCTGTGGATCGTGGGGCTCACCAACGCCTTCAACTTCATGGACGGCATCGACGGCATCGCCGGGATCACGGCGGTGATGGCCGCGTCGGCGCTCGCCGTCGCAGGCCTGGTCTGCGGGGCTCCGGCCGTGGCCGTGGTCGCGGCGGCCCTCGCCGCCGCCGCGGCGGGATTCCTCGGGAGCAACTGGCAGCCTGCGGCCATCTTCATGGGTGACGTGGGCAGCACGTTCATCGGCTTTCTGCTCGCGGTCCTGCCGCTGGCCGCCGGCCGGCCGCTGGCCGCGGCCCTGATCGCCGTGGTGGCCGCGGCGGCCTGGCCCTTCATCTTCGACACCGCCTTCACGCTCGTGCGGCGGCTGGCCCGCCGGGAGAACGTCCTCCAGGCCCACCGCACGCACCTCTATCAACGGCTCGTGCATTCGGGCCTGTCGCATGCGACCGTGGCGTCGATTTACGGCGGGCTGTCGCTCGCCGGGGGCATGCTGGCGGTGGTTTCGACCACGCTGCCCGGCTCGCGGCCGGCCATCGATGGACTGGCCGCGTCGTTCGCCGCAGCTGCGGCGGTCGGCCTCGTCGCCGGCGTGCGGGCGCGGGAGTGCCGCGGTCCGCTCACTTCGCGAGTCGCTCGAGGGCTTCGAGGGACGTTTTGACCCGTCCGCGGAACGCCGCGAGTTGGATGTCGTCCACCTCCTCGCCGGACCGCAGGATCCGCTCCACCGTGTTGCAGGCCGTGGTCAGCCCTGTGACCGCCCGCTTCGCCCTGAGGACTGCCGCCGCCGCAGCCAGGGCCAGCCCAGGCCGATGCCGAGCGTCGCCGCCGCCGCCGGCGGAAACACCGGCCCCGTCCTGGCATACACCGTGGGTGACTCCAGTCGCGGTGCCTCCACGACGAGCGTGTCCTGCACGTGCAGCGGCAGCCGCTCCTCGATCCTGCCGACGGGGTCGATCAGGCAGGTCTCGCCGGTGGCGGCACAGCGGATGAACGACCGGCGGCACTCCACGGCCCGGAGCTGGGCGAGGAGCCGGTGCTGGCAGAGCGTGAGCGGATTGGTGAACGCCGCGCCGTTGATCAGCGATACGAGCACGTCGGCTCCGCCGCGGACCAGCGACCGGGCGGCCGACGGGACCATGTCCTCGTAGCAGAGCATCACGCCGAGCGCGGCCTGGCCCGGCACGCGGAGAACCGTGGCTTCATGGCCCTCGTGAAATTCGTCGTCCAGCGGAAACCAGAATTTGATGTCCCGCAGCCAGCTGCTGCCGGGCACGTACTCGCCGAACGGCATCAGATGCCGCTTGTGGTAGCGGCCGACGATCCGCTCGGCGCAGTCGATCAGGATGGCCGACTGGTGCAGCGTGCGGGGCTTCTCGGGCTCGCCGGTGAAGATCTTGCCGCCGAAGAGCAGCGGGCAGGCCGGCGATGCCAGCGGCCGCAGGCCCCGTTCGGGCTCGCGGGAGAGCGCCCACACCCGCTTCTCATCGGCCAGGCAATCGAGCGCGGCGTCGTAGGAGCCGCCGCTGCATTCGGGCCAGATCACGATGTCGAGGGGATCGTCGGCTCCCGCGGCGGCACAGATCGTGCGTGTCTGTTCCTGGAGCAGCGGCGTGGCGTCGTCGAGGGCGGAGTTGACCTGCACGACCGCCGCACGGATCCGCGGAGCCGCGGCCGCGACGGTCGTCCAGTGGTCGATCGCCCACAGCCCGTAGCCGAGGTTGGCGGCACAGACGACGAGCGGGGCGAGAGCCACGGCCGACCACGGGCCGATTCCGGCCGGCCACGGGCCGATTCCGGCCGGCGAGCCGGCGGCGGGGCGGACGAACGCCTCGGCTGCGTGCCAGAGCCAGACGATGGCGCCGGCGTGGGCGAAGGCCACGAACGTCGTCACCTCGGGGCCGAACAGGTCCGCCGCCTGCACGGTGACGGGCCAGCCGATCTGGGTGTAGCCGATCTTCCAGGGGAAGATGCCGGGAACGAGCCACTCCGTCACCACGGCCACGAGGCCCGCCGGCAGCCAGGCCACGAGGGGATTCCGGACGGTGCGACCGATGAACCAAAAGGGGGCGGACCAGCGGGCGGCGTCCCAGAGGACCATTACCACCGCCATGCCGAGCCCGAACGCCGGGGAAGTGTCGAGCGATTTGGTGATGACGGCCGGCGCCCAGTGAAACGCGATCCCCAGCGTGGTCGCAAACCAGGCGAGGACGAGCGTTTCCCCTCGCCAGCCGCGCAGCTGGCCGACCGCCGCAAGGGGCGCCGCGAGCGCGAGCCAGGTGAGGGGCACGAACCGCTGGTCGATCCAGGGCACCGCAGTGACCGCGGCCAACGTGGCGACGACCGCCAGGTCACGCAGCCAGCCGCCGACGCCCCGGGCGAGAACTCGAGGCGGGTCGGAGACCACCGTGCGGGTGCCGGCCACCGGCGATTCGGATTCCGCAGACACCGTGGGCATCAGAAGCGGCCTTGGGGAAGGCGAACCGTAATGAATTCAAACTCCCGACTCTCCCGACGATACTACGGGAACAACCGACAAAAAAGCCGGGCGCGGCAGGCTGTGCCGCGCCCGGCTTCCCGAGCGAGAGAGAATCCGCGAGTTCCGCGGATCGGACGAACGACGTCCCATCTATCAAAAGCGGGTGATCAGCAACGGGTCATCAGGAACGGGTAATCAGGAACGGGTAATCAAAGCGGGCTCGAGACAACCTCCGTGGCGATGCCGTTCACCGGATCGGCCTCGATGAGGGTCGTGCCGCCGGACGTGCTGAACGTCTGGGACTTGGTGCCAGCGTCCGTCTTGCCGAAGAGCGTGAACGTGCCCTTCTTCACCTTGAACTTGGCGGTGCCGAGCGGCGGAACGTTCTTGAAAGCCGAATCCTTCGGCTCCTTGGTGCCCGACGTCACGGCGGCCGAGAATGCCTCGGCATCACTGACGTTCTTCACCTCGACGGTGACGGTGCCCTTGGACTTCGTGCCCGCTTGGGCGGGAGCGGCAACGCCGCAGCAGACCGCTGCGACGATGCACATCGTCATGAACGGACGAATCATGGTGAACCTTTCTTCGCGTGAGAAAACAGGGAAAGAAGAAAAAACAGAAAAAAGAACCGAATGAACGTGATGGACTGCGGTCAACAGCTTCCAGTTCGCCGCGAGCCTTCCGAGGACTCGCTCACTTGAGGCTCTCCAAGGAACAGCGGTCTCCCCGGCTTTTCGTGCAAATGGCTTCGACGACCTGCCAATCGACGAACTCATCCATGAACGAGGTGCGGCCATCGGCGAACAGCACATGCATGCCGCCCGGGTGATGACTGCGAAAATTGTCGGAATCGGACGTGTTGACCACCCGACTCTCGTGCGTGAAGACCTGTTGGCTGCCGCCGGCCCACATCGCCCGGCTGTAGCCGGGATCATCTTCGTATTTGACGTCCGCCTCACCACGGTCCACGCACTCGGCGACGGACAGCGTCTGGCTCATGCCATCGGTGATCGCCGCAGACCGCGCGGGCTGCGAACTGCGGCCGGCCGCCACGGTGCCCGAGTAGATCGCATACAGGACTCCGCTCTGTTCCCAGTTCGGGTCGATCTTGTCGATGGGCATCCCATCGCGATTGATCGCCGATCCCTGAACGCCGCCGTAGTCGAGCTTTCCTGGCCACGAAAGCATCTGGCTCGGGCAGCGATAGACGGGCAGGGCCGTGTCTGCCATGCTCCGATTGTCGCCCTCGTAGTAGTTGCGGCCGTAGTCGATCTTCGTTCCCATCGCGGCCTCTTCGAGGAAGGGCAGAATGTAGGAACTCCAGCCGTGGTGCAGTCGCGGTGTGGGGGCGGCCCGCCGCTGCGGCAGGTCGCGGCGGTCGTCGCCGGCCGGGAACAGCCGCCTGGCCGATTCGTAATTGCCCAAGGCCAGTCCGACCTGCTTGAGATTGTTGCGACAGGACATTCGGCGGCCCGACTCACGGGCCGACTGGACGGCCGGCAGCAACAAGCCGATCAGCGTGCCGATGATCGAGATGACGACGAGTAGTTCGACGAGCGTGAAGGCGGCCGGTCGCCGGCAGTTGACGCAACGCTGCAACCCTGGACGAACGCCGGCTGGCGTGATCCTTTGCGGATCGATCGTGATCGCGTTTCGAGCGTTCATGCTGATCGAAAAACCCGGAGTCTGGAGGGTCTGCAGGCGGTTGCGATGGACTCACGGAGCGAACGATTTCACCACTACAGTACTTGAAGACTATTGTCGGGGAAGACCGTGTCAAGCAGGGGGGGTTGTTCTGTCTGGGCGATTTTCGCGGATTATGCAAATCGGTGCCAAAAAACGGGGCCGCTCAGAGGGTGGCATCAGGCGTCATTCCCGCCATTTCGGTGCTCTGGCCGCCCGGGCGATCAGACTTCGGCGAGCACCTCGCGTACCTGGCCGGACGCCTTCACGGCGGTCTCGAACGCGGAAATCTTCGTCCGGCTCGGGTCAAAACGCAGCGTGTAGCGGCCCGCATCGACGTACTCGCTGTTCGCGATGCTGACCACGAACGTATCGCCGGCAGCGGTTGACGACGGCGAAATGGTCACTCCCAGAGGTTTGACCCGCTTGTCGGCCAGGGAGATCGAGCCCGGCAGGGAACCGCCCGAGATCGAGAAGTTCTTGAGCGAAACACCTTTCACCACCTGGTCGAACCGCAGGGTGGACGAGAAGCTGACCAGGTCGAAGGTGAACGACGTCACCGCCGGCGGCCGGGTGACGATCCGGATCTCGAGGTCGGCTGACTCCCCGGCCGCCACTCCGCCACTGAGCTGAATGGCCTTCACGAGGTAGCGGCCTTCGGCAAGCGGACTCGATCGCGGCACCGCGACGCGCCACGAGCCATTCTTCTTCGTCACGGCCGCGAAGGTGCTCGTGTCGCCGGTGTCGGCATTGGTGACGGCGAGCGTGGCCGTCGTGCCCTGTGCGACCCGGCCAGAAAACACGGGGGCTGTGACCGCCGTCACCTGATCGCGTGCACCGGTATCGCTGCGGGCGTCGAGCATGGGAGTGAGCACGGTTGCCGAAAGTTGAAGCCGCGATTCCAGCCGCTCAGCGTGACTCAGGCGAGCTGCCCGCCGCCGGCCGGCGACAGCCGCCGCGTGTTCGGCATCGCGGCGCGGCCGCTTGACCCGTCGATCGGGCATCAGCACGTGGGACAGAGGCTCGAGAAAGCGGGCGAAAACCATGGCAACCCCTCGACGACGATGTCCGAAACCCGAAGCCAGTTACCGACACCAAATACCAGTCACCATACCAGTCACCATACCAGTCACCATACCAGTCACCGAAACCAGTTTTTCATTGCCGTGTCGTTCCTGGCATTTCTTTTCCAGCCTTTTCAGGTGGTACCCTCGGCCGCACCGCAAGTCAACTATTCGGTCATCGGTAAGGCCCCTCATTCGTACGGTGCGGTCCGTTCAGGTGGTCCGGGCAGAGGGATGCCTCTGCTGCCTCGATCGCCCGCGATAGCATTGAAAAGCCCACGCCAATGTGGCAGGCTCTGGGTCCGGCTGGAGGATATCCTTCGGAAGCCTGTGAGTCCCCGGCGCGGAGGAAGAGTGATGAGGCGTTCTCATGGTGCCCGCTCTGCCCGCGGGCGGTGGCTTGCACCCCACGGCCGGCATTCTCTCCACCGGCACGCCCTCCATTTGACCGCCTTGACCGCCGAGTCATTGGAGCCGAGACGGCTGCTGGCGGTCGTCAACCTCACGGCGAACGAGCAGCTCCTTCTCGAGCTGATCAACCGGACCCGTTCGGCACCCGTCGCCGAGGCGCAGCGGCTCGGCATCGATCTCAATGAGGGGCTCGCGCCGGGGACGATCTCCGGAGTGGCGAAGCAGCCTTTGGCGCCTCACCAGACGCTGATTGACGCCGCCCGCCTGCACTCGCAGGACATGCTCGATCGCGACTACTTCAGCCACACGACGCCCGAGGGGCTCGACGCCGACGCCCGCGCGGCGGCGCTCGGATACGTGGGCAGCGTCGGCGAGAACATCGCCTGGGGGGGCAGCACGAGCCCCGCACTGGATGAGGTGGCCCACGTGCTCGGGCGGCACGACGACCTGTTTCTCAGCAAAGGCCACCGCCAGAACATGCTGATCGATTTCTACCGTGTCGTCGGCGTGGGGGTGAAATTCGGCACGTTCACCTCCGAAGGTGACGACTACGTGGCGAGCATGGTCACCGAGAACTTCTCCCAGGGCTCGTCCGCCTACCTCACGGGGGTGGCGTTCAACGACACCGTCACGGCCGATCGCTTTTACACCGTGGGCGAGGGACTGGCCGAGATCACGGTCACGGCCACCGCGGAGGGAGGCGGCCAGTTCACCACCACGACGGGGCCGAGCGGCGGCTATGCGTTGTCGCTGGCCGCGGGCACGTACAGCGTGGTCTTTTCGTCCGGCGACACGTCTTCGGCCGTCCACACCGTGACCCTCGGCTCCGAGAACGTCAAACTGGATCTTGTCGGCGGGTTGACTCCGCCGCCACCGCCACCGCCGCCACCGCCACCGCCACCGCCGCCGCCGCCGCCGCCGCCGCCAATCGACGTGCCGTTGGCGGTACTCGGCATCAGGCCGCTGGCGGCCGGGGCGTATGCCGCGGGCCGAACGGTCGGATTCGAGGTCACGCTTTCAGAAGCGGCGGAGGTGCGGGGCGTGCCACAGCTCTTGATCGCCGCGGGGAAGGCTCAACGGAAGGCGACCTACGTCTCGGGTGGCGGGTCGCAGACCCTCCTGTTTCAGTATGTCGTGGGGCGGTCCGACGGCACCTCGGATGTGGCCGTGGGCCAGGGCTTTTTGTTTCCGAAGAAGAGCGGGATCGTTTCCGTCGCCGGGGCCGGTTCCGAGTCCCTGGGGCCGGGCCTGCCGGCGGGCGTTGCCGGCCTGTCGATGACGGGCGTGCGGTTCGACGCCGTGCCCCCGAAAGTGGTCGGCCCGGTGGCCGTGCCGGGTGTGGGAACCTACACCGTCGGGCAGGCGCTGAACTTCATCGTGCGGTTTTCGGAAGCCGTCACCGTCGTCGGTGCGCCGCAGATCTCCGTGGCCGGTCTCTCCGCGGCACGCCAGGCGATCTACGTCTCCGGATCGGGGTCGCAGGAACTGACGTTCCGCTACGTGGTGCAGGCAGGCGATTCACCGGCTGGCAAAAAAGGCTTGAGCCTCGCCAAAACGATCACGCTGCCGCCGTCCGCCGCGATCAGCGATTCGGCCGGGAATCGGCCGGCGTTGAAAATTTCGGCGGCGGCGATGAAGGGCGTGCGGATCGACACAACCGCGTTCGCCGCCCTCGGCCTGCAGGGAAGCCGGCCGTAAGGCCTACGGATGCGGCGTGATCGCAATGATCGTGATCTGGCCGGGCTCGGGGCCGTAGCACCAGAAGACGCGGTAGGCACCGGGCGTGTTGTTTTGGGCGTAGGCCTCGAATACCTTCGCCGCAGGATCAAAGGGATGCACGAGCGAGTGGTATTCGTGGGTGTGCAGTCCCGGATGGCGGGGGTTTTCCGCCAGCAGGGAGACGCACTTGTGAACCTGCTTGAACAAGCCCTCGTCGCGGGACGCCTTGCCGCTGGCTTTCTTCGCCCGACGGCCGCTGGCTGACTCAGCCCTCTCCTTCAGCCGCAGGTATTCGGCTGTCGCCTCGTCCGACCAATGAAGGGTGAACACGCCGGCTAGTCCTGCAGCCGGTCAGCCAACGCGGCGTCGGCGGCGAGGTCGGGCCCGGAATTCAATCGGCCCGCCTTGGCGTCGGCGAGGCCCCGTTGAACGGCGGCACTCGCGGACCGATTTTCATGGAGCCACATCTCCCGTTCCGGCACGACCCGCGCGATCGTGATGCGAACCTCCGTCGGGTCGATCTCCTCGACCAGGACCGTGCGATTGGCGAATCGCTCGCCCAGCGTCACCCGGCCCTTGCTGTCGGTGGTTTTCGTGGTCATCGCTTTCGATTCTAGCCGCTAAGTGGGCAGGTGGGAAATGCCCACTTTGGATCGGAGGATTCGAGGTAGTTCGTTGAGTTTTTGCGGCTACGGCCGATCGGGCGGGTCGAAAAGCGGGCGGGGGGCGGATTTTTTTGGTGACGCGTTTGGTGGCTTTTTTGGCTTGCTTGGCGCGGGGGCGGGGAGAGGCCGGCGAGGCGTTGAAGTGCCATTGGCCGGGCTGTCCTCAGGCCTAAGGGGCGGCAATGTTCGCGAGATCCGCGATCACCCGCTCGAGGCCTCCGACCACGCGGGCGATGCGTTCGAAGTCGAGTTTGTCGGGCGTGTCCTCCGGGGCGTGATAGTGCGGGTAGCGAAACACGGCCGTGTCGGTGACCATCACCGCCGGATAGCCCGCCTGCCAGAATGCCCAGTGGTCAGACCAGCCCACTCCCTGGATGGTGTCGGGCAACGCACAGCCGTAGGCCGGAAACGGCGTCGTGTCGCGGAACTTTTCCACCGTTCGCGAGACGAGTTCGCCGGAGGCGACGTTGCCGACGAAGGCGATGAAGTTGCCCCGGTCGGGATAGAGCAGCCGCAGCGGGGGCAGGCTGTCGAACCGCTGACTGCCCGGGGCGTCGCTGAAGTAGCCGATCGTCTCGATGGAGAGCATCGCGGCGATCCGCTCCTTCCGCTGCCGACACCGCCTGGCGTACCGCACCGACCCCATGTCGTCGGTCTGGAACCAGGGCGGCTCCTCGCTGACGAAAAACACGAACCGCAGCGTGCGGGCCGGTGTGGTGGCCGCAAAGGCCCGTGCCAGGGCGAGCGTCGCGGCCACGCCCGACGCGTTGTCATTGGCGCCGGGGGTGTCGGCGGCCGAGTCGTAGTGGGCCCCGACGACGATGATCTCGTCGGCCTGCTGCCCGCGGTTCGCGGCCCCGCGAATCTCGGCGATCAGGTTGGCGACGGTGAGGCCGCGGAGTTCGTAGGCCTGCCGCTCGACGGCGAGGCCTGCCGCCACCAGCGACGTGTGCAGGAACGCCTCCGCCCGCCCCAGTGCGGCGGCATGAAACGGATCGGCATGCCGCTCGCCGATCGTCTCGGCCAGCGTGGTGACGTCGGCACGGAGCGACCGGGCCAGCCGGATCTGTGGCTCCGTTGCCTGCGGCAGCGGGCCGACATGCGGCCGGCCGGGCATCGCAAGTCGGGGCATCGCAAGCCGGGGCATGACGAGCCGGGCTGAACCGGCTGCCGACGGCTCCGCGCCGCCGCAGCGGCCGCCCGTCAGGAGCAGGAGGCCGGCCAGGACGCTCAGGCCGAGAAAAGACGCGAGACACGGCCTGCGGGAAACTGCGGGCATGGGCGACATCCGGTGCAACGAGGCGGCGTCGAGGCGAAGGGAGCGGCTGGGGCCGGCGGCTTCCCGCCCCGGCATGACGTCCGACAGCGTATCACTTCCGCCAGAGGCCGCTCGGCGAGTCACTCCCGCCAGGGGCGTTTGGCGAGGGCCTGCCAGACGTCCCACGACGAGACTCGTCGGCCGGCGTGGATGCCCCGCCGTTTGGCGAGCATGCGGGGCAGCCCGCGGATCGCATCCCACTTGGCCCGCAGGAAGCGGAAGGCCTCTCCCCGCGCGGCGCAGACCGCCAGCGAGGCCAGTGTCTGCAGCAGGTGCAGGGGCAGCAGCAGGATTGCCAGGGGCAGCGGCATGTTCTTGGCGAAGGCCCAGACGAGATTCCGGTGACCGTGATACGTGGCGAACGCCGAGCGGCGGCCGCCGGATGACACGCCGCCGACGTGATCCACGACCGCATCCGGCACGGAGATGGCCCGATGCCCGGCGAGCCGCAGCCGAAACCCGAGATCGACGTCCTCGAAATAGCAGAAGAAGTCCTCGTCGAACCCTCCCACTTCCATGACGGCGGCGCGGCGGTAGAGGGCCGCAGCGGCGCACGGCGAGAAAATGTCGCGTTCAACCAGGTCTGCGGGCCGGAGCCGCCTGCCATGCCCCCGCCGCCAGCCCAGTCCGCTGATGCCATAGGCGTCGCCGATCCCGTCGATGATGTCGGGCCTGCCGTCGATCATCTGCCTCGATCCGAAGGCGACGGCCGTCGGATGTCGTGCCGCCGCGGCGAGCAATCGCTCGAGGCACTCGGGATGGGGAAACGCGTCGGGATTGAGCAGCCAGATGAACTCGGTGGGGCAGGCGACGATCCCGAGGTTGGTGGCGGCCGCGAAGCCGAGGTTGCCCGTCAGGCCGATGACATCCGGCCGGAGAGCGTCCGCGACCTGCGGTCCCAGTCGGGCGACGACGGTGGCGGCCGAGGGGCCGGGGCCGGGGCTGTCGAGCACGAGCACCGACTCCGGCCGCCGGGTCTGTGCGGCGATCGCCCCGAGGCAGCGCGGCAGGACGTCCGCCGCGGCCCGGCCATGGCAGACGACGATCACGCCCACCGAGGCGGGCTGACTAGGGGGATTCTCCTGGTTTTGTGCTCGAATAGCCAACAGTTGACCCGCATGCCATGTACGGTAGAGTCTTTGTAAAGCCTGTTTTTTCCCCATCCTTCCCAGTCGGCAATGGGCTTGTTTCCTGCAAAAAAGTGGAATCCGCATCCCCCGGAGTGCATATTCGGTTGAGACGCCCGGTTTTATCACGCCCATCGGAAAAGGTTGAACCAATCGGAACGGTTTGAATCCGGCGGACGGCCCGTCATTCTCGTTCGCTTCATTCTCGCCCCCTTTCTTTCAGACGCGTTCACTCACCACGGAGGATTCACGGCATGGAGGCTGTGGTTCTTTTGGCACCACGCCATTCATGTCTCCTGCTCTCTTACCTGCGCTCTTGGCGGATGCGGAACCGATGGACACGGTGCCTGCGGCCGTGTCGGTCGTGATCGTCAATCACAACGCGGGCGCGGTGCTGCGGGACTGCCTCTCCACCGCCCTCGCCGAGGCCCGGCAGGTCATTCTGGTCGATAATGCATCGGTGGCGACGACGTTCGACCGGCTCATTGCCCGGTTCGCGATGCATCCTCGGCTGACCGTCATTCGCTCCGCCGAAAACGTCGGTTTCGCAGCCGGCTGCAACATCGGGCTCGCGCAGGCCACCGAACCGGCCGTCCTGTTCCTCAATCCCGATTCGGTTCCCGCAGAGGGGGCGATTCGGGCGATGCTCGACACGCTCGAGGCGGACCGCGAGGCCGGCATGGTGGGTGGTCTGCTCCTCTCCGTCGATGGCAGCGAGCAGGGGGGAGGCCGGCGGGCGATCCCCACGCCGTGGCGGTCGTTCGTCAGGGCATTCGGGCTGTCCCGATTCGCCCGCCGGTGGCCGACACTGTTCGACGATTTTCATCTCCACATGCAGCCGCTGCCCGCCGAGCCGATCGCGGTGGAGGCGATTTCGGGCGCGTGCATGATGATTTCGCGGACGGCCCTCGAGGCCGTCGGGCCGATGGACGACGGCTACTTCCTGCACTGCGAGGATCTCGACTACTGCATGCGGATCCGCGCGGCGGGCATGCGGATCCTCTTCAATCCCCATGCGGCGGTGACGCACGTCAAAGGTGGCTGCAGCCAGGATCGACAAGTGTTCGTCGAGTGGCACAAGCACAAGGGCATGCTGCGGTTCTACCGCAAGCACTTTCGGCACCGGTATCCGACGGCCCTGATGGCGGTGGTGCGGTGCGGCGTGTGGGCCCGGTTCGCCGCCGTGTCGATGCCCCATCTCGTGCCGTCGGCCCGTCGCTGGCTGGCCACACGGCAATGGTCGTTGCGGCCGTTCGCCGAGGCGGCACCCGGCCCGGCCCGATCCTCGGGCATGCTGGCGGTCGGGCGTCCGGTGTCCAGTTGACGCATCCGGTGCAGCCGCCCATGTCGGGGATCGCGGTCGCATTCTTCTGGTTCGTGATGGCCGCTGTGCACCTGGTGGTCGATCCGGCCGGCTTCGACATCTCGCTCCTGCCGCGGCTGGTGATCCTGCTCGGCTTCCTGGTGTCGATCCTGGTGTCGATCCTGGTCGCACTGACGTGCGTGCCGTCGCTTTCCGGCGGGGCAAGTCGGAGGGCTGCGAGGTTGTTGTGGCACGGCACGCCACCGACGTTCGAGCCGGTCGTCTGCTGGTGGGCGGCATACACGGCCTGCGTCTGGATGTCGCTGGCCTGGGCGTTCAATCCCTCTGCCGGCCTGGGCGACTGCTTCAAGTCCACGGCCGCCTGGGCTGTGCTCTGGCTCACCTGCGTGCTTCTGCCCAGGCTGCCGCGGTGGCAGGAGCGGCTGCCGTTCATGGCCGGCTGCGGCTTACTCGCCGTGGTGGGGACATGCATCTTCGAGATCATCACCGCTCGGGCCGCACTGCCCGCCGGCATCATCCCCGACCGCCGGTTCATGGAGGCGCACGTCACCGGCAATCAGTCCAACGTCAACCTGTGCGCTAATCTTCTCGTGATGCTGCTCCCCTGGTGCCTGTGCGGCCTGGCGACCGGGAACGGCGCTCGCAGATGGTTCGCCGCGGTCGTCGCCGCGGCCGGCGTCGCGATGATCGGGCTCGCGCAGTCGCGATCTGCCTTCGTCGGCCTGGCCGCCGCGGCCGCCGTGGCCCTGATCGCGATGCTCGCGATGCCGCGGCCGCTCGGACTGTCGGGTGTTCAGCGGCGGCGCGTGCTCGCGGCCGTGGCGGCGGTCTGCGGCAGCCTGGCCGGATTCGTCGCGTTGGCTCCCGACGACGTGGCCGTCGCCCGCCGCCTCCGGAGCATCGTCGTCGATCCGCCAGCCGCGCCCGGCACGCCGTTTCGAGACGGAGGGCGGCGCGAGATCTGGCGACTCACGGGCCGCATGATCGCCGACCGGCCGCTGACCGGCGTCGGAGCCGGCAACTTCGGCATCGTGTCCCAGGCCTATTACGACGAGCGGCTCGACCTGTCGCGGATGCACCACAACTGGCCGCATCCGCACAACGACTTTCTCTGGGTGTTCTCCGAAAAGGGGCTGTTCGGAATCGTGTCGTTCGTCGGCGTGCTCTGCGCGGCGATGCTCGCGGCCTGGCGGGTGCTCAGGCGGACGTCGGACCGTCGGGATGCCTGGATCGCCGTCGGGATGCTCGCGGTGCTGACCGCATACGCGACGACGGCCTGCTTCGATTTTCCGCTCGAGCGGGTGAGCCAGCCGGTCGTGCTCGCGGTCACGTGCGGGGTGGTGGCGGTGCTTGCCAGGCAGATCAGGACCCGTCACGACGGGAGCACCGCCGGGGCAATGGCCGAGCGTGCGGCGGTCCGGAGCCTGTCGCCGGCTCGGATGGTATCGCCGGTGTGGGCGGGTCGGGGCAGGCTGGCGGTGCTCGTGGTGGTGACGGCGGTGCTGGCCGTCGGCACGGTCTGGGCGGGGGCCGCTACGGTGCAGGATCGTCGGATCAGGGGTATCTATCGGGCCCTGAAGGGCGGGCGGTGGCAGGAGATGCTCGACCTGACCCGCCGTGCACAGATGCCGTGGCGCACCATCGACACCTACCTCACACCCCTCGCCTACCACGAGGGTTATGCCCTCATGAAGCTCGGCCGGGCGGACGAGGCGATCGAGGCGGTGGAGCGATCGCTCGACCACAACCCGAACCGGCTGGCGACCCTGACGACGCTCGGCATTTTGTATCTTCAGGCCGGACGGCTGGGTCAGGCCGAGACCTGCTTCCGGGAAGTGGTCCGCCGGTACCCGCAGAATCCACCGGGCTACGTCAATCTGGCGGCCTGCCTCATCGAGGCCGGCCGAGCGGATGAGGCGCAGGAACTCCTCGAGGCGATTCCCGAGGACATGCGAACGGCGGCCATCAGCCGGACGCTCGAACAGGCTCGGGCTGCCGTGGCGGCAGACGCGAGTCCGGAGCCGGCGCGGCCGGAATCAGGGCAGGAATGATCGAGGGCGAAAGCCCAGATCTCGGCTCGCGGCGACATGGTCGCACGAGAGGTCGTCGTTCATCCGCGCCGCGGCGCCTGCCGGCAGACCATGGCCGCGGCCCAGGCGGCGGGCGATGGATTCCGCGATCCGCCAGATGACCGGTGGAATCTCGATGATCCGCACGGGCAGGCCGCGGGCCTGACCGATCCGCTCGACCATCTCGCGGTAGCCGAGGATCTCGCCCCCGGAGATCGCATACATGGCGGCCGGAGCCGGGTGATCGAGGGCGGCCAGGCAGGCCGCTGCCACGTCGTCGGCATGCACGGGCTGCCGCAGGCCACGGGCCGGACCGCAGACCGGAAAGAACCCTCTGAGACCGAGCGGCGGCCGGGCCAGAAACGATGCGATCGCCGCCACGTTGCCGTCGTGCACGCCGTCGTAGATCATCGTCGGCCGCAGGATGCAGAGCCCGACGTGGCGTCCGGCAGCCCATTCGGCCACGGCGGCCTCGGCGGCGGCCAGCCGCGCCGCGATCTCCCGCTCGGCCGCGTGCGGCGACGACCGCTTCGTGATCACGCTCTGCGACGACACCGCCACGAGCCGCTCGATGCCGAGCGACTCGAGCCAAGTCACGTGCTCGGGAATCGCCCAGATCGGACAGAGTGCGATCCAGTCGGGGATGCGCTCTCCGGCGGCCGCCGCGGATCCAGTGGTGGCCGCCGCGGATCCAGGAACCCGCCAGCTGACGCCGTGCGTGGCGGCCCGTGGGGCTGATCGCGAACAGGCGACGCCCTTCCGGCCGGCTGCCGCGAGTTGTTCGAGGAGATGGCGGCCGACGAGGCTCGTGGCGCCCAACACGCCGACGCTGCCACCATCTCGATCGAGGCGATGATGCTTCACGGAGGCCTCACTGACGAGACGCCCGAAACGAGCGTTCCGGGGGCGTCTCAACGCTGTGTCGCCAGCCGCTCGACGTCGATGCGCGGCGGTTGGGGCGAGACATGCCCCAGCGTCTTTTCGCTGACGACGCGGCCCCGCTCCAACTGGATGGCCCGATTGCACTCGCGGTGGATCAACTCGGGGGAATGCGTCGCCAGCACGAGGATGCCGGCATGGTCGACGATCTCCCTCATCCGCCGCTCCGCCCGCTCGCGAAACTCGGCATCGCCGGTCGAGAGCCACTCGTCGAGCAGCAGGATGTCCGCGCGGACGCTCGTCGTGATCGCGAAGCCGAGCCGCATGAGCATCCCCGCCGAGTAGGCCCGCAGGGGCATCGACAGATAGTCGCCGAGCCCGCTGAACTCGGCGATTCCCGGGGTGAGCCGGGCGATCGTCGCCGTTGAGAGCCGCATCGCGAGCCCGCGCAGATGGATGTTTTCATATCCGGTGGCATCGAGGTCCATGCCGAACATCGGATCGACGAAGCTGGCCACCGTGCCCTCGCGCAGGACGCTGCCGGACTGCGGCGGAAAATAACCGGCGAGCGTCCGCAGGAGGGTGGTCTTGCCGGCGCCGTTGTGGCCGTACACGCCCAGCCTGTCCCCCTCGCGCAACGTCAGCGAGACGTCGTCGAGGGCGAGCACGCTGGTCACGCCCGCGGACGTCCTGAATCGCCCTCCAGCCAGTGTCGAGAGCACCGACTGTTTCAACGACGCCGCATCGGCCCCGAACACGGGCAGGGCGACCGAGACGTTTTTGAGTTCTAGGTGTGGCATGATGCGAGGGATGTTCCGCGAATGGTCGGCTCGTGGCGATCAGACCCAGTACACGAGCTGCCGTCGCTTGCGGGAGAACACGACAGCGGCGATCGCGACGTTGATCACCGTCCAGCCCAGCGCGACGAGCCAGGTTCGCGGCTCGACCGCCCGTCCGAGCAGGGGTTCGCGGACCAGCGCCAGCCAGACGGCGAACGGCAGGTCGAGCACGAATCGTGCCCGTTCCGGGAGCGACTCGGGAGACCAGATGATCGGGGTGAGGAACGTCATGAAGGTCATCGTGCTGGCGACGATTTGACCCACGTCCCGGAAGCGTGCGCACGCCATGCCTACCGAGATCACGGCCGCGTGCATGTTGAAGAGGAGAAGCAGGAGTCCTGGAAGGAAGAGCAGCGTCGTGAGGCTCGGCGGTACGCCCGCCCAGACCGCGAACGGAATGTACAGCACCATGTGGTGCATCAGCTGGATGACATGCCGGGCCACGCATCGCCAGGAGAAGAGGCTGATCGGCATGTCGGAGTTCTTCAAATAGCTGGAACCGGCGATGAAGACGGAGCTTCCATCGTTCAGCGTCGAGGACATGAAGTTCCAGAAGATCATCCCGATCGCGACGCTCGGGAAGTAGTCGC
>Ga0214917_10002349_pt1 | contig 23164 bp, 27 predicted proteins | sample LL_1208_BB_MetaG_FD_177983 | JGI IMG/M metagenome (GOLD analysis project Ga0214917, IMG submission 177983) | Freshwater microbial communities from Lake Lanier, Atlanta, Georgia, United States - LL_1208_BB | ecosystem: Environmental > Aquatic > Freshwater > Lake | place: USA: Georgia | collected...
ATCTGGACAGTGTTTTAGATGATGATCCAGACGGTGATCGTTTACGTTTCTTTATCAAAGCGGTTAAACCAGGAGGAGGTGTAGTAAGTGGTTTAGGTATAGGTAATTTTTTCACAGATGTCATGTGACCAATAATTGGTATAGTAAAACCATATACAAAAACCAAGACCTAATAAATAAATGGAAGTCATCTTGGACGAACGCGAAGCACATCTGTATGATCGATGTACTACACTTGTACAAGGAGAGTCTCACACAAAAAGCTCTACTGCGCTAAAAAAGGCCGTCCTCCCCCTCGGTGATGTTTTGCTAAAATATGTGGACCAAGACGTCCTCCTCATTGAACGCAAATCTCTCCAAGATTTACTCGCCAGTATCAAAGATGGTCGTTATGAAGAGCAATCCTATAGACTCATCCATGCATCCGACATCCATCCACACAATATTGTTTATTTGATTGAAGGACAATTGTCAACACTCCGATCACCCCAAGAAAAGCGCATGGTTTATTCGGCCATGACAACACTTCAAACATTCAAGGGATTTAGTGTCATTCGAACGGGGGGTCTCCAAGAAACCGCCGAATGGATCATTGCGACGGCGGATAAACTCGCGCGCGAAATTGCGGGGGGCAAAAACCCAAGATTTGCAAATGGACATGCATACACAGATATCGATTCCAATAATCTGCCTACACCCCCACCATATTGTAGTGTAGTCAAAAAGACCAAGAAGGACAATATCACCTCCGACAATATCGGTGAGATTGTACTGTGTCAAATCCCCGGGATCAGCGCCATTACGGCCACCGCGATCATGAAAAACTACACGTCTTTTCCCCATTTTTTGGAGACATTGCGCCAAGATCCCGCGTGTTTGGACAACGTCTATTGTGAAAGTCAGGGAAAACGCCGGAAGCTGGCAAAGACGGCCATCGCCAATATTTGCCAGTATTTAGGAAAACCTTGTACACCGCCTACTCCGCTACCTGTTTGAATGGGAGTGTGTTGGCGTAGACATTGGGTGCGTTTGCAAAGACAGGTTTTGTAATCTCGTTCTCCGCGTATTTACCCGAATCGATCTTGTCTTGGGTAAACAATACGCCACCCCAATTGGTGTCCATCGGATTATCACTGAGGGCAGGTGTAGCTGCGTTAGGCGATCTATTCTGTATCTTGGTCGAATCGTGTGTTTTGTCTATTTCTGTATAACGACCAACGTATTGACTCGTAGGATCGAATCCTAAATACGTACCTTGGTTGTATTTGCCATTTTCGCGCGAAGCATCGAGATAGGGTGTAACGGGCGCTCCTCCCATTGAATCGAAGGGTCCTGGACGGACACGATATACGTCATTTCCTTGGAGATCGTTTTCCTGTTGCAGATAGAGGATGGGACAAACCATACCGCTATTACGTTGTGTTTCTACATAATTGATGTATTCATCTAAACTATAAAAAGGGAGAGGATTTACGCCGTCAATCATGGGTGCTTTTGTATTGAACAGCATGAGGACGTTGCCGCGACGTACGAGTAAATTGGGGCAGGATGAGTTGTTTGTGGTTCCGGTATTTGATACCTCTATCGAGTCGAATGATTCTTTCGATTTAGGCATAAGTCCATTGGTTACATATACGTATAATCCGGCTAAAAATACAATCAATAGAAAAAGTATGAAAACGATCCGGGATTGATTCATATGGCTATATTATACTGTTATAATATATATTATAATGATTGGTGTAGGCAGACCACAGATCATCGGGAAGATTTATCGCGATGGGTGTCCTTACTGTGACAAGATGAAACCCGAATGGGAAATAATGAAGTCAGATATCGATGTGAACCCAATTCCAGGAGCACAAGTTCTTGGTTTCCAAGAACACGAGGTTGATAAATTGACAGGTTTCAATGATGATTTGAATAACAACGGTTTGGCAGTTGAACGTGTGTCCATTCAACGAGGTGTTCCCACTATTTTTTCGGTTTGCAATGGCAAAGTGAAATATTACAAGGGAGAACCAACGGCCAAGGAAATGCGTGCTTGGTTTGAACAATGTATTCAGGAGGGTCTTCCCAAGAAACAGTCGAAACCTAGCAAGAAATCTAACAAATCGGTAAAAACGGCTAAGAAAAAGGGAGGTGATGGACTAACTCCTGCCATTCCTGTTGCTGCTCCAGCACAGGCATCACTTGTTGGTGGATCCAAAAAGCGCCAAACCAAAAAGCGCCAAACCAAGAAAACGTCTTGGTTTTCCAAGATTTTCGGATAAAATACAGAAAAAATCAATTTTCTATATTTTGTGCAAAAAATTGATGTAATTTCACACAATGATACGTTTGTAAAACGAACCTAAATGCATCACACCTTAACAAACTAGACACATGTCATCCCCCAAAAAAATAGTCGTGGGAAAGTCTTTCCGTCTCATCGACTTTCATATTTACGATGAGTCGTCTAAAACAAACTCGTCTGATGAAGACAATAGCAGCATTGACAGCAACATAAAAAGAGAAAGACCAGAATCGCATTTTGTCATCCAAATGTTCGGTGTTGCAGAAAACGGCGAAACGGCCTGTATTTACGTGAATGATTACCAACCCTTCTTTTACATTCGCGTGGGAGATGATTGGACACACCAAACAGTCCAGGAACTTTTCCGCGATATCCGGAAACGTGTGGGTAAATACATGGAATCGTCCGTCCTCTCTGCTGAACTCGTTCATCACCACAAACTTTATGGATTTAGTGGCGGTAAACAACATTCGTTCGCCAAGTTTACTTTCAAAAACCTAAATACAATGAATCGTACGCGAAATCTGTGGTACAGTTACCAAGAGGGCGGTATTCGCACATCTCGCCCCCTCATTTTCCGAGGAGTCACACTCGAACTCTACGAATCCACAATACCACCATTATTACGATATTTCCACATAAACAATATTAGTCCATCGGGATGGGTGTTTGTCCCTGTACCCAAGGCACAGACACAAGTACGCACTACCACATGTACTTACGAATACACGGTATCAAAAAGACAGTTGCGTCCGCTACCTCAGAAAGAGACGCGCGTGCCCTACAAGATCTGTAGTTTTGATATTGAGGCCAGTAGTAGTCACGGCGATTTCCCCCTTCCTAAAAAGTCCTACAAACGATTGGCGACCCAATTGGTCGACGCTTTTATCCGACAACAAGGTGCCGGACCATTGGACACGACCCGAGCCAAAGGTTTACTGAAACGCGTCGTCATGACGGCATTCGGACACGATCATTTCGACGATGTAGATGTAGTTTATCCCAAGACGGTGCCGACCAAGGAACGACTACTCCAGCTCCTCGAACTCTTGAATAAAACGCCCGTGAAAAATGCCAAGGCCATGAATGAGGAGGAGGATAATTCCGACGTCTTAGCCATCGATACCATTTTCGAACGAATCAAGGAGGCTGCGAATGCAGGTGCGGATGACGACGACGATGCAGGTGAATCCAACCAAGAAGTGGATGTAGTTCCTTCTTGGATGCGCGGATCGACCAAGCGCACTCCCAAGGTCGAAAAAACTGCCACACTTTACGACATCCTCTCTTCGACGAAATACGAACGCGACGAAAAAATCCAGCTCGCTGACCAAACAATTACTCTAATCGGATTTCCGCGTCTAGAGGGTGACCAAGTCACCTTCATTGGATCGACCTTTATGCGATATGGCGAACCCGAACCCTACATGAATCATTGTTTGGTATTGGGCACATGCGATCCAGTCGAAGGTGCTGTTATCCAAACAGCGGATACAGAAACGGATCTGCTATTACAATGGACCGAACTCATCCAGCGCGAAAACCCCGACATCATTATCGGATACAACATTTTCGGGTTTGATTACGAGTTCATGTTTCGCCGTGCCGAGGAAACCCATTGTGAATACGATTTCCTCAAACTTTCCCGTAAGCGGGGCGAACTCTGTGCGAAAAGGGAGCGACCGACGGGTTTTGAAGACGACGAAGATCTAACTGAAAAATCCCCCCTCCAGATTGAAAATACCAAGATTGTGTTGGCCACTGGCGAATATGACCTGCGATTCTTCAAAATGACAGGCCGACTCCAGATTGATATGTACACCTACTTCCGCCGTGATTTCAATCTCTCCTCCTACAAGTTGGATGATGTGGCGGGCCAGTATATAAGCGACGATATCAAGAGGATCGAGTATGCCCAGCACCCCCTCCATGGCCCTGTGACCGAACTCTTTAGTGGGAATCTGACAGGACTTCATCAAGATGACTACATCCACATTGAGATTAGTGGATTCACGTCAGACTATTACCAAGAGGGTCGCAAGTTCCGCGTCCTAGCCATTGATCGTGGGCGTAGCGTCCAAGAAGTGGTCAAGGGCAAAGAATGCACAAATATCTACAATGTCATTGTAATCTCCGGTCACGAACCCATCCAAGAAACGGCGGCCAAAAAACATATAAAATGGGGTGTAGCGAAGGACGATGTGACCCCGCAAGACATTTTCCGCCTAAGTCGCGGTTCCTCGGCTGACCGCGCAGTGGTCGCTAAATACTGTATTCAAGATTGTAACCTCGTACACCATTTGATGAACAAAATCGACGTGATAACGGGCTATGTCGAGATGTCGCGGATTTGTAGCGTCCCCATCAGTTTCCTCGTATTTCGTGGCCAGGGTATCAAACTCACGAGTTATGTGGCGAAGAAATGCCGGGAAAAGAATACGCTGATGCCGGATTTAGAGAAAACGGGGGTGGCAGAAGGATATGAGGGTGCCATCGTCCTTCCACCCAAATGTGCCATGTACATGGATAATCCAGTAGCGTGTGTGGATTACTCGTCACTCTATCCATCGTCGATGATAAGCCAGAATTATTCCCATGATAGTAAGGTGTGGACACGTGAATACGATTTGGCAGGTAATTTGACGAAGGAAACGGGGGAGAAGGACACCGCAGGAAATTACGTGTACGACAATTTGCCTGGATATCAATACATCAATATTGAGTTTGACACATACAAATATTTAGCCAAATCTGCGACGGCGAAAGCGGAAAAGACCAAGGTGGGGCGGATGATTTGTCGATGGGCGCAACTGCCCAACAATCAAAAGTCTATCATGCCGTCTATTTTGGAAGAACTCTTGAAAGCACGCAAGGATACACGCAATATGATCAAGACGGAGAAGGATCCATTTATGCAGAATATCCTGGACAAACGTCAACTCGGTTATAAGGTTACGGCCAACTCTCTATATGGGCAGTGTGGTGCACGCACTTCAACCTTCTATGAGAAGGATGTTGCAGCTTGTACGACGGCGACTGGGCGACAGATGATTACGTATGCGAAGAGGATTGTGGAAGAGGTATATGGCGATTTGGAATATGTGACAGAGGGACACGGGCCGGTTAGATGCAGGGCCGAGTATGTATATGGGGACACAGATTCTGTCTTCTTTACATTCAATTTGGAAAATCCAGAAACGGGGGAAAAGATCCGTGGAAAACCCGCCCTCGAAATGACGATCGAGATTGCCCAAGATGCAGCGAAACTCTGTACTCAGTTCCTCAAACCACCTATGGAATTATCCTATGAAAAGACGCTGATGCCTTTCATCCTCCTCTCGAAAAAGAGGTATGTAGGGGTGCTCTATGAAGAGGATCCGAACAAGGGCAAATTGAAATACATGGGTTTGTCTCTCAAACGCCGTGATTCGTGTGATTATTTGAAGGATACCTATGGTTCGATTCTCAATATCTTGATGCGGAGTTATGATCAAAATGGGGGTAAAAACACGAGTATCCAAGACGCCATTTCCTATTTAGATAAATCGTTGGAGAATCTCATCGCTGGTAATGTGCCGATGGAAAAACTGATGTTGACCAAGGCACTACGCGGTGATTACAAGAATCCGCAACAGATTGCACATCGCGTGTTGGCTGAAAGGATCGGGAAACGCGATCCAGGAAATAAGCCGAAACCGGGGGATCGTATGCGATTCGTTTTCGTGGCGAATCAGGGCAAGAAACCCGCGCTCTTGGGAGACAGGATCGAGACTCCCGAGTTTATTGAGGCGAATAGTCTCAAGGTCGATTACATTTACTATATTACAAACCAGTTGATGAAACCTCTACAGCAACTCTTCGGTTTAGCATTAGAACAAATATGGGAGCATCAGCGTAAACCGGGGGCGATCAAGACCTATCGAAAAGAGATTGCCGCCTTGGAAAAGGAAGTGCCGGATTTAGAGGTTTTCATGAAGAAGCGCGAAAAGTTATCATCTGCCAAAATAAAAACTCTGTTGTTCGATAAGTTCTTGCATCGCATTGAGAATGAACAGCGGGGTGTACAAGCGATTTCGGCGTTCTTCGCCACATCCAAAAAGTTACACCAATGAAGATGGGTCTAAATGCACAATTCGCAAAGTATCGTTCCACGCCCGCAAAGCGGGCGTTTTGAATGTGCAATGTATAACCTTTGTTTCCCGGTCCAAAATGGACCTGGGGGTATTGGATAATTGGTGTAAAATAACAAGGTGATGGTGTAATTGTCGTGAAAATATACCTCGGAATATTATAAACCATCGATGAAGTATACGTTTATTATACTTGTTATTATAGTTGTTGTAATATTCCTTTTTTTCCTTTTTCGACAACGCGGTTGGACAGAAGGATTTATTGGTGGACCTCCCTACACCAAATCCGTTTTGTCTTCATTCAATCTGTTTCTTACACCGAACAATTCATTTGATCAGGGTTTGTTAAAAGCAACGGCCGGAGACAGTCCATTGAGTGGTGGAAGTTTCCCGGCGGATGATTTAACAAAATGTGTAGATGATTTGACCAAGGTTGTTGCTTCGAACTACACCAATCCTTATTTAGCGCAGATCATTTCATTATTGCCGTCTATTTCGAGTGATATGGTTAAAACACATGAACCATACGGGAAATATATGAGTCAAATATCGATGGATTTGAGTGCGAATACAGTGCATGCCATTTCTAAAAAGATTCGACAAATTACCCAGGATATTGTGAATATTTATTGTGTAAATACCAAGAAGTCGCCTATATCAATTGTTGATAGTAGCAATATAGAGAGTATCGGTGCGAGGTTTTACGGTGTAGTGGCAGATCCGAGTGGTTATCAATCTACATCTGTGAAAACCATGGCGCGCGTATTTAAACTGGTATTGATCAAATTACATGACATGAATATATCCTACGTGACGAAACATGTTAGTTACATTGAGAATGATGTAGGTGCTTTTGCGTACTTTTTATCTGTTTTGTCTTCTTCTCAATCGGATACAAAACCCAGTGAAGCTGTAGCAGAACCGAAATCTGGTCAACCGGTTGTTGCTGAACCGCCTGCACCCGCAACTATTACGAGTTCACCCACACAACCTTCTGCTGCAACTACTACATTAGCGGGAAGTCCGACCACACCACCGACTGCCACGGAAACGAAAACTATGCAGGCAGTAACTAGTCCACCTGCCGCAACTACGACACCGGCTACAACGAATGCGTCGACTACATTATCGTCTGTGCCGGTGACTGCGAATAATGGTTCGACTGCTTCTGCATCTACCGGCAGTAATCCTGTTGCTGCTGCTCCTGCTGCTGCCGCACCAACATCAAGTTCTTTATCATCTGCTCCTGCTGCTCCTGCTGCTCCTGCTTCTGCTGGGCCAGTTGACACTAATCCTGCTGCTGCCGCACCAACATCAAGTTCTTTATCATCTGCTCCTGCTGCTCCTGCTGCTCCTGCTTCTGCTGGGCCAGTTGACACTAATCCTGCTGCTGCCGCACCAACATCAAGTTCTTTATCATCTGCTCCTGTTGCTACTACTCCTGCTTCTGCTGCGCCAGTTGACACTAATCCTGCTGCTGCACCGAATACGGGTTTGCCTCCTCCATCCAATGAGGAAAAACCAATCAATGTGATCACGTAATAGTTCTGATCGTTTATGTATCAACGATCAGAACAGAGTCATATTATTACGGATTTTCTGTACGCAAATCATACCTACAAACTGGACAATGACTACTGCGCCGCAACCAATTCATCAATGATGGTCGTTTGAAACGGTGACCACATCCTACTATTTCACATATCACATCTCCCACTTGAAAGTCTTCCATGGATATAGGACACGTATTTCGCGAACTCGATTCATTCGTATCATCTGTAGGAGCGGTCATTTCTTCCGTGTATCCATATGTTCGGGTTACTCGAGAAATCTCATCACGTGTTAGTGATTGCTCTTGATTCTGTGTAGCATTTGTAAATGGATACAAATAATAGGTCAATACCGCATTGATTTCATTCGCATTGGGTGCATTTACACGATCTTGATGTTGTGGTGCGGGTGCGGGTGCAGGTGCAGGTGCATGTGCGCGATCCTCCATATGAACAGAGTTTTCCGCCATTATACCTATCAAATGTCGCATATTTCGATTGTATTCATACATGACCGTATTGTAATCATAAATGGTATCTATAATGGTTTCGCGCAGTGTGGGACGAGGATATACTCGTGACGAAGGTGGATTGTCAATGGCTCTTGGAAAACTATTGATCTGTGGTGTATTCACGGAATCATCTCGGACGGGCTCCGTTCTAGTAGGTACATGCGCCGTCGGTCTCGATAGAGACGACGTACTATATTCATTTACAATTCCAGTAAATAATGATTCCAATGCTCCAGATAACACATCTGATAAATCTGGTCGATCTGGACGCCGATTCATAGATGCATCCATATATAATCAATATAAAGGCATCTGACGAATTATTTATATTGTTTTATAGGAAACCCGGATGAACCTGTCGAAATATCATTCGAAGGGATATACGGGATTGGCCAATTTAGGCAATACATGTTTTTTAAACTCTTCTATGCAAGTACTAAACCATACATATGAATTAAATGAACTCTTGGACTCGGATAGTTATGTACGACATCTGAAACCGACGATTCCCGATGTGGCTATTATACATGAATGGAATGATCTACGTAAAGTAATGTGGAGTAATAATGGTGTAGTTTCTCCCAACCGATTCGTCCTACACGTACATCAATTGGCTAGTCAGAAAGACCGTGATATATTTACTGGATGGGCACAAAATGATATGCCCGAGTTTTTACTGTTTATGATTGAGTGTATGCATAATGCTATTTCGAGAAGTGTGGGGATGCGTATTTCTGGAAATATTGAAAACTCGACGGACAAACTGGCGACGGAATGTTATGGAATGCTAAAACAAGTCTATGGACGCGAATATTCGGAAATCATGGATTTGTTCTATGGAATCTATGTTTCGGTGATTGAGTCGGTTGATGGGTCGATCGCGCACACAATGAAACCTGAAAGTTATTTCATGTTGGATTTGCCTTTGGTTCAAGGGGGGTCAAATACTACACTTTATGATTGTATGGATGCATTTACCCGAGGCGAACTGATGGAAGGTGACAATGCATGGTTGAATGAGAGTACGGGTCAAAAAGAGTCGGTTATGAAACGGATTACATTCTGGAACTTTCCTAAAGTCTTGGTCATTACACTCAAACGTTTTTCGGCGGACGGGGAAAACAAGATTGCCGATTTGGTACAATTCCCTTTAGAGGATCTAGATTTATCGAAATATGTGAGTGGTTATAAACCAACCGCATACAAGTATGATTTATATGGTGTGTGTAATCATATGGGCGGTGTCATGGGCGGACATTACACATCTTTTGTGAAAAATTACAAAAACGAGTGGATACACTACAATGATACACACGTGGAGGTCATGTCTTCCAATGCTCCTATTGTAAGTCCATCCGCCTATTGTTTATTTTATCGTCGAAAAAATAACTGAATATAGTATAATGTCAACTGATCAAACACCCAAATCCACTACCGGAACAACTACATCATCAGGAACGAATACGTCATCGGGAACAACTACGTCATCGGGAACGCCCGCTAAATCTTCGTTGTCGTCCGATTTAAATACCGCTGTTTCGCAACTCTTTACTAAATCCAATTTGGTGTTTTTTCTATGGTTTTTAGGCATATATTTCGTGATCTATTTTTTGTTGGGTACTTTTTTCAAGAGTGAGAATAATACGGGGGCGGAATTATGGTTGAGTCGATCCATCGATATTATCATTCTGGGTGTATTCTTGGTTTTTTTGATAGGTGGATATTACTCTTTGAGCTCTGACGACAAATCCAATTTGATATCCTATTTGTGGCAATGGACACACGATTGGATGAATAATCCGGTCGAAATATTCAATGTCGCCATTTTTACGATTGTGTTCTACGTATCCATTTACTTTTTGAGGATTCCTATGAGCGATGCTACTAAACCGATTACGATTTCATTCTTGGAAAATAAACTGTGGATTTTACTCGCTACGTTTATCGTGATTGATATCTTCAAGTATGGCCTAAACATCAATTTGGTGGACATGGTTTTCGGGACGAATACGTCGAAATGGTGGCAACAGACGGCTGTAGATGCATCTGGATCTACTGTATCTACTGTAGTAAAACCCGATACTGAGGTTTTCAATATTTCGAATAACCTATATACATACGATGATGCCCAGGCTATATGCAAAATATATGGTGCCGAATTGGCTACGTATGATCAGATTGAAGAATCCTATAACTCGGGTGGTGAGTGGTGTAATTATGGTTGGTCGGCCGGTCAAATGGCATATTTTCCTACCCAGAAGGCGACATGGAAAAAATTACAGTCGAAACCGGGACATGAAAATGATTGTGGACGTCCGGGTATCAATGGTGGTTACATCGCCAATCCATATATCCGATTTGGTGTGAATTGTTACGGCAAAAAACCGAAACCTTCTGCGATTGATAGCACGTTGATGGCAGCACGTTCAGCCGGTCAAGTGATACCAACTACAGCATCCAATACTGCATTGAATGCAAAAGTGAAGTTTTGGCAGGATAATTCGGGACAATTGCTAAATATCAATTCATTTAATGCGCAAAAATGGAGTGAAACCACGGCGGCTATTGCGCCGAAATAAACGCCTGCTGCCTGCTGCCTGCTGCCTGCTTCTTATTTTTCGTAATAATAGTATAAAAACTGTGACCATTTATGCTCACAGTTTTTACAATCCATGAATAGAGATTAAGGTATATCCGTGTTTTTGTATCCAAAAACGTGGATTGCCTATATCCTTTTCGTGCAAAAATATATTTATGCACGAATAGAGATTAAGGCTTTGTAATCTTTCGGGTCTTCTTCGATTTTTCCTTTTTTGCATCTTCTTGGACAAGAGTGCGACGCAAGAGTTCATCGACGGCATCTTGGTCCATAGTCATGTCATGTATGGTTCGTTTCGGTACAATTTCGCATGGTTTTGATTCGACAATGACAAGACCTATTGGAACTTGGAATCCCCGTTGTTCTGAATGAATATGAAAACCGCCACGTTGACCGTCTTCACTAAATTGGTAGTTCATTTCCATTCGAGTTATATATTACACCAATTTTTCTTTGCTGTTGTAAGATCGCCTTAATTCAGGTGTAGACTTTACATCGCGATTTGACTTTAGAGTTCGCATGATATAGTTCACATGGTCTTTGTTCTGGATGATTTTTCCTAAACATTCTTCGACATAGGAGAATGTGAGTGGCGGATATTCTTTCTTTTCGCCCATACGTATCACTCCGTCGGATATTTCAATATGCGATTCGGCGAGTTGGTGGTCGGTCATATATTCACATATATCGGCTGTCAATTGCGACTTTTGTTCGCGCATTTCCTTGGTTTTTTCGTGTATCATTTTGAGTTGTGTGTCTAATATTACCCATTTTTGTACTTTTTCGACAAAAATGGATTTAGGTGTTGGTGTTACACTCATTCTATTTTATTTGACGATATCTTTTTGTGATAATCGCCTAGTTCTTGCGACGAGTGCGTCTGGCCTTGCGTGAAACACGCTTGTCCTTTGAACGATGGGATCGGCTATAGGCATAAGCAGTTCCAACCAAAAGGGCGGGAACAGCGACATCGATAAATCCGATACCCCCTTTCTTGGCTTTTTGGTTCTTCTTTCCACCCTTCCATCCAGCAGGATCGTTCATTGCAATGCGGTTATCGTCGGAAGAAAGGGCGTGTTGCGACCCTGCGGATCCGTATACGTATTGAGCATATTCGGGACCACCTGCACCGCCCTGCTGCTGCTTCTGTTGCTTTTGATGTTGCTTTTGCTGTTGCTGTTGCTTTTGCTTCTGCTGCTGCTTACTACAAGACATTTATATTATACCTCCATATTTTTCATTCCTGATGTATGTTTTGCTAAACCCGTCAATAGACGTAGAAGTAAAAAGAGATTGGCCAATATGATAAATATCAAAAATACATGGTATATGCAGATCATCCATAAATAAGGATACATTTCATTGTAAATTATGTTTACTATAGGTCCGATGATCGCCTTTAGATCATGTTTAATATCTTCCCGTTGTAAATATTCAATGCAAGATTGTCGAATGTTTTTCATTAGCATCAATCGCGATTTATTTGGTCGTCGAAACAACGCGCCGACCCATTCGTAATACGCGCTAAACTAAACTCTCGTTTGAAGCTATACATGGAAAATATATTTGAGACGAATGATGCATTCCCATTCGATAAATTGAGTGTGACATCTCCCGTCGTGGTCTCTGGTGGGAATTATTTTATGAAATATTTAGTCAATGATTCGCCACTCTATATTCAACCGCCTAAATGTTCGTCGCGACAGGGTATCACCAAGGTTGCAGGAAAAAGACATTATGCGGATCTCATGTTTACAAATGAGAATGTGGCCTTTATTCGTTGGATGGAACATTTAGAGAATTGGACGACCAAACAAATATTCGAGAATCGCGACAAATGGTTCGAGACATCGTTGGAAATGCACGACATTGAGGATTGTTTTGCATCTCCCCTGAAAACTTACAAATCGGGGAAATACTATTTGATGAGGGTAAATATTCCAACACGTTTAGGCAAAATCGCCCTCCAGATTTACGATGAAAATGAAAAGTCCGTGGAACCCGAAACGATTAGTGAGAATACGCAGATATTGACCATCTTGGAGGTACAAGGTATTCGATGTTCGGCTCGTAATTTCCAGATCGATGCCGAGGTCAAACAGATCATGGTGTTGAAACCCACCAATTTGTTTGAGAAATGTATCATTAAACCGAGATCGACTATTGCTGCAGCAAAGGATGAGAGTGTGCCATCGTCAGATGATGAAGACAATGTGAAAATGGATATAGCATTGAACCAAGACGAAGAAAATCATATAGTCACTGACCCTGTCGAAACAAATGAACCGGAAAAGGCCGTCGAAGAACCATCTTTAGAGAGTACGGAAGAGATTATCATTGTCCCTACCAAGGATTTGATGGAGGAGTTTGATGTATCATTAGACGCTCTTCCTGAAACCGACACCGTTCAAATAAAAACGAGGAATGACGTTTATTACAACATGTATCGCGAGGCCAAACGAAAGGCAAAAGATGCCAGGGATTTAGCACTTTCGGCCTATTTGGAAGCCAAACATATTAAGAAAACCTACATGTTGGACGATATTGATTCTAGTAGTGATGAGGATGAAATGGATTTAGAAGAAGACTCGGACCAAGACGACAAGAATAAGGATGTGTAGGTGTTTAGTCAAAGTTGTCGACTTACCTTGAAACAAACGTGGACATATCCTGCCTTCAGATAGTCTCTACATCAATCTTCAAAGGTAAAAATCTTCGGGCGAGGGTCTACCCTCATCAAGATCAGTCAACGAGATGAAAATAATTTTATCCGCCGTTTATATAATATAATACGGATGTTGAAGAGATTTAGTAACTTCGTCAAGTACGGCAATAGCCGATGGGTGATCCTTATCATTGTCATATTGTTGATTCTTTGGGCTCTCATGTCCTATTCTAACAGTAAGAAGAGTGTGGTAGATGGATACGATGTTCCTGCCTCCAAAGAAGCAAAGTCGGCAGCACCTGCTTCTGCTCCCGCCGAAGCACACGCTGTATCTGAATCAAAACCATCTGTTGCGACTGCTGCATCTGGATATGCTCTTCAGCCCGTAGCCAACCCTGCCGATCTTTTGCCCAAGGATGCCAATAGTCAATGGGCAACACTCAACCCTGTGAATGCACAGGCAGGCGCACCTATGCCCGATCTCTTGCAAGCCGGATACCACATTGGCCTAGATACCATTGGACAAACATTGAAGAATGCCAACTACCAATTGCGTTCAGACCCCATTATTGCGAAGAAGGATGTTGGACCATGGAACCAGAGTACATACGAAGCCGATTACGGACGTGTGCCACTCGAAATTGGCGCCGGTCAACCATAAATGTTCGTGTGTAAATACAATACAAAATCGTAATAAGCATACGATTTTGTAGACCCACTCATACAATATGACCTTTTGCAATATGTTCATTGCATGTAAGTAACATTATTTCGTCGTCGGTCAATTTTTGAAACGTAATACAATCGTCGAACCTATATTTGAAAAACCTCATCTGGGGCGTTTTGCACAATACATAGGCCCCATTGTCCAAGAATTGGATGTCTACTACTACACCTCCATTTGTAAGGGAAGGTTTAGTCGAATAACGTTTGATCCATCGAACGTGCCTTCCCAAGAATAGTTGGAAAATGGCATCTACATATCTATATTCAACCAATTTATCACAGAATGATTCGACCGACCCTTTGGATATACCAAGATCGCTAATGGCGTCATCTATATCTTGGTAAAGGGTTGTAAATGTTTGGTTTGACAAATAGTCATGACGATTGTCCTCGACCAATGTTTTAATACGATCAATATGGAATGTAGTGATTAGTTCAGGATCTTGTCTGGCATCTTGGAAAATACGCTCTATCTCTTCCAACGTGATACGCTGCATCGTCTTATCTATATAACATTTACAGGTTTATGTATTTTGTTATGTGAATATGATCTACGATTTTTTCAACATCGGCCAATACATATTCAGTAATACCAAGATTGGCTAATAAAAAGATGGCACATGCGAAAATAATAACGTCGTCGAATGGTCTTAATTCAGCTTGACGAAAGGGATTGAATCGTATTATTAAAAAGGCGCATATGAAAACTTGTATGAATGTACTCAAATTACGCAAGTAGGCGGGATTTACATAAAAAATGCCCATAAATGTTATAAAATACAGCAAATATGTGAGAATCATGCCTCCCAAATAGAAAGGCCTCTTGGCAAAATCCAAGAACGAGTCGGCTAAATAATGTGTGTGTCTCGTCTTGGGATCCATAATCATTTCCTATCTGAAAAATGATTAGATAATAGGGTAGGATGTAGTGTAGGCGATGAAATACCAAATCTTGGAGAAATTGGGGGAGGGGAAGTTCGGTTCTGTCCATCTTGGTAATCATCCGAAAACGGGGGAGTTGGTGGCTATAAAAGTCGAACGAGATAGGATCGGACTATTGAAAAACGAGGTTACAATCCTACAATATTTATGGCGTAAAGGGTGTCGCAATGTGCCGGCGGTCTATTGGTATGGCATTTACCAAGATTGCGCGTGTATGGTAATGACCTATTGTGAAGACGCAATCATGGTAAAGAATACAGGGGATGTAGTTTATCGCGGGGATCTCTTCCAAGACGGCGTGCGTATCTTGGAACAGGTTCACCAAGAATATGTAATCCATCGGGATATCAAACCGGACAATTTTCGCCTAAAGGGAGGGCGGTTGACCCTGATAGACTTTGGTTTGGCCACTATTTATGTGGACGGTGACAAGATCCATGTGGAGAATACCAAGACGGAGCACATCTTGGGAACGCCTAAATATATTAGTCCGAATATTCATCGTGGCGAAGAACCGTCCAGGCGCGATGACCTAATTTCGTTTGTCTACATGTGCATTGAGGTAAGTGAATGTTGTAAATGGCCACCTATCTTGGACGCGGTGCCTATACCGGACCGTTCTGTTACAGATCCCCTAAATATTCGATTTCATAAAAACCAAGAACGACAATTGCAAAAAGAATTGACGTTTTTGAAAGGGCAATCTTGGTATCCCCAGTGGGGTCCAATCTTGGAATATTTGTATGGATTAGCACATTCTACGAAACCTGATTATTCTTTTTTGATCTCTATTCCCAATGCAATTCATACCTAATTAAGGTCTATCCGTCTTCTTGTATCCAAATGGATACATGTTCGACCTTATGAATGAACTAATGGAAGATTGTAGATCGATTAGGCGTTTTTTCTATTGGTAGGACCCCCCTCTTTTACCGGTGATGACGAACCGGGGGTATACGATGCGGGTGTAACACCTGCATTGACATTGCCACCAGCGCCGACCGATGCACCGACGGGCCCAACGTATCCACTGGCTTGGCCTTGGGCACCGGCACCTGCAATTACGCCTGCTGGTCCAATGTTTCCAGAGACATTCCCCTTGGCACTTCCACCGAGACCCAATAGCTTACCTAGACCCGCGAAAAAGGATCCTTGGGCTTGTGCGCCATTTCCACTGGCATCAACACTGCTTGAACCAGACGTTTTCACACCTGCGACTGCTTCTGGTTTAGAAGAAACCACACCCTGCACTGGTGCGGATTCAAGTCCTTCGTAAACACCGCCTAAACCTATGGCGCCCTTGTGACTTACCAAGAAAGAGAACCCACTAAGGGCGATGGAAATGAGAATGACCAACACCAAGAAGATGATTGTCCATGTTTTGCTCGAAGAAATGCCTAAAGCTTTTGCCATATTAGTATAATATTGTATAATATATTGTAGGAAACAATATAAAAAAATTGGGATAAGTATCGTATCGAGTTAGTAATAATGAGCTCTTCTTCTGACGCACGAATGATTGGTATGGTAAAGTGGTTCAACACCAAGTCTGGGTTTGGTTTTATTACTGTTTTGAGTGAAGGTGACCTTAACGGAAAGGACATTTTTGCTCACTACACTTCTCTTCGTGTTACCAATTCTCAATACAAGTACCTAACACAAGGTGAGTATGTTGAGTTTATGCTCATCAAGTCGACCAATGAGTCTCATGAGGTGAATGCATCTGACGTCTCTGGTATGTTGGGTGGACCCTTGATGTGCGAGACACACCGTGCACAGGCTGCATCACAGGCATCTAGATCTGTTTACCCCGGACAGGAGGGATTCGATGAACGCACACCTCGTCCTAGATCTCCCATGTATCGCCCACGTCCCGATTCCTCACGTGGTCCACGTGTGTCTCGCATCCCTGCACCCGTTGCGACTGCATAAATGATGTAGTATGAAATATATAATAACGCCAATATTTGGGTGTTATTATACACCTTTATTTACCGGTGGATCCAAATCCTCCCTCGCCTCTTGACGTCTCTGATAAATGGGATTCGTTCTCAACGATTCTCACAAAAATGGGACAAAGTGTAGGATGACAGATTTGCAGCATCCTGGTTTGGGCTTCGACTACATAAGGTGGTTCATCGCCTGTCAATAATCGAAATGCGCCGATGAGAAATCCGCGATAACCGGAATCAATAATACCGGTGTGGTTCGCCAACATAAGGGGCGTTTTCGATATACTGGAACGCGGATGGACTAAATAAGCGGACGATGTCATGCGGTAACCATTTTCTCTAGGTTCACAATACACCATTTCGGTTTTGATACCGAGGTTCACCATTTTTGATTCAAATGGAGTGTCGAAAACAACGTCGTTGGGAAAACAGACGTCGAACCCCGAATTGGGGAAGGTTTCATTTAGCATCGCGGCATTGTGTTTTATGATCTGGCCCTGATACCAATCACGCAATGGTTCATCTCGAACATAGAGGTTGAGAACGGCAAATGGGAGTGTCTGGTCTAGGTTATTCGCGAACTCAACAATATCATCAAAAAACATGATGGTTTGTATAAACATCATGTTTTTATGTGTTTTACATAGACAATCATTTGTCGACAAATCCGGCCAATTTGTATTGACGCCAAGAAATGGAACGCGGTTCCACTGTAGGTATGCGATTGGCTTCGTCCTCTTTGTCGCGGTTCTCACCCTGTTTGATTGCCGAGTCAATATAGAGCTCTTTCAACACTTTACCGATCATAACGGAGCCCTCATGTTGGTCGACCTTTCCGTCCTCAATGAGCTTTAGCACAATAAGGAGCTTCGACATGATTCGGAAGTCGAGCTCGTCTTTTAATACGCGATTGAAGATATCCGTGTAGTTGTTGTAGAGGAAGGCGGCCTTCTGTTGACACAGCTCGCGGAATTGATCGGGGGCATTTTTGCGCATATCCGCATCGGACTTTTTTAGATTATCGATCATTCGGATTGAATCGCGTATATGTGTACTGTGTTTCAATTTACGAATATTGTCAGTATTATTTTCGCACTCTGACTCATCAATGAGACGTTTTAGATTCAAACGATCTTGGTCAGAAAGATTCATCGTATAGGATCCAGCTAGACTATTATTTATGCTTTTTTCACGCATAAATAATAAAAGGCCATAATATAATGTCAGAAGCAGGACCAACTACAACCACATCATCATCTGCACCAACTACAACCACATCATCATCTGCACTAACTACAACCACATCATCATCTGCACCAACTACAACCACATCATCTACTCTGGACAAAAGTAAACAATATACCCCGAAATACAATGCACCACTTTACTATTTTATACCACCCAATACCAGTATGTATATCCAAACAGTAGGTTTAGTCATAGCCGTCGCACTCTTTTTCATCATGTTTTTCGCCATTTTCATATGTTATGTATACGTCAATGAGGATCAACCAGACATTACTCGTCGATACAATTACATTACAAACGCATGGCTATTTGGCAAGGATCCCAACAAGGTTTTTCAAAATTATGTGAACACTGTGGTCGAGAGACAAGGTTTCACAGATATGTCTGGTTTGAATAATTGGATAAATCCGATATTGGATCGCATGACCGAATGGTTACAAAAAACACTGTTGTATTTTCACCAACCATCACCACATACGTATAAAACCAAGAAGAGTGTCCATTTTGGACCTGGGGAATAAAGGTTACTGGTCATCGGTCTAAAAGACACATGAATATACCTCTCGCAATTATATAACGCGCATGGAATACATTGAATTATCATACAACACTTACAATTCCACTACCGTATATTTAGCTGTTGCTATAGTTTTGGTATTTGTGCTGGGCATATCTATATTGTCTACTATTTTAGAAGCCGAGGTATATTATTATCGCGGTTTCTGTGATCCCCGATTCCTGTATGATAAACCATGCAATGATACGATTGTTAAAATGACAACCGACAAGAAAAAAAATGCCGAAACGTTTGGCAATATGAATCCGCGTAGTTTAGCAGAAACCATACCTCTGTATACTTATCGGTCATTTTATGCGTTTATTGAATCCCTATCGAAATTGGGTCTCTTGATAGAAAAGGGAGTGTGGTATATTGTAGATAGAATAATCAACTGGTTTTTATCTTTGAAATATGTATAATGAAATTGTCAACAGGATCGATTGTGGTCATTGTCGTATTCATAATCGTCATACTCGTGTCTCTTTTCGGTACAGCGGTTTCTTTCAAACCATACAATGAACGTACTATATTTTCAAAGCAATTTCCATATGAGGGATTTGCCACAGTAAAGTCGACAGAGTATACTACTTATCCTAACCACAATAGCATTGATTCCTACACGGCTCATGATGTTAAACCGATTACAGGGCCATCCCGTTTATGGGGATTTGATGGTCTATATTCGTCACCCGATAGCGACGATAATTCATTGGATGTCTTTTCCAAGGCAAAGTCAAGTAACCAATGCAAATCAAGCGGACTATCAAACTCAACAGGTTTCCTTTGTTTAGACGAGAATCAACAAAAGCTTCTAGGATCTCGCGGAGGTAATGCCAGTGGAGCTAGTTCGCAAATTGGCAAGTGAAAATCTAAAAAGGATAAAGGCTAAAAAGGATAAGGGTGTAGTATCCAGGCCTCCGTTTGGGTCGGACACATTATATCAAGTAAGTTGCATCAAATAAAAATGTGTGTGCAAATGCGCGCACATTTTTATTCAACAAGTGGGAAGTTTTTTTCGCATTTTGTACAATAACGAATTGTCTTGCTCTGATCTGGTGATATATCGATTAAATCATGCACAATATTGTGCTGACAATGTTTTTCAATGTAGTCCTCCATCATTTTTAAAATAGCAATATATTCATCTGCGTCGGATAATTCCCAACATGTTTCCAAACGATTGAGTGCATGTGCGAGTGCGACAATATCGTGTTGCTCCATCTTCTATAATATACCACACCTATTATTTATATGTTTTTCGTTTATGTTTATCCGCCGCGCTACACATACATTGCCAACAAACTCTGGTTCTGATGCTCTTCATTCTTAATAAGCGCATCAACTGCCTTTTTCGTAACTGTAAATGGGAATGTGACATCCAATTCAATATCTTTAGCAAACATGTTATTGTCTGCCCTGACCAAACGGAATAGATTGAGTTTGGTGTGGATAATCTCCAAACAACGTTTCAGATTACGCACACCCTTCTCACCCATAGTAATCGCCTGATTCGAAATGATGTATTTCAGTGTCTCATCTGGAATCACCACCTCGTCCTCACCAAATGCCACCTGTTCACGAATCTTCGGCAACATGTATTGTTTCGCAATAGTCACCTTCTCGTTTGCATCGTAGCCCTTGGTATGAATGCGATACATGCGATCTTTCAAAATCGGGTTTACCTTCGATTCATCATTGTAACTAAAGATGAAGAGACATTTGCTCAAATCGAAATCAATCTCCGAAAAGTACTTGTCGTGGTATTGCGTGTTTTGTGTAGTATCTGTCAAGTGAGTCAAGATGCCGACGATTTCCTCCCCCCTCGGTGTCTCGCTAATCTTATCCAATTCATCGAAATAAATCACCGGATTCATACATTTGCTGTCAATGAGGATTTGCACAATCTTGCCCCAACTACTACCCTCGTATGTATACGAATGACCCTCCAAGAAACTCGCATCTCCTGCGCCACCTAGTGCTAGGAAAGCAAACTCGCGACCGAGAATCTTGCTAATGCCATCCTTAATAAGAGTGGTTTTGCCCGTTCCTGGAGGACCATTGATCGCAATGGCCGTTCCCATGGCCGAGGGATTGGCGATCCATTGACCCACCATCTGCATGATCTGCATCTTGGCATCATCGAGACCATAAACACACTCATCCAATATGCGTTTCGACCGCTCCATGAAAGCACTACAGGCCTCAATCCCATCGCTCATACGAACAGTGAGACTCTTGTAGACGGAAAAGGGGACGCGCATAAATGTATCGACCCAATTCTTGATCTTGTAGTACTCGGGGTCGCTGGGGTCCATCATCTGTAACACATTGAGCTTTTGCAATACAGTCGCCTTGTACTTGGCGGGCATTGATGTCTCTAGTAAGGAGAGGCGATAGGGTTTGGTGATTTGCATATGCGAGTTGATCTCTTTGAGTTCGGTCATCATGTGATGTTGTTCCTTGTTGGAAAGCTTGCGCTTGAAATAGTCGAGCTCGTTGGTCTTTTTCGTATCCTCGTGGAGAAGCTTGTAGTATGCCTTGGTGTTCTTCATACGTGACTTCTTGACGAGTTTGCGAATGTCCGATTTACATTGTTTCACGGCACGAGCCAAGATACGGCTTTTCGGCGACTTTTTGAGTTTCTCGATGAGAGTCTTCTGAAGTTCGACGAGTTCGCGATATTGATCCTCGACATCGGTAGGTGTAGTAACGGTCGCTTCGGACTTTTTTGTCTCCTTCTTTTCGGATCGTTTTTTGGACTTTTGCTTTTCACCCGTCTCCACAGCCTCCATTTTTTCATAGGTATCCTTCATAAAGGTCTCTTCGTCCTCACTATTGCAATCATCCGTTTCTTCCTCTAGGGCTTCTTCTTCATCTTGGAATTGAGGATTGTCCATAGTAAAGATGATGTTGAACTTCTGACCAGACTCGTCTTCTTCCGAATCATCTTCCTCCGACTCAGTTTCAGACTCGGCTTCGGATTCGGATTCGGATTCGGATTCATCCCTTTTATTGTATTTCTTGGATCTGCGTTTAGGTTTACGGCGATCATCTTCCTCTTCCTCTTCCTCGGATTCGGCCTTTTTATTGTATTTCTTGGATCTGCGCTTGGGCTTACGACGATCATCTTCATCCGATTCGGAGTCTTCTTCTTCTTCTACCTTTTTGGACATGTATTTGGATGGAAACATGGAGGAAATCAACTTGTGGAATTGTTTCTTATCAAACTCTTCTTCCTCTTCTTCGTCAGACTCTTTGGGTGCACGTTTTTTCGCACTCTTTTTAGAATGTTTCTTGGGAGGAATATATTCAGAATCACTATCGTCATCTTCTTCTGATACGGTCTCATAGTCATCGGAATCTTCTTCTCCTAGACTAATTGATTCGTTATCTGACTCGGGATCATCACGCGACTTTTTAAGTTTGTTCTTGACATTCTTGTTAGAGCGCTTGTTTTCGATAGCACGAGAGATGGGCATTTTGGATTATAACAGATTGGAATATTTATACTCGTTTTGAGTATGAATATTTACAAATCAATTTTTTACATAAAGTCAGTCAATTTTTTACAATGAATGTGTAAATTGAAAATAGGGTAGGTGATGTCGTCGATTGTAATGTAGGGGCAATTAACCACACCTTTCTTTTTCCAAGAAAACTGATATTTATTACAACGAATTATACATCGTTCATTGATTAAACCGCGAGTATCGCCTGGTATATTTCTAGGATCTGTTCCGCCTAAATATTGTCCCATAGATGCTGCGTCAAATACCCGTTTGAAGCGACCGAAATTGGATGAAGCAATGGCCAAATGGTAGTCAGATGCATCTTCGTCGACATATATAGGGAAGTATTGAATTATCTGATCTTGATTGGGTACATTTCGACTTTTTGAAAAATGGTAAATAATATCCGTAATTGCCTTTATTTTGGCAAAATTGGTCATGTCATTTAGTGCAGAATCAAAATGGTTGATTAATTT
>Ga0214917_10002350_pt1 | contig 23161 bp, 19 predicted proteins | sample LL_1208_BB_MetaG_FD_177983 | JGI IMG/M metagenome (GOLD analysis project Ga0214917, IMG submission 177983) | Freshwater microbial communities from Lake Lanier, Atlanta, Georgia, United States - LL_1208_BB | ecosystem: Environmental > Aquatic > Freshwater > Lake | place: USA: Georgia | collected...
TGTATCTTTTATATGACTCAGTTCTAACTCTCTCCTCCTCTAATTTTGCTACTCAAGGTGAAGTTAGATTGGCTAAACGAAATTCAATATTTCCTGAAGATTGGCGATATAGCACTTTAGATGGTCCAGAAAATGGAGTGGCAGTTGCAGGTTATGACGTCTCTATTGCTAGCTATGGCAATCGAGTTGCTGCTAGTTGGTTAAGTGCTAGCGGCCTTCATCTACCAAACCCTGATGAGGTGAGTTTTACACTCATTGATGAGGATGAATCTCCTACCCGCATTGCAACCCAGGCTCATGGAACTCCTGGCACTCCACTACTAATAGGTGCCAAAGGGCTTTTATTTGGATGTCAGAAGCGGCTCTGTTCTCTTGGCTCTTATAGCTCGACTCCAAAAATAACTAATGGCGCAATCCTTAACGGTGTTAAAGATAGCGCCATAGTGACAATAAATAAGATCCGCTATGCGATTACCTCGTTTGATAAGAGGCTCGTCCTAGTAAAGGTCTAACTTACTTCTTATTTCTGCGCTGAATACGAGTCTTCTTAAGAAGTTTTTTGTGCTTCTTTTTAGCCATGCGCTTTCGGCGCTTTTTGACTACTGAGCCCACTTATTTACCTCCTAATCAGAGTGACACACATCTAACTCTAGCAACTTCTGCGTCAATTTATTCCCATTAACATGGCCTGCTTATCAAAATCTGGAACTAATTCCCGAAGCTTAGTAAAATTCGCTTGGGCAACCAATTTTCCGTCTTCAAGATACACAAGAGAGTCTGCTAATCTGATGGTAGATAAACGATGAGCCACCACAACAACCGTGGTGGATACTTGAAGTTTCGTAATTGCTCTACCAATAAAGTCCTCTGAAACGGCATCGAGTGAACTGGTTGCTTCATCCAAGATCAAAAGGGCAGGTTTGGTTACTAAAGCTCTAGCTATGCCGATACGTTGTTTTTGTCCACCACTTAAGCTGACTCCACGGTCCTGCACCTCGGTGTTTTCTCCCTCCGGCATATGTCTGATTATCTCGGTTAGGCCAGTTAAGTTTAAAATCTCATCAAGCCAGAGTTTGTCAACATCATCTAAGGAAATTCCTGCTAAAACATTTTCCAATACTGTTCCTTTATGCATAAAAACATTTTGCGGCACATAGGCAACCTGTCTTGGGAATTGCTTTACTGCTTGTCGTGGTGGCATTCCTGATAGAAGTATCTCTCCCTTATCTGGTGAAAGAAGGCCCAACATTAAATCCACTAGAGTGCTCTTGCCAGCACCTGAACGACCAACTATTCCCACGAAGCTATTTGCGGGAATTTCAATCGATATGTCTTCTAGAACCCACGCATCTCTCCCTGGATACTTAAAAAATACCGAATTCAATGAAATTGTAGGAGCTATGTGATTATTAGATTGATTAAAACTGGGAATAACTGGTTGTTTATCTGCACCTAAACGTTCAAGATCAGAGATTAAACTCAAAGTTGATTGTGACGAACCAATTGCATTCTTCATACTTAGAAGGTTCTGTTGTACTCTTAAAACTGCGGGTGTTATTCGTGTGCTCGCTGCCATAAAGACGGCTAAATTACCGATAGCGCGCGACGTATCATTGAATGTAAATTGAATGTAGGTTATAAAAACAACGAGCACCAGTAAAGCAATTTCAAGCACATACTTGCTCACAAGTGGCATCACTCGCATCTGTGCCATCCCATATATAAGATCTTGTCGATTATCTAAGATTTTTTTGACATAAAAAGTAGCACTTTGACGAACTGTGATTTCCCTAAACGATGATAGAAGTTCAGTAATTTTCTCATTTCCAGCAACATTTAGTCGCCCAAACTTTCTCCCTAGGGTGCTCGCACGCTTTTCTAAACCTTTGTATAGCAATAGGGCAAGGGAGGCAAAAACAACAAGAGCGCTCGCAGCAATCCATGGATCAACAATAAACATTCCAACAAACAAAATAATGAATAAAACTAAATCGGTAAAAATACTGATTACACTTCCCAATATACCTAACATTAGATTATTGACTCCAACTGTAATTGCATAGAGATTTTCTTGTACGCTTCTCTTTTGTACCATAGTTACATCGCAATCAAGAAGCTTCTCCAGTAGCTCCTTGGTAACCTTATTAGCAGAGATACTCATGTACACAAATATTTTTCGGGAAAAATAATATGAGAGAACTGATCTCAAAATCAGTAAGAAGAGCGCAGTGACAGATAAAAGAAGAATTTGAGTTTTTAACTCAAACTTATCTAGATTAAGGCTCTCCATTAGAGACCGAACACGATCTCCTGCATTTTGTTCTTGAATTCCGCGCACAGCAAGTGCCCCAATAACGCCAGCAAGGGCTACGGCTACAAGATCTAATAAGCTAATCAAAAACGTAATAATCGTTATTGACATCAGTTTTTTTCTATCAGAACGAGAAGTAAAAGCGATAGCCTTTAAAATGACCTGATACACGCTAGTTACCACCTTATGTTTGACCAGCTAATGCCCAATCCCATGGTCAAATATACATTAGAATCGCCACAAATGACACCAAGACTCCTTATAGTGAATTACTCTCTTGATCCTACTAATACTATTTTTGGTCATCAACGTGAGATTGTTGAAAAACTCTCCGTAAAATTTGTGTCTACTGCGGTAATCAGCGCCCAAGGCAGCCAAGTGAAAATGAAAAATTTAAATGACAAAGACACTCTACATCTAGTTATTAACTGGGAAGAGAACAAAAGCTTTAGGAATATCTTGCGTGCTTATTCGGTATTTATTAAAGCCTTATATTGTTTTCGACCTCAACTTGTATTTTTCCACATGACGGACACGTTAGCTGCTATGTTCTCTCCATTGCTAGCTCTTTTGCGAATTCCACAAGCCTTATGGTATGCACATGCATCTAATTCTAAATTTTTAAAAGTCTCGAGGTTATTCATTAAAATGATTGTGTCTAGCACTCCGGGTTCATTCCCTGAGAAAGATGAGAAAGTCAAATACATTGGTCAGTCTATAAATACCGAACTTTTTTCTTTTCAGGAGAGAAGCCTTGAGAGTCCAATACATGCTATTTATTTTGGACGTTTTGATCCTTCGAAAAATTTGGATAGAGTCATAGAGACTTCTTTAATCAATTCAGATAATGAAGGACTTATAGATTCGCTTACCATAATGGGAACTCCCTCAAATCAAAAGGCTGAATCATACAAAAATGGCTTAGAAAGACGGTTCAAATCATTAATCGAAAATCAGAAGTTATATTTTAATCCTAGCGTGCCTCGTAGTAAAATCCCTGATTTAACTAGACGATACAATCTATTTATACACTCCTTTGAAGGTTCCCTAGATAAAGTTCTCCTTGAGGCTACTTTGTTAGGGTTACCTGTAGTTACAGTCAACCAAGAGTTTATTAAAGAATTTGGGAATTGGTCTAATTCTGGTTCCAGTTTGAAGGAAGAGCTGCTTGGTTATTTGGACAGTGATCTAGAGCACCGTAAAGCTACAGTTTTAAAGCGCTACAAACTCGTATCAGAGAATCATGGAATTGACCGATGGATAGAAAAATTGTATTTTGAGTTAATCGGTCTATCGAACAAGTCATGAATACCAAAGACATAAGTGTTCTCCATGTAATTACTACTATTGAATTAGGTGGGGCTGAAAAACAGCTTCTTACTCTGGTGGAAAAGCAAGTTGAGTCTGGCCTTCGTGTTCATATAATTTACATCAAGGGCAAACCTGACTTAATCTTTGCATTTAAGAAACTTGGTGTAAGTGTCTCGCAATCTCCTTGGAAGAATTCACTAGCGCACATTAAGTTCTTGCGATCCTACGTCATTGGTAACCGGATAAATCTGGTTCATGCGCACTTACCTAGAGCTGAATTGTTATCAACATTAACCCTAGTTAATGTCCCGATTGTGATTTCGAGGCACAATGCAGAGCCATTTTTTCCGCGAGCTCCAAAACTACTTTCGCAAGCATTGTCTCGTTTAGTATGCTTACGAGCCCAAACCATTATCGCAATCACTGATACTGTGAGATTATATTTAATCGAATCAAGAGAAGTTAAAGACACTCATAAGATTACAGTGATTCGATATGGGATAAAGCTGGAGAAAAGCGACCAAAGAGAAAATTCCATGGCAATAAAAAATGAGCGATTAAAAATTTTAAGTATTGGTAGGCTCGTGGAACAGAAAGATTACCCCACAACGCTGAATGCATTAGCTCTACTTAGTAAATCAGGAAAGAAGTTTGACTACAATGTTCTTGGGGAAGGAATTCTAAAAAGTAGTCTAAATCAACTGGGGCGGAATCTTGGAATCGCACAATCAATCTCCTGGATTGGTAAGACCAACCAAGTTATAGATTACCTAAATGAATCGAATGTCTTTATTCTCTCCAGTCGGTATGAAGGTTTTGGCCTAGTACTTTTGGAGGCAATGAAACAGGGCACACCAATTTTAGCTTCAAATTGTCCCGCAATAGTTGAAGTGGTTGGCAAAAACTATTCTGGATTATTCCCGGTAAGTGATACTAACGCCTTAGCTCAATTACTTTTGAGTTGTTATGATTCAAACTTTTTACAAGACCTTTTGGAACAAACTAACAATCGAATTCATTTGTTTGATGCCAGTCTCATGGCAAAAAAAATGCTCAATGTTTATCAAAATGTTTTATGCTAAAGAGTCTCAATAATTTCTTTGATTCGCTTTGAATAATCTGTTGGCTGGCAAATCCACTCCCAATTAGATTTTGAAGGCCCCTTTGTCTCCGAAGCTAGTTCATAAAGAATTTTTGCTAGTTCCTCTAATGTTTTAGGTGTGTATATATTTGGTATCAAACGAAGTCCTAGAATGTGATACCACTCATTTAGAATGTGCTCATAACGGTAATTAGCAGAACTACGGCCAAGAAATAATGGAACAACCACAAACCTATTGCAGATCAATCCTTCGACACTTAAAGTTGAAAAATGGTTAATTAAAGCAGCGCAGTTTTGTACTAATGCATTGTGATGCCCAAAGGTTCTCGCCTTCTCTCCGGCATCAACCATCAGACCGGGATATGCTCGAGCCAATTCAACTAGATCTCTACTTGTTCTAGTATTGGGATGGGGCCTGTAAACGATCTCTAATCTTTTGATAGGGCTTTTTTTCATGGTTGACTTGATAGCTTTAAAGCATGCATCGATTAAAAGTTCATCGTCAGCGCCGTCACCAGTTCCACCAATCAAGAAGTATCGTTTTTTCTCGAGGCTAATCGGTTTTTTGGCCGTGGGCGACCACACCTTGGGGTGGAGTTTTTTGTCCGTAAAATAGTTTCTAAATCTCGAACTACCAATTATCTCAATTGAACACTCTCTGAGTTTGTGCACACTTCTGATATGCCCAGCACTTTGCTCTCCCCAAACTCCAAAAATGTTAGGTTCTTCAGTAATAAAAGTCTTAGTAGAGAGATTGTCCCAATTCTCCTGCAATGCTATCGTGGAGATTCGCAATCGTTTGCACATCCAAACCGATGTATTAAAGTCCGCCCCAATATGGCCACTGAATGGAATCAGCATGAAGTTAATGTCCGCGAAGACTTTGGCAAATTTTAATCTTGAAATCGATCTAAATAGAAGGTGTTCTGCGACTCGCATTAATGTATATAACAGACTAATAGACAGAATTCTTACCAAAAGCCTCTTCAGGAAGTGTACTCGCATCTCTGAAACTACTACACAATTCCAGTTCTTCCTTTGGTTTTTTGTACCGAAACTTGCAAATGCTCGCACTGTATGATTCATTGATCGATCTTTAAACTTCCACAATGTTACCATTTGCACGAGGCCAGAGAATCTTCTTATAGTTTCAGGAATTATCGGAGCTTCTCGAAAATTAGCAGTCGGGAACTTTCTTGAATCGTCAAGAGGAAGCCCTTTCTTCACCAATATTTCTAAATCAAAATTTTTAGATATTGCCTCTAGAACTCCTGACGCCAAGAACGACTGAAGGTGTGATGGCGAATACAGAAGAAAGCCTAATTTTTGGCCTTTCAATGCACCACACCCCTTCAAAATATCGTATTAGACTTAACGCGTGAACAAATTGTTGATAACTCTCGGAACCATAATACCAGCCGAAGCCTTCAATTTTTTATCAGAACTTCCAGAGTTGAGGGTTTTGAAATGTGTGGATCTCACAAAAAATCAACCTGACGCAATAAATCAAGCTATCGGCGCAATCTGTATTGAAATGAACACTATGGTTGATAGGAACTTCCTAGATAAGTACCCTAACTGTAGGTACCTATTGACCGCAACTACTGGAGTTTCCAACATAAACGAGGAATTGCTTATACAAAGAAAAATAGAGTTGATTTCTTTGAAGAATGAAACTAGATTCCTTGAAGAGATTACTTCGACTTCTGAATTCGCTCTTGGCCTAATTCTGAGTGTTTGGCGTAAAATTGTTTTGGCAACAAAAGCTGTTCCTCTAGGTCTAACTAGAAATGACTTATCCTCTTTGCAAATTAAAGGTAAAAAAGTTGGTATTGTCGGTATGGGTCGAATTGGAAAGCGTTTAGTAAAATACTTTGACGCTCTTGAGTGCGAAGTATTTTTTTATGATACTGAAGCAATAGATATGAGCCAAGTGCAAGGTGCCAAAAGTGTAGAGTCAATAACTACTCTCTGTGAGCAAGCAAATATTTTGGTTATCTGCGCATCATATAACCAACATTTTTTGAAGTCATACCCAATAATTAAAAAAGAGCACATTGCCATAATGCCAAAAGATTCAATAATTATAAACGTTGCACGAGGTGGTCTCTTGGATGAGTCAGCGGCGCTTGATGCCCTAGAAACACAACACCTTTATGGATTAGGGTTAGACGTGCTAGCCGATGAAGATCTTCATAATTCAACACAAGATATTCGAAGAAGAGCAGAAGTCCTTTTCGACAAAGGATTTAATTTAGTTATAACCCCACACATTGGTGGAATGTCTAATGATGCCTACCTTAAGTGCTACCGATTTATAGCAAATAAGTTTGTAAGTAAACTAGATTCCAATTTTTCATGAAGCAACTAATCATTTTAAACAGTAAAGCTAAAAGCTTTGCCTATTGCTTAGATTATGGTGCAACTTCAAATGAAGACAAGGTCTATCTTGATTTAACCAGAGTTGAACGGTTCAGACCAATAAGCTTCAAGAGAAGGAAGCTGCAAAGCAAATTAATTGAACGTGACTCAAGTGCACTAATAACATTCCATAAAAATGCTCTCTTTGAAATCATCTGTATCATTCGATGCATAAAAGCATTTATCTATTTTAAGAACAATCCAATGGATAAAATAATCCTTGGCTCACAAGAACGATTCAGTGTTCTTCAGTGTCGAATCTCGGCACATATGGGAAGTAGATTTTTTGACCACTCTGAGGTTCGTTTTCGTACTTTTTATAAACATTTCTCTGTGAATCAACGAGTTGAATACTTTATTAAAAAGAATTTATTTAGTATTGTGAAAAGTGAAGATCAGCTTGTTTTATACAATGGTAGGGAACCCTTGGAAGCAACATTAATTTTCTTTGCAAAGCAATCTGGTTTATCCGTTAGGATTTTAGAAAGAGGATCATCAAATAGCCGCTATCAATTATTCCCAACATCACCACATTTTCATCCAGATTGGTGGAAATTAATTACTGAGTACAATAAATCTAATCCTGCGGAGTCTACAAACCATGCAACGGAGGCCTATATCAAAAATCGGCTAAGTGGCTACGACACCTATTTCGAAGAAGATTGGAGCAAGAAAAAACTTCCTATTCTTAATGGTGGTAAGCCGGATAAATTAGACCAAAGAAATTATGTTTTGTTCTACACTTCGAGCACCACAGAGTATTCTCCTGTGCCTGAATATAACTGCGATCTTGGATACAAATCCCAATTTCAAGTAGTGGTCGATTTAATTTCAATCTGCCACTCAATGTCTCTACCTCTTGTAATCAGAAGGCACCCCAATTCTCTGGGAGTAGATGGAGTTGACCGAGAAGAAGGAATGTGGAAACACGCCATCGAATCGACTCCAGATGCTCACTTAATCTATTACGGACCAAAAGTTCCATTAAGCTCTTATTCATTGATTGAAGATTCTCGCTGTGTCGTGGTTTGGAAGTCCAGCATAGGCTTCGAGACTATGGCTCTAGGAAAACCGACAATCGCAACCGCCACTGCCAAATGGTCGTGGTTTCCTTCCCTGCGTGCATGGTCCAAAAATGATCTTTATAAGTTCATTTCTAACCCAGTATTACTCAATGAGTACAAAGAAGTGGTTAGAGAATTTGCAGGGTTTATGGCAAATAGTGGGACAAAAACTACTTTTTTTACAGAGATCAATAAATGGGGGTTTATAACTACTGAGGGAGTCACAGTTTATAACTTTATTGGCGAGCGGATTGGTCGGAAAATTGAAAGCACTGCACTAAATTGGAGTGGAAAACCTCGGCGTAAAAATGCCTAATTCGTACTTGGTAGAACAATACGACCACTTTCCGCTAAGGCTCTCGCTATCTCTAAGTCTATCTCGTTATCGATATTTATCGTGCCAAGTCCACTCCTAATATAAAGACGAGTTCTGTTCCCTATTAACTTAGTTTCATTGAAAACAACGGAGCATTTTGTTAGATAATAAGCGCCGTCAAAAACAAGGAAATCCTCAAGTTTTTGTCTTGGTGTAGAGAGTCTTCCGGTGTCTGTCTCTGTCTCAATCAAGAATCCTCTTTGGTCGGATTTAATCCTCTTCTCCGGATGAGGGCTATCAAAAAGCTTTGCAGAAATAACACTATCAGCTCCTTCGATAAGCAATAGTAAAGAATCAAAGTCCTCTTTACTTCTAAAAGGCGAAGTTGGTTGCAGTAGTAGTAAAAAATCTTCACTACTTGCAGATATTTGCTTTAGTAAAGAAGGTAAAAACTCTGCAGTTTTAGACTCAGAGGTGCTGTGTTGCTCCAATCTTCGATGTAAGGAGAAATTAGTTTTTAACTTTTTTACAGCATCTGGCTCAATTTCTTCCAGGACGATACTGTCTATGCTTATAGACCTACAAATCTCATCTGCAACACTCTGGGAATCTGTTGATATTACTATGTTCAAAATATTAGGTAGAGTCTCCGCATATTTCATGGAAATGCCCAATAAAGACTGTCCTGAAATTTTTTGCAGATTTTTCTCCTTGATAGCCAGTGATGTCCCCTTGGCAGGAATCACGCAATGAATTGACACTTCACTCCTTGCTTATGACCTTAAGTGACCATTAGTGTAGCATTTTGGGCATGCCCCTTGACTTAATTGTAGAAGTAGGAAATTCTCACGAAGGGAGTTTGGGCATTGCAACTAGTTTCGTTGATATTGCAAAAGATGTTGGTGCAAATTGTGTAAAATTTCAAATGCACTTACCAGAATTCGAAAGTTCAGATCAAGAGCCCTTCCGAAAGAAATTCTCTCTTCAGGATAAAAGTAGAATTGACTATTGGAATCGAGTTGGATTTTCTTTCGCTGAGTGGCAAAAGCTTATTTCTTATACACACCAAGCCGGCCTAGAATTTTTGTGCACTCCGTTTAGTATTGAGGCAGCAGAGTGGCTCTTCAAAAATGGTAGCCTTAAAAGATGGAAGGTTGGTTCGGGCGAAGCAACTAATTTCCCTTTGTTGAAGTTCTTGATTGATACAGAACTTCCTATTTTAATCTCTCTGGGATTAGTTTCTTGGGATGAAATACATCGCATAAAAGACTTTTTTAATTCTCATAACGCTTGGAGTCGAGTCACTTTAATGCACTGCGTGAGTCAATATCCGACTCCATTAGAGCATGCTGCTCTAAATCTGATTGATGAATTGCGCGGACTAGATGTGAAGGTTGGTTTATCGGATCACTCAGGAGATATAGCAGTGCCTCTTCGCGCTATTGCTATGGGAGTAAATACTGTTGAGGTGCATTTGGCACCCCATAAAAAGTTTTTTGGGCCTGATACTGCAGCAAGTCTCTTAAGTGATGATTTAGCATTTCTTGTAACGATGGCCAACAAGTGGAATTTGCTAGATTCCAGCCCCATATCCAGAGAAAACATGTACAGTCGCTCCGAAGAAATAAGAAAGATTTTCAAAAAGGGCGTTTACTGGAAAACTGATTTACCAAAAGCTCATACAGTTATACTTGATGATCTTGCTTTTTTGAAACCGAGCAGCGAGATTTCTGCTATGGACTATCTAGAAGTGATTGGGAAGAAGACTCTGGCGCCAGTAAAGGCAAAGAGTCCAGTTTCTAGGTCTGAAATAGGTCAATAATAATATGCAAAGTTTTTTTCGTTCTTATCAAGCGGATTTCTAATGCCAAATCCACCTTTTCTTGATGTCGTAGTTACGGCAAGGCCAAGTTGGGCTCGTGTCAAAAGTTTGGTTTTGGAATATGCGAAAATTGCTGGAGCTTCTAAACTTCGTGTGACATTGGTTGGACCTGCTCTTAGTAGTAGGTATGGAAATATTCTTGAATTGATACCTAAAGGAATCTTAACAGCAAGTCACTCTACCCTGAGAGAATCTGATGATTTAGCAGCAATTGCACTCTCATGTGTCGATGGTTCGCAGTCGCTAATCCATCAGTGGATGTCCTCGAGGCCAGACTGTGTGCTGGTGATTGCTGATAGGTCTGAGACTCTGGGGGTATCTACTGCCGCAGCTCTGATGCAAATTCCCTTAATTCATTTGCAGGGGGGAGAAATATCAGGAAGTATCGACGACAAAATACGTGACACAAATAGCAAACTTGCTGATCTTCACTTAACTACTAATTCTGTTACTAAAAGACATCTTGAAGAAATTGGAGAAAGTTCAGGCCTAATCTTCGAAGTTGGCTGCCCTTCTATAGATTTGGTCGCGGAGTTAATAACTAAGCCTATTGAATTTTCTGGGCAACTCGCTGGAGTGGGTGCGGAGGTAAGTTTGTCGTCTGACTTCGGAATAATAATGTTTCACCCCGACACCCTGGAAGGCAAACAAACTATAGATTGGGTCAACTCTCTAATCCAAGTAATCGAGAAATCTTCTATGAAGTGGTTCTGGTTTTGGCCAAATCCAGATCATGGGACTAATTTGGTATCAAAATCTCTGCGAAGGTTCCGTGAGGCAGGCAAGTTACAGAATGTACGCTTTATTATTAATCTACCGCCTGAGCAATTCATAACTCTTGCCCTTAAATCAAAATTAATGATTGGGAACTCCAGTTTCGGAATACGGGAAGCTTCTTTCATAGGACTACCTGTAATCAATCTTGGAACACGCCAATCAGGAAGACAAAGAGCTTCCAACGTAGTAGAGATACAAGAGCCGAATACTCGAGAGCTTGAATTAAAGGTTCAAGAACAAGCAGAGGCAAGATATTCGTCCTCAAGCCTTTATGGCACTGGCAATTCTGGAAAGATATCGGCAAAAATTATTTCTACGTGGGTGCCTAAAATTAAATCTCGAAGAGTAAATTAAGGATGTAGAAAGCTCTGTTCAAAGTACGCTTTGAATTATTTTTCAGTTTAAAGCTTTCATTTTGTAACTAACTGCAAATGACAAATCGATTTCTTGTACCAAAATTACTTAAATAGCCTAGAGAAATTAGTTTGTCAAAATCCAAGTTGGAAATGAATGGATTGTGATTACATAAAACGCTTTTGATTTGCATAAACCAACACAGAACATACAGTCTCATGCTTTCCGAAGCAAAAATAAGTTCTATGGGTTAGTGATTATAAACGCTTGACTTTTAATCTATACTTCAACGACTCAAAGGCAAACCGGCTTCCTAAAGCAACTTCTTTTGCAATTATAGGCAAGGGCTTTAATTGCCTACGATAATGTCGAGATAGGATTGGAACATAATATGAGGAATTGTTATCCACATAGTGAAACATGATTACAAGCCTTGATGACTTCTCACTAGTTCGTGAACCATAATGAAAGCTGCGGTCTGTGTCTGTAGCAAACCAAGACCCTCTCTTACCAGTCAATTTGTGTGTTTCTAGTTTTTCTATCTGGCTTAGTTTGTGGTCCGAGTCAATTCGTGAACCAGGACTATATTTAATTTGTTTTGCTATTCTTTCACTCTGGCTGGCAGAAACAACAACTGTAGGACCATGTTCATCTTCAACATCTTGGCACAAGAGCCAAAGCTTCACACATTGAGTCCCACCTCCATCCATATGAAAGAGCTGGCTACCTTCCCAATTTTTATTAGAATTTGCGTCACTCTCGGGAGAGTAAAAAACTGAAACTTCATGAAGTAGAGGAGTTTTGCCGCCAAAATACTTTGAGATGGCTTTCAAATTGCTCGTTTCTACAGCCCACTCCAATACAAATTTTGACTCTTCATTTAAATTGCTGAGATCCCAAATCTGGCGTAGGTATTCCTTTGAATTCCCCTTCTCTGTTGATCCAGTCAAGTATTGTTTTTTAACCCTCAGAGCAAATTCAATTAATCTTTCAGTTAAAACCTTGTCAGTTGAAAATTTAGAAAAACCTGTTTCTCTAGCTAGTTCAAAACTTAGTGGGTGAGTCGATTTATTAAATGCTCTTCGAATTTGTATTTCAGACCATAATCTAGATACTAGAATAAAATCCAATAAACTATCTAAAAATTCTCTTAATTTTCGGGGAAGTTTTTCGATTCTCTTTATTAAAATTCTTATGATTAAATCAAATTTTCGGACCATCTGAAGTTTCCTTTCAAAACGTTTATCTTTTACGCTATATTCTATAGGGCGGACACGTTAAAACCTTTTAAATGTGATCGGAGAGTCTTTCATGCGGATGTTGCCAACTTATTTTAGATAATACCTTGGAAGAACCCAATTGTGGACTTTTAAAGTTCCAAATTTACATCATAATTTTTTGGCGAGGCTGAAATCTACAGTAGGCTGATGTTCGGCCTTCATAGCAGCTTTTCGGCAAAGGAGTAGTGGTGGCTAGCAAAATAAAAACTGGGTTGTTCGTTCTCTACGTATCTATTACATCTCTGGTGTTTTTCCTTCGGACACTAATAAAGTTAAGAGGGATTAGAAAAAAAAGAATAGTTTTTGTCAACTATAGGGCTTTTGGACATTCAATTCTTGATAGCTTCGCTGTTTATGATTACTACAGAGAAGATTGCTTAATTGTCTCTATTGGTGAAGAGTTTGAAAGAAATTCTTGCTTGCTCTGGATTATTCCTTCGGAAAGCCTTTACCATTTGATCCTTCCGAGTTGGCACCGAAAAATAAACGCTCAATCTAAATATTCACTTAGAAAGTATGTTGGCCCACAAGTTTCCAAACTCTTGAAAGTTGCACAAAAACTAAGGATACTAAATTACACAACTCGGATTGAAGATCAAAATACCAAAATAATGCTGGACTTGGCTCCAATTCACTTACAAAAGTACTTAGGATGGGACCCTCAGAAGTGTTCGGGTTATATACGTTCTAGAGTTGAAGCCCACCAAGCTAATGAGATTACTTTATCGAACGGCGTTGGCACTCAAATCTACGCTTCGATTGTTGCCCAAATCCAAAATGAGAATTTGCTTATTCCTGAAGATTTAAATCGTAAATTTTTAAATGGTCTAATATCTAAATGCAGAGTAACTAGCGCATGCGAACTCAGAATCTATACACTGATTATTAGTTCTCGCGGTAAGCCTCATCATGGGAGTGGAATAAGTCGATACATTCCTATTATTACGCATTTGCTAAATGCTCCCAATTGTGTAGTGATTTTATTAGGAGACTATTTGGACGATATTACTAATCTCCGAAAGTCGAATATAATCTCACCGCGCCTTCTAATTCCAGAAGACTTTGATATAGCCAAAAAAGAAGTACAATTTCTTAGCATTTTTAACTCAAGTTTAGTTTTTGGTGATCCAAGCGGAGCATGGAGTATTTTTCTTCTAATTGGCAGTAGGGGACTATTGATAGATCAGATTCCAACCGGAGAACTTTATAGCCGTTGCTTCCACGTACCAAGAGTTTGGGAAAGTAAGTCTCTACAAGTTGCCACACTGGACTTTCTTCTCAATGACTCTTTCTTCCGCCTCCGAGAATTTATTTGGAATAACGAGCTCTGGCGACCCCGATTACATAATTCTGCAGAACTTTCTACTTTATTTCACTCAATACCTTTTGCTCATAATCTTGACTCATTTGTTCAGATTAAAAATTATATAAAAGATGAGCTGGCTCTTGACTTATTGCGCAATAATTCATGTAGTTATATTTTCCTTTAGTTGACTTGATTTGGTTATTGTATGTACTTACTTTGAAATTTAGCTTTAGTCAATTCTTGAAATTTACTTTAATGCTAAATAGATGTTCTCAACATGTAACAAACTAACAGTTTCTTTTTCCTCGTTGAACTTAAAATATACTTGAAAGTAGACTTTAAGTGATTTTATGACCTAAATAACTGTGCGAACTTCTGTTAATCCATAGAAATTATTATTTGGTGAATTTTAGACTCCCCAAACTACCTTACGGTTAAGCTTATGTTTTCTGAATAAACTTTTTCAGCTACTTTTTTGCTTTTAAGAAACAGGATTTTAAAAAATGAATTCAATCACTTACTACTTGAGATTGATCAATGAGTTTTCTTCGAAGATCTATTTTTGTCATTTTTCTAATTTCTTCTACTGACTCAGATCCATATGTGTCTTCAATCCGTTTAAGAAATCTCTGATCTGAATGATAAACTTTGAATGCATTGTCTCGAAACTTTAAAATTTCAGCTCCCGATAAGTTTTCTGAGGCGAATGGCACCGTTTCATACGAATGAAAAGAGTACCCCTCGTAGTTTAGGGGTAGCACTTTGTTGTCCTCTATTGCCATTTTGTACAATTGTGATCCAGGTAACGCCATGGCAGGGTACATGTTCCATCCCGATGTGCAGAGTTCAATTGATAGTTGAAGTGTCTCGTTCATGGTTGTCAAAGTGTCACCAGGCAGACCCACTATATAATTCGCCATAACTTCAATGCCTGATTCATGAATTTGTTCAACGACTTTTCTGATGTCAACATCCTCAAATTTACCCTTGGAAACCTCTAGTCGGATTTTCTTGCTTGCGCTTTCAATCCCCAGCGCTAACCATCGGATTCCAGCACGTCTGACTAATGAAAGAAATTCAGGATTGGTTACTGTATCTACTCTTGAGTAGGCCCACATTCTCAACTCAGATGCATATTCCTTTTTGGACAACATTTCGCAAAGTGGTACATAGTGTTTTCGATATAATAAAAACATTTCGTCTACAATTCGAATAGTTCTCACTCCCAATGATGTTACAATATCTATTTGGCGTAGTACAAATTCAGGTGACCAAAAGCGCATTCCACTATAGTTGCCCGAAACACCAATACTCTCCTCATCATCTCTGTTTATGGTATTAATCATGCAAAAACTACAGCCAAAATTGCATCCCAAGGAAGTTTGGATGGCTGCGTAGGGAGTCCTGTATTTTTCATTGTATTCAGCATGCCATAGAGGCGAGCGATATAAATCCAAAGGTTCTTTTGCATAGGGTAGTAGATCCCATGCATAACCTGGCAAGTCTGAGTCCATGAGGTGATTCGGTACTACAATTTCTGATTTATTAATCGTAGGGACACCATCTCTTCTCCACGCGATACCCTTAATTCCCTCCAAATTGTTCGGGCTGAGTGAATCTTGGCTTAGAACGTTACGTATTGCGTACACGCCTTCATTTGTAAAAACAAAGTCAATACTAGGCTCATCTTGAAGAATTTTCATAGGCACTGCTTGCACGTAAGACCCCAAAACCGAGATCATCAAATTAGGATTGGAGTGTTTCAATGCCCTTGCGCTTCTAATAGTACCACTCATATTAGTAGTCCCTGAGTTAACGTTCTGCCCATACACGACAAAGCAAACTAGTTTTGGAGAAAACGCCTTCACTCTAGAACAAATTTCCTCATCAGTAAGTTGCTCAGCCAAACTATCAATGATTTTAGGATTCCAGCCAACTGAACGGACAGACTCTGCCAGTAAAAGTGCCCAGGTTGGTGGCTCGATTGCAGAATAATTCTGAGACAACTCTTGATATGTGCTACGTGCATTTGATGGGGCTATAAATACCACATCAACAAAATCGTTACTCATTCCTTCATCCTAACTAAATTGCCTAAAGATAGCGTGTTTCTGATTGATCATAGTATAGTAAGGAATTATGGTAAATTGTGTTGTAACAGGCGCTCAAGGCTCTGGTGGCTCCTACTTAACAGAATATATTTTGAATTTAAAAGCGCAAATAGAGGTTTGGGCTCCAGTTCGGTGGAGAAGTAATTCAGGAGAGTTGAGCAATTCGTTTACTGGCAACTTAAAAGTTGTTGAATGTGACCTTAATGATTTGTCATCAACAATTCGTTTCTTAGTGCAAGCTCAACCTGATATCGTTTTCCATCTTGCTGCACATGCTAATGTTCGAGCATCATTTGATGTTCCATTAGCTGTTTATGAAAACAACACGCGATCCACGCACAATTTGCTAGAAGCGTTAAGGATTCTTGATTTGAAACCACGATTTATCCTAGCTTCAACAAGTGAAGTTTACGGAAATGTTGAGCCATCAGCTCTACCAATTAAAGAAACACAAAGATTGAATCCAGTTTCGCCATACGCGGCATCAAAGGCTTCGCAAGAAATGTTAGCCTTATCTTATTTTCACAGTTTTGGCATTCCTGTCGTAATCACTCGAATGTTCACTTACTTAAATCCCAGAAGAAATGACCTCTTTGCCACTGCCTTCGTGAAACAGATTCTGGACTTCAAGCACGGGAAAATCGCATCAATTAGGCATGGGAACTTGTCCTCTGTTAGAAGTATTTTAGATGTCCGAGACTCATCTCGAGCATACTGGAAAGCAGCCAGCTATTGTAACGAAGGTGACGTTTACAATATAGGTGGGTCAACAAATATCTCTGTAGGCGAGTTTCTGCACAAATTACTTAAATTGACTGATGTCTCTGTTGATTTGCGTGAAGATCCTAACCTATTGAGGCCTGCTGATGTCGTATTACAAATTCCTGATAGTCAAAAATTTCGAAGTCTCACTGGGTGGTCGGAGGAATATGATTTAGAAAGTAGTATCGCTTTTTTGTTGTCAGAAGTTGAAAAGATAGGTAAGCAAAGAGGAATTCCCACATAAGGATGGTCGAAATATGTTCTTAATCGCCTATAAATATAAACTTAAATAGAATTTTTTCCCAAGATTAATAATCTTGTGAAATAGGCGTTCTAAGTTATGCCAATAGGGAGAATTCTATCCTGAAGAAAATCAAAAAATCTCATTCAAAATAGTCGTGAGCCATGTGATTTCACTTGCCTTTAGGCTTGGATAGTTCCCAATATACCAGGCAAAATTATGAACAAAATCTGTAACCTCCAACTCCTCCGGCTTGGGCAAATCCAATGCTTTTTGCAAATAAGGTTGGCGCAATTGATTACCGCCACCAGATAAGCCTCTGCGAAACTCAATGCGTTCAGAAGACAATACGCTTTCGACGACATTACGTATGTAAAGCGATGGCTTCTTTAGAATAAGAGTAAATGCATAGTTACTGTTACCTTCTAGCTTGAAGTCAGTAAAAAACTTCTGGTTATCTAGCTCAGATAAGAATTGAACTAAATTTTTTTTTCGCTTTTCTACGTTTGCGTCTAACCTTGATAATTGTGAACTTCCCAGAATTCCATTCAACTCCGTGGGCCTCATGTTGTGTGCTGGGAATGCAAAAATGAAGTCTGGGTTGAGATCAGGATACGAAGTTTTGTAAAGGTTGATAGTCCTTGGGCTTCGACTTTCGCGTACCAAGCCATGTGAGCGCATCATTCTCGCAAGGTCATATAAGTCAGGATCGTCCGTGCAAATCATTCCACCCTCTATGGTAGTCAAATGGTGAGCATAGTAAAAAGAAAAATTTGACACCCAGCCAACCGCACCTAATTTCGATGATCCATGCATAGCTCCATGAGACTCACAAACATCTTCGATGAGCTTTATCCCCAACCTTTTAAGCTCTAAAATCAATTTATCAGTCAAGGCATTAAAGCCAAGAGCATGCGTTATAAAAACCGCCCTGGTATTCGGAGTAATCGCATTTAATATTAGGTCGGTATCCATACCAAGCGTCTCTAACTTTATGTCTACAAAGACAGGTTTAAATCCTGCGTGTAATACTGATGCAATATCAGATACCCAAGTTAGGCCCGGAACAATAACTTCTCCTAAACCAACCATTTCACGAAGCAACAGCATAGTTAAGTCATTAGCTGAGGAGCCAGAATTAACCATTACAGAATATTGAACACCAAGCCAATTGCTCCAATCTGATTCAAATTTTTCGACGCAGGGGCCATGAGTTAGTTTTGGGTCACTCGCTTTCAGATAATTAATTAGCACATTCAAGTCTTCTCTTTCAATATTATTTCTCATCAATGGCCACACTGAATTATTCATAAAACTTGTCACTCCATTCAATAAGCAAGGTTGAAACTCCATCTTTTCGCAAGTAAGCTAATTTATATTCATTAAATATATCTTTAGCATCATCTAATCGCACAACGTTTACATTTTTACAAATCAATCTAAATGCCTCGGTATAATCTCCAATATGTTGAGGCCCTGGAAACATGGGATTTATAGATCCTATTCCTGTCCTTATTATGACTTTAGGAGGGTTCGATAATCCAGTTAAGTCTCCTAATTTATCTAGGTGATTAGCAAGTTGATTTGTGGCCAAGAGAAGAAAATTCCACCGAGGAAATATTGACACGGGAACCCTTCCTCTAATTGCTAAACCTATACTTAAGCCAAGTTGAAAATCTTCTTCCACAGGTAGTTCTAATAACTTATCTTGAGGAATTTCAACAAGAGTCTCCCTCATAGCCGTGCCAGACACCGCAACGGCCTGGCCAAGAAAAATAGTTGACGCTTCTTTAGCAAGAAAATTCATAGAACGTTTCAATTCTGAAAAGTAGAGGCTCATCAAAATTGAACTCTTTTGCCTGCGCCAGCATGTGGAAACTTTGATTTATATTTATAGTGCAAAACTTTATCAGATTTACGTTCCTCGTAGCGAAGTGTGCTTGAGCCCCATACCAAGCGAGTATCAGTCATCACCGACAAATTATTATCTTCAATTACGAATGTGATTGGAAGATCAAAATTTTCTGCAAATCGGATACATGATTGCGCAATTCCGGTCTCGGATGTCATGTCACCAAGAAAACACCAAACATGTTCATTGCTCTGACTTCGTGCTATGTCAATTGCTACACCAACTGCGATTGGAACTATTCCGCCAACAATAGCAGATGAATAAAATCTGTAGCTAGGAAAGCAGAGTGAAATAGACTTACCATTTAAGATTGCATTTTCAACGGTTTCTTCAGGCACTCCCTTTAGAAGCGCTTGATAATGACTGCGCCAAGAGCAGAAAATCCAATCAACGGTTTTAACACTATTAAAGATTTCTATCAATTGCTCTTCGTTGCCATAGGAGAGATGAACCGGAAAAGGAATTTTTCCACTATTAAAAAAATCCGCAATTCTATCTTCAAATCGTCTCAATGAATATTTATCCCAGTTCATAAACTATCCTGGGAATTCATATACTTTGGATTATACACAACCTTAGAGCCACCAAAACTCAATCTGACTGGAACTAATGTTCCTTTTGTAAAACGTTCCTTAAATTCCTCAGCCTTTCCCTCTCTGAGCCAAAATAGAAAGAATCCGCCCCCGCCAGCGCCTATTACCTTTCCGCCGATCGCTCCAGCTTTCTTTCCTTCAGAGTAAACTTGATCCAATTCGGGAGTAGTAGACTGGTCATTAATTAATTTTTTTAACTTCCAACTCTCATCAAGCAGCTCCCCTATGATGTCAAGATTTAGATTCTTTTTTAGGTGCTCATGACAGATATCGACGAAACTCATCAATTCATTCATCTCGAAGATTTTAGTTGGTAAGTTCCTTAAGAGGCCAAGGCTGACATCACTACTATTGCGGCTAATCCCTGTATATACAAGTACTAACCTCGATTCTAGAGCGTTACGATAATCTTTTGATGTCTCCAGTGCTTCCTTTTTCCAAGTTCTATCTTTTGTAAATTCTAAATAATTTAAACCTCCAACTGCGCAGGCAATTTGGTCCTGCCACCCAACATTTTCTTTAAGTATTTCTTGTTCCATTTCTATGGATAAGTCAGCTAAAACTCGACTGGTTACTGGCTGGTTTTGTAACTCAAGAAGTGCATGAATCACGCCAACGGTAAAGGCAGAACTGGACCCTACGCCACTTCTTGCAGGTAAATCACCATGGTGATGAATCTCCAACATTGAATTGGGAGCATATTTGCGAATACTCTCTCTAATAACTGGGTGTCTTATGTCATTAAAGTTTTTTACCATTTCGACAATCGAATAAGCAATTCTATAGTTATGCTCAAAAAAAGGAGGGAGAATTCTTGCAGTAAGATAACAGTACTTGTCTATCGTAAAGGAGATAACCTTTCCGCCATGCTCCTTAAACCAGGCAGGATGATCAGATCCTCCTCCAAAGAGGGATATGCGATACGGAGTCCTGGTAATAATCATCTATAAGTTGGTGTAGGGCTTACTTGCAAACATAGGTAAACCTTTTATGAGTTCTTTAATGCCCTCTTGTAAGGAAATCTGTGGAGTAAAACCTATTGATTCTATTTTTGCGTTTGATACAATATAGTCGCGCTTATCGGGATCCTCATTTAGTTCCGATTCTAAAATCGTAAACTCAGGTAAAAGTTTCTTTATTTCTAGGCAAAGATCTAGTTTAGATAAATTTGCAGAACTCAAGCCTAGATTGAATATCTCACCAACAAATTTTTTAGGGGCTTCAATTGCCATCTCAAATGCGGATGCAACATCATGAACGTGAATAAAGTTTCGTTTGAAGTGTGATTCAAAGAGTACAATATAGCCATCGACTAAAGCCCGATAAACGAAGTGATTGACCAGCAAATCTAAGCGCATCCGGGGTGAAATCCCAAAAACAGTCGCTAAACGAAAGCTTGTTGGATTTGCGAGTTTCATTAAAGCTTCCTCCACCAAGACCTTATCTTTCGCATACATGGAAATTGGATGCAGCGTTGATTCTTCGTCACAGTGTGAATTTGAATCGCCACTTCCATATGCGCTATTTGACGTAGGCATTATCACGTATTGGGACTTACCAATTTGGTTGAGCAGCCAAACCATGGCATCCCGGTTAATACTTGCAGACAAAACTGGGTCTTTGTCGCATGCAGGTGCTCCTACTATCGCTGCAAGTGGTATCACTATATCTGCCTTCTTTATCAGATTTCGCATTAGGTGGTAATCACGGACATCACCGTAGACAATTTCTAAATTTTGATTCCGGACATACGAAGCAAGACTTGGTTGCCTGTAGAAAAAATTATCAATAACAGTAACTTTGTGGCCGTGGTTGAGTAAACGTGGAACCATAATGGACCCTATATAGCCTGCGCCACCCGTAACGAGAATCCTTTGCGACATTTGTCCTTCCTAAGACCTCACTATGCAGGAATAATAACATCAAATTTCTATTCGCAAATTGTCGAACTCTATCAGGTCGAACATCTAAACTAAATTTTTCCTCTGATTGAGGAATATTTAAAAAGATATTCTATTTATTTAGCAAATGGAGAATTCGTAACTAAGTTACTAATTAACTCTTGAGTCTTTCTTCGTCCCCTTTTTGCTATCCTTCTGACTACCTCAGGGTGCCCGGAGCTCAATTTGATGACCGTGTTTAACTCTGAAAGTGAAGAAAATGGAATATAATGTTCGTACGGACTGAGGAATTGTGATAGCGGGGAAACTTCAGGGCCTTCTTGTTGGAGTAGAAGAGAGCCTGATAACAAAATTTCTATACTTCGACCAGGAATAATCCAATGATCGATTCTTCTCTGAGAGAAACTAATAGACAATTCCGAATATTTGAGTTTTTTTCTATAGGTACTTTCTTGTAGAGGGAAAGAGTGTGCATCGGAGAAATAAAAGTCTAAAGAAAACCGAGTTTTCCTAATTGCTTTGATAACTTCATTGGCAATATACAGTCGATCACTCATTAATCGTCCACTAAAAAATAGAGTTGGGAGACGATCACTCTCGCTCTCCTCTTGAAATGAGGTCGCAACTTGTGTAATGGGCCAAAATAAAAACTTGTTGGCACTACTAGAAAAATGCTGATGAACGCTCACCTCATCCATATGAAGGAATATCTCAACTTTTGGTAATGCAAATTTAACAATTTCAATGTCTCTCCTGCGCCACAAATCATAAACAACCATTGCAATCTTAAAAGAATTGCGTCCATAGTATTTCTTCAAATTCTCCAATATCATGAGAATTTCTTCTCTGCTGAATTCGCTATCTACAATTATCCATTCAGCGCCCAGTACCCCCCCCCCAGATTTTGCAAGATAGCCTAAATCCTTGAAATCTATAGCAGAGGCTTTAAATCCAAAATTAGTTAGTAACCGCATAGTTTCGAAAGCAATTGATAGTCTAGTGTGATTAAATTGACTTGGAGTCGGTAAAATAATCAAAAAGTTCCCGTCAAATTTGGCTCCTCTAGTTGCGAAGGAACTCCATTTTTCTGTTCCGTTGGCTTCAGTAAATACTCGTTCCAGTTGATGTAAGTTTTTTATTGACGCGGAACTAGCATTTGGAAGAGTAAAAGACCGAGGCTTTAATATTAACTTAATTAGAAACTTTGGAACGGCCTGACCTTGAGAGTACATCTTAATCAAGTAACGAGTTGATAACCCTCGTCCGCCTAAACCCACAATTTTAATAAAGTTAAGAACTTTTTGTAATAACTGCTCAGTATATTGCATATCAAGATAATAGCCGCAAAAAAGAAAGTTGTGTTTAGATTCTTGAGAGCGTCTAAGGTCTAAATCTTATTACCTTATTGAGCCGCCCATGAGAATCGAACTCATGACCTTCGCTTTACGAGAGCGACGCTCTACCGACTGAGCTAGGGCGGCGATGCGTTTAAGGCTATTAAATTAGGATTTAATCCA
>Ga0214917_10002351_pt1 | contig 23160 bp, 23 predicted proteins | sample LL_1208_BB_MetaG_FD_177983 | JGI IMG/M metagenome (GOLD analysis project Ga0214917, IMG submission 177983) | Freshwater microbial communities from Lake Lanier, Atlanta, Georgia, United States - LL_1208_BB | ecosystem: Environmental > Aquatic > Freshwater > Lake | place: USA: Georgia | collected...
AAGCAGGAATATTTGCCTATCACGTCAATGCTGACATTCTTACAAACCTTGGAACGGCGAAAGTAATCTATCGAGATAACCCGCCAACATCAGGCTGGTATCCCTCAACTTTAGTAAAAGGTAACACTGCAACGTTTCGAAACTACACTATAGAAGTGCTTGATTCAGATTCGACTGGGGAGGTAGTAAAGGTAACTATTAAGAGATAATTGAGATTAAATCGCTCGATTATTTTGATTTTTCTTGATTACAATTTTATTATCTTTAAATGCTGCGCGGACTAACTCTGCAGCGCTTGGTTTTTGAACAATTACTACTGGTGCTGGGGCAGGGCTCTGGGTATTTACTCCAGCAAGAGCTGCTGCTGCCATCGCCATACATCCAACGCACATATCGGTAGGTTACAACTGGGATAGCTAGCTAGGCAAGGAGCCAGTTGGATGAGATTGAAAATTTAGCCATATGCACTAACTGCTGCCTAGGATAATCTTTGATATCAAGGTCAACACAGAGGAGTAACTTTGGCTAAAGTCATATCAATTGGTGTGCACATTCTGGATGTCCTTGGCCGATATGTCTCGGCGATTCCAGAAGGTCAAGGTATTGCCTTGATTGACGAAATTCGCATCACCGCCGCAGGCACAGCTGCCGGAACTTCTGTCGACCTTGCCAAACTCGGATGTGAAGTTATTGCTGTTGGAGCAGTTGGAAATGATGAGATGGGTAGTATCTTGATTGGCATCCTGGATCGCTACGGAATCACGACTAAATATATGGTGAAGAAAGAGGGAGTGCAGACCTCTGGGACTATGCTGCCTATTCGCCCCAATGGTGAGCGCCCCGCTCTACATGTCATGGGAGCAAACGCATATTTAACTCGCTCCGATATTCCCTTCCACCTTTTTGCTAAGGGAGATTTCGTCCACGTAGCAGGTTTCTATCTCATGTCGAAATTCGACGGCGACGATACAGTGGAAACTCTGCGCCATGCCAAAGCAGCCGGTGCCACCACGACTATGGATATCTTGGGAGTGAAACAAGAGAGAATGGCAGAGAAAATTTTGCCATGTATGCCATTTTTAGATTTCTTTATGCCTAATCTTGAAGAGGCTCAAATGATCACAGGATTGAGCGACCCCGAGCAGATGTGTTCGTTCTTTCTTGAAGCTGGCGCGAAGCATGTCGTTCTCAAGATGGGGGCGCGAGGAAGCTTACTTATCGGCGCCGATGGCTCTCGGGTGCGAGTGCCAGCTTTTAAAGTAGAAGTGGTAGATACCACTGGTTGTGGCGATGCATGGAGCGCAGGTTTCATCGCCGGGCTCTCTCGAAATCTGAGCCTTAGCGAAGCAGCACACTTAGGTAGCGCTTGTGGTTCCTTGGTTGCATCGGGGCTGGGATCTGATGCTGGCATTATTGATTACGAGAGCACGCAACTCTTCATGGCAACCACACCTACTCTGCCCTTGCTTGATTGAGAATTAGGACAGGCAGAGTGCGGCCTTAAATGACTTTTGATTCTCCATTCTCTCCTTCACCCTTGACCTTTGAAAAGTGGGCCCCTAGCCTGCTCCCCATTCACATCCGTTATCGCAAGGGAGTGTCGCTATGAAAAAACTCATCAATGATCCATTCGAAGTGGTGGACGAGATGTTCGAGGGTTTTGTTAAAGCTAATGACCAAATTGTCAGAGCTGTTGGTAAGCGCTCGATTGCCCGAGTTGAATCCCCGATTCCAGGAAAGGTCGGAATTGTGGTTGGTGGTGGATCCGGTCATTTACCGGCCTTTGCAGGTTATGTCGGAAAAGGAATGGCAGATGGAGCAGCTTTCGGCAACATTTTTGCCTCGCCCCCTGCAAAACCAATTGTCGAAGCGACAGTGGCAGTTAATTCCGGTGCGGGGGTGATGTATACCTACGGGAATTACCAAGGTGACTGCATCAACTTCGATAGCGCACAAGAGCAATGTCGGGAGATGGGAATTAAAGTCGATTCGGTGGTTCTCAATGATGATGTTCTCTCCTCGCCTAAATCTGAAGCGGAGAAGCGTCGCGGAATCGGCGGACTATTTTTGGTCTGGCATGTCGCCGGCGCAAAGGCGGAGCAGCTCGCCTCACTTGAAGATGTTGTTGCGGTGACAAGAAAGGCAAATAACAATACAAGGACTGTTGGAGTGGGCTTAACTTCATGCACGGTTCCAGCAAATGGGCAACCTACATTTAATCTGCCTGATGATGAGATGGAAATTGGACTTGGAATTCATGGTGAGCCTGGAATAAAGCGAGTCAAGCTTCGCCCCATTGATTCAGTTGTCGATGAAATGATGGAGTCGATACTGGCTGATCTAGATTATGTTGGCCAAGATGTTGCTCTACTCGTTAATGGCTTGGGTGGATCACCAGCTGAAGAGCTCTATGTGGTTTATCGTCGAGTAGCTCAGATTTGCGAGGCGAATAAGATAAATATTCGCTTTAAACACGTGGGTGAGCAAGTAACCGCTCTTGAGATGGCAGGCACTTCTATTAGCCTTATGCGCTTAGATACCGAGATGCACGATCTGATTAAGAATTCAGTGGTGCAAACCTGTATGTATACCAAGCGTTAATCCATATCGAGATTATTAGCATTTGACGTAGTAGTAACGAGCATACTGAGAGTGAATAAGGGGTTTAGATGGCGGATGTAACCGGAAAGAAACTAGTACAAATCCTTGAGCATGTGGCAAAAAAGATTGAGGCCAATAAAGATTTTCTATGTGAACTTGATGGAATAGTCGGAGATGGTGACCACGGTGTATCGATGACAATTGGAATGCGCGGTGTGGCCCGTGCAGTCAAGAAGTTGCCAGATGATGTTCTCCCAGAGGAGGTATTTCGTGTGGCTGCAGAAGCTTATGCCGAAGATGTGGGCGCAACAATTGGCCCCCTCTATGAGACTGCCTTTAATGCCGCAGCTCGTGTGTCAAGTAAAAAGAACAGACTAAATTCGATTTCTGACTGGTTAGAGATCTACGACGCTATGGCGGAATCAATAAAAACTTTGGGGCAAGCCGAACTCGGAGACAAGACCATGATTGATTCGTTTATACCTGCGGTAGAGCACCTTAAACAATTGTCGCTAAGTAGTGATTCCCTTGAAAGTGCGTTAACTTCCACAGGTGAAGTCGCCTTATCTTTTGCAATCTCGACAAAGGATCTCATCCCCAAAAAAGGACGTGCAGCTCGCCTTGGTGAGCGCGCCGCGGGCCATCAAGATGCAGGCGCTACTTCACTAGCAATTGTGCTTCAGGCATTTGCAGAGGGAGTCTCTGAGAGCTAAATATGCTGCTTGGCTAGGGCCAGCGTTAACTCTCTACAGAAATTCGGGATGTCGGCAACAACGCGACCCCAAACCAGATTACCTTCGGTAAAAGCAGACTCATCAACCCAAATCGCGCCAGCGTTTATCAAGTCATCTTTAATTCCCAGTGAGCCAGTTGCGCGCCTGCCGGCAACGATTTTTGCAGAGATCGCCATTAGCCCGCCATGGCAAATGGCGCCAATGACTTTACCTTCTTTATTAGCAGTTGCAATGAGATCAGTAACGACTGAGTACCTGCGCAATTTATCTGGCGCCCATCCGCCGGCAAGAACCAGAGCAAGTAGAGCGCTTGAATCTATCTCGCTTAAGAGTAAGTCCACTGGTATTACTAGACCATTCTTACCAACCACATCTGCTTTTGTCAGGCCAGCGCTAGCAACTTCATAGCCCTCTTCCTCTAAACGCATCCTGGTAACCCAGTACTCTAGATCCTCGACGCCATCTGCGATTGGAAAGATAATCTTGCCTCTAGCCACTAATTACTCCTGCCCCTAGTAAATCTCTTTTGAATTCCAACTCTACTTTCGGTGCTCCGCTTCAAGACTATTAATACGCTCCACTTTGACTTGCGAGGCGCTCTGGGTGTCAAACTCATAGCCGAGCCATTGCTCGATGAGTTTTGCTGCATTCTCAACGGTGATGACTTTGGCTCCCATACATATTATTTGGCAATTATTGCTCAGGATTGCGCGCTCAAGCGAATAAGGGTCATGAGTGGTCGCAGCTCGAATTCCCGCTACCTTGTTGGCAGAGATTGCCATGCCAATACCTGTGCCACAGATCAGCAGCCCGCGCTCTGCCTTTTTCTCAGCGATGGCCTGGGCTAGAGCAAAGCCAATTTCTGGATAGACCGTCGCGTCATCGCTACCATGAACTCCAAGGTCGTCTATCGCCTTGGTTCGTGGGTCATTGCGCAGTATCTCTATCAGCGCCCGCTTCAAGGCAAGGCCATTGCTATCGCAACCGACAACTACGCGCATCGACCCTACATTTCATTATTTGAGATATCACAACCTATGACCATTCAAATGCTACCTCTCGAGGGCAGATTTAGCGATCTTGGTCCGAAATTACAACAATAAGTTTATCTCGACACTCTTGACGGGGCCCTCTGGCATGGGTTGGATTCTGAATGGGCCTCCAGATTGGAGTCCCTGTAATTTAATAAAAGGAGTTCTCTTGTCAAATATTCTAGATAAGACAATTGATCGTCGCCTTTTGCTTAAAACTGGTGCTGCTGCAGGAGCGGCAGTTTCCCTCTCTGGTCTTCTCTCTGCCTGCAGTAGCGGAGACGACTCAGGATCGATAGCAAAAGACAGTCCGCTTTATGGCAGCAATGCGGAAAATATGAAAGGTAAGACAATTGACTTTGCTTACTCGCGAATTGGAGGTTGGCCCCCAAGCGCGGCACCCGAAACGCAATGGGCAGACTTCCAAAAGTATGCAATGGACAATTTCGGTTACACGGTAAATCAAATTACCTTTGCTGAAGCACCTTTCGGTGAACTATTCCAAAAGGTCGCTCCGACACTTGCATCACAATCACAAGAGTTCAACTTGCTAATTGTTGATTCACAGTGGCTGGGAGCACTTTCAGAACCAGGTTGGATTGTGAAAGCCGATGATGTTTTCGCAGCAAACCCAGAGCTTGATATCGAACCATTCTCTTCATTGGTAAAAAATACCTATCAGGTTTATCCTGATGGTTCTGGTATTCGTTGGGGTTTCCCACAAATGCCAGACACACAAGGTGTATTCCTTCGCAAAGATATGTTGGAAGATCCCAAGGAACAAGCTGCCTTCAAGCAGAAGACTGGTAAAGATCTTCCATCCACCTACGAAGTTCTTAGCAATATCGAATTCGATGATCTAGTTGAAATTATCGAATTCTTCCATCGCCCAGCAAAAGGCATGTATGGCACAGCCCTGATGTACTCAAAGGAGTATGACTTCTTCAGCTGTGCTTACTATCCATTTGCATATTCAACCGGAGGCAAAATTTGGGACCCAGAGACAAATAATGTCTATGGAATTCTCAACTCACCGGAGAACGAAAAGGCCATGGAGCAGTTTGTTGGTCTAAAGAAGTACCAACCAGCTAACTTCGCTGCATTTGGTATCGGCGACATGATCGACCTCTTTACCCAGGGCAAAGCCTTCTCGGCTTGGCAATGGTTAGCTGTAGGAAAGTTCATGTCTTCTGACAAAGTACCTGCTGATAAGGTCATTTCGATTCCACTTCCAAAATGGAAGGGAAACCTCATCGGAGCAATGGGCGGACAGCCTTGGGTGATTAATGCATTTAACGATGATGATCACATGCGAGTAGCTGTCGATGTTCTCAAGTGGTGGTACACCAAGGAGACCCAGGACAAGTTCATCAAGGAAAATGGTGGATTACCTTGGAGCGCAGAAGGCGCTGCAAATCCAGAGTACTTGGAGGTTGCACATTATGTGAAGCCATTCCTCTACATGCTTGAAGAGGGTCGCTCACAAGACTTCTGGCATCTACCAGAATATGCAGAGATGCTCGCAGTACAGCAAGCCGCTTTCAACGGTTATGCAACAGGGCAAGTTAAGACAGCAAAAGAAGCCCTGGAGTATGCCGCAGCAAAGCAACAGCAGATTCTCTATAAAGCCGGTAGAACAGAAACTCCTCCACCGGACAATGTAGATTCGCTGAAGATCTAATTTGTCAAACAGTTCTCCCAATGTCTCATTATCTTTTGAGACATTGGGAGAACGAACATAATTTCAATATGGCGGGATTAGAACTACTGAACTAAGAGGGGAGCATGGTGTCTCAAACGTCAGCAAAGTTTGAAGAAAGTCTTAAGGAACGCCCTAAGAAAAGACCAGATAAAAACCGTAAATTGAGTTGGCTCCTCCTTGCTCCTGTTTTGGCATTCTTTGCCCTCCTAAATGTTTTGCCAACTCTTTGGATGTTGGGCTTGAGTTTCTATGATTACACACTGACCTCGTACAAAGCGCCAACATTTACCGGCCTTACCAATTACTCAGATTTCGTTAAGAATGAACAGCTTTCAGCTTCAGTATCTCGTACCTTTATATTTCTAATTCTTGCTGTAATTGCCCAGACTTTACTTGGGATATTGATTGGGGTCTTCTTTTGGAAGAACGACAAAATGCCGGGCCGGCGTCTGGCACTTACTCTCTTCTTCACTCCTATGGTTGTCACACCGATTGCAACAGCGCTCTTCTGGAAGCTCATGCTGGACCCAACATTTGGTGTCGTAAACTACATGCTCACATCTTTGGGATTCAGTCGCACAGATTTTCTAACTAGTTCCACTTTAGCTTTTCCTACATTAATTGTGGTCGATACTTGGATGTGGACTCCATTTATGGCGCTGATGACTTTGGCGGCACTTGGATCGGTTCCAAAAGCCGAACTTGAAGCGGCAGCTATCGACCGACTTCCAATTTGGCGTCAAATAACCTCTGTGATCTGGCCACATGCAAAGTTCATTTTGATGCTAGGAATCCTGTTGCGTTCAATTGATGCCTTTAAGACCATGGACCTTACCTACATTATGACAAATGGTGGGCCCGGCGATACCACAGAATTGATTGCGCTATCTCTCTATCGCTTTGCATTTAAGTCTTTCAAGTTGGGATACTCTTCAGCAGTCTCAGTATTCCTGCTATTTATAGCAATTGCCTTGACCGCTATTTATCTCTACATTCTCAATGCGAAGAAGAAAGCTGAGCAAACAGAATGAGCCGCTCACTAAACTTTAAACCTAGTAATGATCGTGCTACAAAAATCACATTGACATTTGCATGTTGGACGACGGCAATTTTATTCTTCTTGCCCATTGCTTGGATTATCGCCACTGCCCTCAAACCAAAGAATACGGTATTAGATATCCCGCCCAAGGTCCTCTTTGTCCCTACCCTCCAAAATCTTATCGACGCCTTGAGTTTCTCAAATACCCTCTCCTATTTCATCAATAGCATCATATATTCATCAATCGCTGTTCTCCTGGCTATTTTAGTCTCCTTTCTGGCTGCCTATTCGTTCTCGAGGTTCAAGCCTGCAGGAACCGACTTTTTGATGTTTTTACTTCTATCGACAAGATTCGTTCCGGCAGCTGCCTTTGTAATTCCGTTTTTCCAACTCTTTAATATCCTTAAACTCAAGGACTCATTTCTTGGTCTCATTATCTTTTACACGATGTTCTCAATACCATTTTCGGTTTGGATCTTAAAAGGATTCATTGATGGTGTCTCGACAAAATTCGATGAGACAGGATTGGTTTATGGTGCCAAGCGCCCTCACATCATGTTTAAGTTGGTATTGCCACAAGTGCGTTCGGGACTTGTCGCCGCATTTGTTTTCAATATTATTTTTGTATGGAACGAATTCTTATTCAACTTCCAACTCGGAGGTTTGAAGACTTATGGAATTCCCGTTGGGTTGTTTACATCCATAACTAAAGGCGGACAGGTAGACTGGTCCTTTGTCGCATCCATCGGAACGTTATATGTTCTTCCGCTAGCTTTAGTAATTTACTTCTTCCAGAGATACCTGCTGGTTGGACTCACATTTGGCACAGTGCGAGGAGAGGTCTAGTGAAGACTAAACAACCTTTTGGTGCACGGCTCCAGCTCTCTCTAATATTAATGCTCGCAGTCTCACTGGCTTTAATCGCTCAAAACTTTAACCACACGATTTATACCATTGGTTTCCTAGCTTTATCAATCTTTGTTCCACTGCAGGTGGCTATCGGGAACATCAAACCAGAGTGGGGAGCTAGAAAATCTCTGGGACGAATTCTCATCTACCTGACGATTGTTGCTGTAATTTTTGCGATCTCAATAGTGATTACACCATTCTTAGTAAACCTAGGTAGGGTGAATTAGCTCTCCCCATGACAAATAGTTCACTCGAAATTAGAGAACTCTCAAAGTCCTACGGCAGTAAGCCGATCCTATCCAAGCTTAGCTTTGCAATCCCCTCAGATGACTTTGCTGTCATATGCGGAAAACCGGGCAATGGTAAATCTGTATTGGTGCGCTTAATCATGGGACTAGAGGAGGCTGACTCGGGTAAGGTTTTAGTGCGCGGTGAGGATGTTACAAACTCTGAGCCTGGCTCTAGAAATATCGGATATATCCCACAGACCTTTGCTCTTGTCCCACACTTCTCAGTCCAAAAAAATATTGAGTACCCGCTTGAATTACTTAACGCCTCGAAAGAGGAGAAAGCTGAGGCAGTTGAGCGGGTTGCAGAGTTACTAAAGATTACTGATTTATTGGCAAAGAAGCCGGAACAGTTATCCGGCGGACAAAAACAACGCGTCGCGATTGCTAGAGGATTAGCAAAACCGACTGATGTCTACTTGCTAGATGATCCCCTAGTTGGTTTAGATTTTAAATTACGAGAGCGTCTTATCGATGACCTTAGGGTGTCCCAAGAGAAATTAGGAGTGACATTTCTCTATGTCACATCGGATTCCCTAGAGGCTCTCCAGCTGGCAAAAACAGTCTTGGTCCTGGCCAACGGCACAATCGTGCAACAGGGTCCACTTGCAGACGTTTACGATAATCCCACCAATATTTCTACACTTGACACACTCGGATTCCCTGAAGCTAATTTAATCTCTGGAGAAGTAAAGAATTCTGTATTTGAATCATCGACTTTTTCAATTAAGACAAATATCAAAGGTTATTCCGGCCCGGCTGTTGCCGGGATTAGACCTGAATCAGTTCTGCTGGGGAAAAGCCCTGATGCTGTGGTCTTAAAGGCCCAAGTCACCCTGATGGAGAACTTGGGGTCTGAGATCGTTTCCTACTTAAAGGTTCCAGGCACCATGCTTAAGCTGGTTGTGTCTCGAACCGATAACGAAGCAATCAAGGCCTTAAATTCAAATGAGCTTTCGATCTTTATGAAGCTACCTTCAATCAAGATCTTCAACAAGCAATCTGGACAATGGGTTGGAAATGGAGTCTCCCTTGTTTGATATCAAGCTCAATAACCTGACCAAGAAATTCGACTCTTTTACTGCGGTCAACAACATCAATTTCACAATTCCTAAGTCCTCTGTGACTGTGCTCCTTGGACCCTCTGGGTGCGGAAAAACCACGCTGATGCGAATGATTGCCGGGCTAGAGAAGCCCACGTCGGGAAGTATTTTCTTCGAAGAGCACGAGGTGACAAGAGTTTCAACGCGTCGACGAAACCTTGGGATGGTCTTTCAATATCCAGTTATCTATCGTGGCACTAGCGTGAAAAGAAACCTTGAACTTCCGCTTCTCTCAGAAGGCCTAGAAAAGCAGGTAATTAATGATCGCGTTCATAAGGTAGCAGAGCTGCTTGGAATATCGGACTCTCTGAACAAGTTAGTAGAAGAACTCGATAATGGTACGAGACAGAAGATTGCTGTAGGTCGAGCAATTGCGCGAGAACCTAACATCATCCTCTTCGATGAGCCAATCACCAACATAGATATAAATTCAAAGCTGGAATTGAAGCGCTCGTTGAAAGAACTTTTTGGTCGACTCTCCCAAACCATTGTGTATGTAACTCATGATCAGACAGAGGCAATGACATTGGCAGATCAAATTGCCCTAATGCAGGATGGCGTCATAACCCAATGCGCTCCACCCAGTGAGATCTACTCGAAACCTGGTAACCAATTTGCTGGCTGGTTCTTGGGCAATCCCGGAATGAATTTCATCGATAAGAAGCATTTAACCAAGACTGATTCAACGGTTGGGGCTCCAACCTTATTCAGCCAAACCCTGCGAGTAGGCGCCCGTGCCAGAGATGTAGCAGTGCTGGGCATAAGAGCCGAATCGGTGAGCGTCTCAACCAAAGAAGTTTCGGGCGCAAAACCTGCTCGTGTCTTGAGAAAATCTCTTGGCATCGGTGGTCAATATCTTCTTGACTTGGATTACGCGGGGCTCGTCATTAAAGTTCGCGTAAGTCACGCAATGGGAAGAGAAGTTTCTGACAAGGTTTGGACAACAGTAGATAGTGACAACATTTCACTTTTTGATGAAAATGGAGTAGTTGTCTAGATCCTTAGTGACGGGGTGAGCACGTGTTCTACTTTGGCTCCAATACGAAACGTGACCTATCGCCAGCCCAGCATTTCTCCCTTGCCAAGACAGCACTGAAAATCTCTCAAGAATTCTTGGATTCTCAAATATTTTTGCTTCCTGCTATGCCCCTTATGCAGCCAGTTATGGATATCGCCAAAGATTCTCGATTGTGGGTGGGCAATCAATCCATCTCATCCACTTCAGCAGGTGATGTGACTGGGGAGGTCTCTGCAAAACTTTTGAAGGCTCTAGGATCAAATCTTGTACTGATCGGACATGCCGAACGGAGAAGATTGTTCGATGATGATTCTGCGATTTCTTCACAATTAAAACTAGCAAAATCTTCTGGGTTGCGAATCCTATTTTGCATCGGGGAGAAAAGTGTTATCAAGGATAAGAAGGAGCTGAGAAAGTTTTTTCGTAGACAACTGCGTCCGCTAGCAAATATCCAGACTCGCATACTTCTTGCCTACGAGCCAGTCTTTTCTATCGGTGTTGCTGGTAAAGCTGCAGACCCCCGTTATATCGAAAATAATCTCTCAATTATTTCGGAGGAACTCTTGCGCTTGGGGATTAGCAAATCTCCCATTCTTTATGGCGGCTCGGTAGATGCAAACAACGCCAGAACCTATGCTTCATTGAACTACTGCGACGGTCTCTTCGTGGGTCGCAGCGCCTGGAGCGCCCGCGGGTTTAGACAAGTGTTTCTGGCCGGCTATTCAGGATTTGTTGCTAAAGATTAACTAACAGAAGAATTTAAAGATTCACACCAACCCTAAAGGTCTTCTAATCGCCTCCATTACCGCCGCATAGATAATGTCTTCATAATCTAAACCTGCTTCTAACCAACCTTTAGCAAAAGATCCCTCTTTGCCGAGATATGGATGCGCATTTGCCTCGACAAATAAAAGTTCATTTTCCTGAGTGAGCAGGAATTCAACTTGCAGGTAGCCAGAAGTCTTAGTTGCCTCAAAAACTTTCTCCGCTGCAAGCTTAATTTTTTCAATTATCTCCTCTGATAAGTCACTTGCAATTTCCTGAGAGAACTTTGAACCTTGAGTTCTAGTTAAATAGTTAAAGATTCCACCGTCGAAAACTTTGGTCTCCACCACGGCGCTGATAAAATTACGTCGCTCTGAATCTTCCAAGACGCCGCACTCTAGATATCGGCTACCTTCGTAATACTCTTCCGCCAAGAATCTACCATCGAACCTACGCGCTATTGCAACAGCATCTTTCATCTCTTTGGGAAATCTAACTATTGATACTCCCACTCCATTGGTACTACGGCATGGTTTGATGACAATCGGGAGCTTAAGAGAAGCCGCTCTCACAACATTTGAAAGAGCATCACGCCGCCAAGCTTTATCAGGGATTACAACATGTTTTGGAGTAGGCAGATCTTCTGCTTTAAGTAGTAGCTTTATGGTCGACTTATCAGAGGCAATAGCGCAACCAAGTGAATCAGAACCGACCAATCGCACTCCAATGCTTTCAAGAAGTCCTGCAATCCTGCCATCGGCGCCTGGCACTCCCAATATCAATGAGAAAGCTACGTCGTAGGAGATTAGGCTTCGAGGTGGGAAATCGGTCAAAGACGCCCCTTCAATTTTGGAAGCGCTTTCATTTGAGAGTTCGAATGGTTGCTCTGCTACTGCATCAACAACGGCTTTCTCATTATCAAATAGCACCCACGAACCTTCGAGCGTTAAACCAATCGCTCCAACATCGAATTTCCTACTCTGTAGTGCGCTAAAAACATCACTGAACTGCTGGCAGGAACGGTAGTTATCGCTGTTGGCTCCTCCAAAGAGTATGACGACACGCTTGGGCTCAATTGAATCAACGTCTTCAACCATATTCAGAGTTTATCCTAGAAAAAAGCAATCAGTAGCCAAGCCATCACTTGTTAGACTAAAGTTTATGGAAATCATTAGGGAAGATTTAGAGAGTGCATCGGCGCGAAGAAAAATCATAAATCAGCTCTCTCTTGCTCTATCTCAAGGATTGCTAATTATTGCTCCTATCGCACAAGGCTATGCCTATGTCTGTGATGGCAGATCAAATTTTGCTGTCGGTCGGATTAGGGAAATAAAAGGTTATGACTCCTCGGTACCGCTGGTGAATCTGGTCTATGGCCCAAAGCAGATAGAGCAATATTGTGATTCTTTAACATCTGAACAAATTAAACTTCTGCAAAAATTTGCACTGGGGCCACTTGTTATCGAGCGTGAATCCCAAGCTCAACTTAGATTCTCTTTTGGTTCACGAGTACTACCCGATAAATTATTGTTCGCACAAGCAAGCAATCCAATAATGAAGTCACTTTGCAGGAAAGTTGGTCCTCTAGCGTTTTCACCACTGATGACAAATTCGGGAGAAGAAAGACACATCCTCACCGATTTGACTACGCTCCCAGAAGAATCCGCTCAGAACGCTTCTTTTTTTCTTCACGTAAATCAAGACTCGTGGTCAAAAGCCAAATCAACTCTGATTGCAATGCGTGGAGTTGAGGTGGTAATTCGCAAGATCGGAGATATCACAGAGTCTTCAATTCGAGAGATTGTCCCTCGAGCAAAGGTTGAGCTCTAATTAATTAATCTCCACCAGGCAAAATCCCTATCGGTAAATCTTCAATTACCTGAAGAAAATGCTGCATCAAATGATGCTTTGGGTGGTTCGATTGCGCACATTCTTCTGATGAATTCGAGCGACTCTGGGCCGCCAATCAGGCGATCCATTCCGGCATCTTCCCATTCCACAGATATTGGTCCGTCATAGCCAATGGCGTTGAGCATTCGGAAGCATGCTTCCCAAGGCACATCCCCATGACCCACAGAAACAAAGTCCCAACCCCGCCGAGGATCCGCCCATGGCAGATGAGAACCTAACCGACCATTGCGACCATTGAGTTGTTTCTTCGACTCCTTGCAATCAACATGATAGATACGGTCCTTAAAATCCCATAAGAATCCGACCGGGTCTAGGTCCTGCCAGATGAAATGGCTAGGATCAAAATTGAGACCGAAAGCTGGGCGATGATTGATTGCCTCTAAAGTTCGAACGGTAGTCCAATAGTCATAAGCGATTTCAGAGGGATGTACTTCGTGTGCGAACCTGACACCAACCTCATCAAATACATCAAGAATTGGATTCCATCGATCAGCAAAATCCTTGTATCCCGCATCTACCATGGAAGTTGGCACTGGCGGGAACATGGCAACTGTATGCCAGATTGAAGATCCAGTGAAACCAATTACAACTTTGACGCCTAGCTTTGCTGCAGCTCGTGCTGTGTCTTTCATTTCTTCTGCACAACGTCGGCGTACACCCTCGGGATCTCCATCACCCCACAGGCGCGAAGGCAAGATGCCTTTATGGCGTTCGTCAATCGGGTGATCGCAAACTGCCTGGCCAACAAGATGATTAGAAATTGCGAAAACTTTAAGATTGTATTTCTTTAGAATCGCATGGCGACCTTCAATATAACCAGGTTCGTTGATCGCACGATTAACTTCAAAATGATCACCCCAACATGCGATCTCAAGACCGTCATAGCCCCAAGAGGAGGCGAGGCGGCACATTTCTTCAAAAGGCAAATCTGCCCATTGACCGGTGAATAGTGTTACTGGACGTGGCATTGCTGGCTCCTTTATTTGACTTGCGTTAATAGGGAATTGTTTCCTGCGCTTACTGCGACTGCATCCAAGACTCGTTGCACATAAAGTCCATCATCAAACGAAGGTGATGGATTGCTCCCATTCTTGATAGCGAGAAGAAAATCATAAATCTCATGGGTAAATGTATGTTCATATCCGATGATGTGACCTGGCGGCCACCAGGCAGCTATATACGGCTGAGCACCATCGGTTGTAAGGATCTTTCTAAATCCTGCTTCTGCGGATGGGTCTGTATGATCGTGATACAGAAGTTCATTCATATCTTCGAAGTTGAAATAGATGCTTCCCTTTGAGCCATTGACTTCAATAGACATGGCATTCTTTCGTCCTGCTGCAAATCGTGTTGCTTCAAAGGTGCCGATTGCGCCGTTTTCAAAATTCGCTGTAAATACCGCTGTGTCATCAACGGTTACTGTTCCTCGTCCTAAGGAGGCTCCAGCGGTTAATCCGGTGTAAGTGCCGGGCAGTGGGCGTTCTTTAATAAAGGTCTTTAGTTGCCCACTGACTGAAGTTATTTTTGAACTCGTTAGGAAGTATGAGGCATCGATGATGTGAGCTGCAATATCACCGAGAGCTCCCGAACCCGCAACCTTCTTATCTAGTCGCCACACAAGTGGGAACTCAGGATCGATAATCCAATCTTGAAGGTAATTTGCACGAACATGATAAAGCGTGCCAAGTTTTCCACTATCGATGAATTGTTTTGCTACAGCCAAAGCTGGGACACGACGATAATTGAATGCAACCATCGACTTTACTGATTTCTTGGAAGCATCCCTTGCCGCCTCTGCCATAGCTGTAGCTTCGGAAACGTTATTCGCCAATGGTTTTTCACAAATTACATGCTTGCCTGCGCGCAGTGCTGCAATTGCAATCTCCTCATGGGTATCACCAGCAGTGCAAATATCTACTATGTCAATATCTTTTCTTGAGATTGCGCTCTGCCAATCAGTTACTGCTTCATTCCACCCAAATGTGACTCGCGCATTTTCAAGCGCTTCCTTACTTCGACCACATATCACTGCCATCTCAATCTGAGGCGCATCCGGAAAGAAGCGATTAACGTTTCGCCATGCATTAGAGTGAACCTTGCCCATAAACCCATAACCAATCATTGCTACCCGGAGTTTTTGAAACATATTTGCTTACCTGCCCTTCGCCCCAAAAAAAGGAGCCATTGATTCGACGATTTCTTGCATATTTTGGCGTAAGTGAGATAGGTGATGTTCAACAGCTCTTCTAATTCTTTCTAAATCTTTTGCTATGACAGCATCAGAAATTTCAATGTGTTCTTGAGAACACGGCACCAAGTCACGAGCTCCAGAGGCTGAGCGCGCCCAGAATCTCTGGATGCGACGCCTGGTCAGACGTGAAACTTCAGCTATTAGATCGTTATCAGCTGCTCTGATAATTGCTTCGTGAAACTTATTGTCATGTTTCATCCAATCATCTCGATTACCTAGATTTGCAGCTTTCATCATCTGCCTAGGTGATTGCCTAAGTGAAGCGGCGACCTCCTCATTAATGTTCTCGGAGGCGCGCTGAAATAGGTAGGAATCACATAAAGTCAATAGGTCAATCGCTTCATCAACATCTTTGCTTGTCAGCATCGGCACGATAAATCGTCCCGCATCACCTCGCTGCACTAATCCTTCAGACTCGAGGCGCATTAGAGCTTCACGAACTGGCGTTCGACTAATCCCCAACTCCATAGCTAATTTATTCTCAGAAATCTGAGAGTTGGTGGGAATTCGAAACGAGGTAATTGCAGCAAGCAACCACTCATAAGCATCTTCACCTAGCGAATCAGTAGTTCGCAGTATCTGCTTAGTTGAACTATTCTTTGCGCTCATAATCTGCATCAATCAGACTCGATTGATAAACTCCCGATTCTTTACATTTACTGGTACCGTCATCAACTCAAGCACACCCTTTGCAACATGCGTGCTATAACGATGGAATGCTTCTTCGCCTTTTGCCTTAGTCGCGCGTAACGGGTTGCCGATGATGCCGTTCTCGACGAACTCATGGTGATCCATGGGGAACTGGAAGTACTGGTATCCCTCAAACTCTACATCTGGCATACCATCGTTCTTGGAGAAAGTTTTGGGGAGAAAATCGGGAATATGTGCCCGAGTATTTACAGCTCTCTCCATCCGAACTAAATTCTCGTTCCATGCCATATCTTGTGAAGTTTCAAGTTCGCTCGAGTGCCAGCCCGGGGTTTCCTCTGGCGGGTTTTCCATTAAACCAGCCAGAACTCCGGTATACCGCTCCATGTAAGGCTTTACAAAACCAATCAGGGCGTTAGTTTCGTAGCGAAGTTTACGAAGTACAGGATCGACAACCTTTATGTTAGAGCCGTGTCCATTTACGAAGATAATACGATTAAAACCGTGGTGAATTAAAGAGCGAGCGACGTCATACATCAATGCGTTTAACGTCTCAGCTCGCACCGTGATTGTTCCTCGACCTTGTCCAGCGCCATACATATGTTGCGGTGAGTAGCCAGTCCAAATTGGAGGAGTATGAAGAATTCCAATCTGCTCTGATACTCGGGCTGAGACCTCGATTGCAGTAATAGTGTCGGTATAGAGAGGCAGATGGGGGCCATGTTGTTCGGTGGATGCCATAGGAACTAGCACCACATCCTTGACGCTTAAGTACTCATTAATATCCACATATGAGAGATCGCCCAAATTCCAAGAGCGGAACTTACTTCGAAACTCTTCATCACCGGTGGTGATATGAGGCACTTTGCGCGGCGGTGTGATGTAACTGGTCATGATATCTCCTCTAAGTTATTGGTTTTCTTGACATTTTCACGCGACTTTGGACTTGATCAGGGATAGAAACTCTTCTGCGACAGCTACACCAAATTCAGGAGAGTTTGCATGCATCGCAAACCTATGTATCGGAATCCGTGAATCAAGCTTTGCTTTCATGGAACTTTCAAAGAGCGCATCAGCTTCTCGATCCCAGAAGACTCCCCCAGGTGTATTAGGAATCGAGAATCCTTCAGTCGGAATGGCGACTGCAATCGGGCCCCTGGAGGTATTTGCACACTCAGCGAAATACTCACCGATGCGAGACATTTCATCCTTGGTGCATCGAGCCAAGGCAAATTCCGGATTGTGATCGTAGATAGGTCGCTTCTTAATTTCATCTGATAACGAAGTTGCGTGATGCACTGAAAAATCGACACAGGCCGGCACTAAAATTTGTGGAATTCCAAGCGGTCCCACTCTTTTCATGCGCCTAGGACCTCCGTAGTGGATTCCTCCAACCAGGGTTCCTACGATCTCTGATGGAGTGAAATCAATGACACCGACAAATTGTCCTGCTTCAGCCAGATCTTCCATAGCAGGGCCACCAACACCATTTGCGTGAAAAGTCACTACTTCAAATCCTGATTTCTCAAGCTCCTTTTGAAGTGCCATTACTGAAGTTGTGGTGTTGCCTAACATCGTAACAGCGATGTATTTGCTGCCCTCAGGTGGACGAGTCAGTTCATGACCGTGAGAAACTAACCCCGCCATTGCGGCAACTGCATTGTCATAGATGGTTTTAGAAATATGGTTGAGCCCTAAAATATCAATCACTGTGTGCATGACAAACATGTCACTAGTGCCTACTAGTGGGCCAAATTCGTGCCGGCCGGAAGCAATTGGTGATAGAACTAATTTAGGAATCCCGATGGGTAGTTCCATTAAGGCTGCTGCTGACATAACCGAACCCTCGGCGCCACCAATCCCTATGGCGCCGAGCACCTTACCTGCATCCAATAACTCCTTAACTTTTGCCTTCACAAAACTTCTCATTTTCTCTACTGCGCGACCACGAGTTCCCGAGTTTCGTAGCTCTTGAAGAGATAGCCCTCCAATAGCTGCAAGTTCTTCATGGCTGATGTCAGGCACAATCCCCAAAGGTTCACCCAAAATGCCTGTATCAATGACTGTAGTTCTGATCCCAAGTCTGTTTAATCCATCACGAATATAGGCAGCTTCAGGACCCTTGGTATCCAGAGTCGCAATGATGAGAACGGATTTGGCCACAACAATTAATCTACTTTTGTAGGTTTAGATTAATGGAAGTAGGGTTTTTGCATTCTCTTCAACCAACCAGTCATAGAACGACTCAGTTAGAATGCTGGAGCCGTGATCGATGATGAACTTGAGTTGCTCGGGAGAAATATCAACATTATCGAAGTTCGTTTCTAGTGCGTTCTTATAGTGATTGGCAGGAGTGCGATCAATTGGTGCAACAAACTCTGCCGTCAACGCTCCGTCATAACCAATGCTTGAAAGAGTAGAAACTACCTTTTTCCAGTCATAATCACCATGTCCTGCTGGCATACGGTTGTTATCTGCAACATGGAAATCGACAAGTTTGCCCTTGGTTGAGCGAATTGCATCGTAGAGATCTGCCTCTTCAATGTTGATATGGAATGCATCAAGGCATACACCACAATTTGGTCCAGTAGCTTCGGCAAGCGCCAGAGCTTGCTCTGCGCGATTGATGAAGTAGGTTTCAAAGCGATTTAGCGGTTCGATTGCGAGCCTCACGCCAGCCTTTTCAGAGTGTTCATAAATCTCTCGCATGCTTTCAACCGCCCACTTCCACTCTTCATCAGGAGTAGCGTCAGGAACAATCTTTCCAACTGTTGCAGGAACGATTGTCATTTCTTGACCATCTAGTTCCTTGACCATTGTGATGCAATCTTTGGTGTACTTAACAGAGTCAGCGCGTTTCTTAGGATCTGCGGCAACAAGATTGCGTTCACCCAACATCAAGGTCACAGAACCCCAGCACTTCATTCCATAATCGTCGAGTAATTTCTTGGTGTCTTTACTTCCGTTGAGACCATACTGTTCTGGTTCGCCACTTATTTCGATACTTTTATACCCATATTTTGCGAGACGAGCAACAGTTACCTTGAGTGGCTCGGCGCGCATCCAGTTGTGCATAGATAGATGCATGATTCTCCTTTCATAAAGAATCTTTGGTTTTTAGCGACGCCTGTTCTTTGGCGGACCGAACCCAAGTTTGCCTGGATTGAGGATTCCGTCCGGATCCCATGCGTCTTTTACTCCGAGGAGTAAATCAAATGCGGCGCCATGCTGTGCTCGCATGAAGCGTCCGAGTTTAAGTCCGACTCCATGGTGTTCGTTAAGAGAACCACCATTATCAAGACTTGCTTTAATAGCTACATCCCAAACTTGATCATGAAGTGCAATCGCCTCTAGGGGATCCTCTGGCCCATCATCAATATAAAAACGATCATAAATCATTCCGCCCCAAGGAAACCAATGGGAAAAATGAGCCGTATAGCGCGCTTTATACTTAGAAAATCCCTCTTCTATGGCTTTTTTCTTTGCCCAGTAAATCTTCTCTAGATCTTCAAACCGAGCACAGGTATCCGTGGTTCCAAAAATTTGTGGAGGCGCTGGAATGTTTCCATGCTTGAAAGGTTCATATTTGCCATCCCACCACATTTTTCCTATTTCGCTTCCATAAGATTTGCCACCAAAAGCCTCACATAATTTTGAAATCTCTGATGACTCAAGAGCTGTCAATTCCTTGGCGCCATCACACATAATGACAAGTAAGACGCCCTCCACGCCGAGATTGAGCCACTTTGAAAGCTTTGCACTATCAGCTTCATCGTAAAGCCGAATTACTGCTGGGCGCCACCGATTAATCATTATTTGGCGAGCCGCTTCAATTCCTTCCGAAATGTTTCTAAATCCGTAGGATAGAAACTCTATAGACTCTGGAATTTTTTCAATTCTCATTGAGGCTTTTGTGATTATTCCTAAAGTCCCTTCGGAGCCGACAATCGTTTGAATAATTCCTGGACCTGATGCATGGCTCGGAACTCTCATAGTTTCAATGAGTTTTCCGGGCGGGACCGCTGCTTCCAACTGCAGAACTAGATCTTCTGCTTTGCCATATTTTGTTGATACAACGCCTGAGCCACGAGCCGCCAAGTATCCGCCTAGGGTTGCCCCAAAATGAAAGGAACCTGGATAGTGCGGCATCGTTAGACCTCGCGCGTTTAAGACTTCTTCTAGCGCCGGGCCTTGGATACCTGCTTCCGCAGTAACAACCATACTCACTTCATCGATATCTATAATTCTGTTCAGCCGGCGCAGGTCGAGAGCAATTCCTCCATAGATTGCAAATGTTCCGCCTTGTGTGCCCGAGCCTCCACCGCGAGGGATTACAGGGAATTGGTATTCACATGCAATTCGCAGTACTTCTGCCACTTCTTCTGCCGTTCCAGGAGAAACATAAAGATCGGCAGTTGGCAGTGGCAGGGATTTATGGCGAAGATACTGAGAAATCCAGGACCAGTCCGCAGATTGTTCGTGCAACAAGCCAGCATCAGTATTGACGTTTTCAGAACCAACTATGGAAGCGATCTCACGTTGAATCTGAGCAATTAGATATTGGTCGCGAATGGCATGCTGCTCGAGTTCTTGCTGCTGGTACACCTATAGCGCCCTTTCGTATTCCAACCTGTATACAAGTCGTGATACTAGGTCCAGGGCAATAGAGCGTCAATAGCCTTCTGCGAGAAACTGACTCCAATGATTTGGGGATAAGCAATGAGTCTTTCCAGAAATGGTGGAATCGGTGCAAAGAAGAAAGGGCCCTAAATATTGGGGCTGCATGCGCTGCGACCTACCCTGCTTACTCCACCAGAGTCGAGAAATTAAGGAAAAGAGGTTTGGCTGTAGGGCCGATCTAAGTTCTCCTACTATGCATTACTTTTTAACAGCAGGCTAGATGTAGATCAAATTGCTCGAGTATTTTGATTTTTCTTGATTACAATTTTATTATCTTTAAATGCTGCGCGGACTAACTCTGCAGCGCTTGGTTTTTGAACAATTACTACTGGTGCTGGGGCAGGGCTCTGAGTATTTACTCCAGCAAGAGCTGCTGCTGCCATCGCCATACATCCCACGCACATATCGGTAGGTTACAACTGGGATAGCTAGCTAGGCAAGGAGCCAAGCTCAATGGCGCTTGAAAGAAGCGTCGACTTCCCCTTCTTGCTATCCAACCTTAGAAATCTCTATCGTTTCGTAATCCCCGGTGCCAACTACCTTGATGCGAATTCCCTCAATGGTGAAGGTATCTCCCAGAACAGCAACATAATCAGCTAGGTTTTTGCGATCTCCAACTGACTTATCAAATCTATTTGATGCCCCACCATCAACTTTCTGCCATACAGCCCAAGCCCAGTCATCGTTGCCTATAGAGGAGCCATCCGAGTTGACCGGTGGCGCAACTGTCTTATTCAAATCAACTACATATGCCATGACTGAATAAAATCCTGGTGGAAATTCACGATCACCAAATTTGAAATTGCTCCACTTATCTATTCCATGGGATTCAACCACTATCGCCTTAGTTGGCGAGAGTTTAATTACCGCTATTTTAGTTTGACGATCTTCCCGCTCTACTGGAGTTAGCGATAATGTCATTGGCTTCAAAGTTTTTGCATCATCACAATAGATTTGCTCCTCGGGCAGCCAATCAAGCAAGAACCGCTCCCATGGATTCATTGCATAACTAATTCCTGACTGATTAGTCATAATTCCAAGCGGCCAACCGTTGCCAGGAGCGTGGCCATTTATTTTCAAGTCATGCAGAGTCTCGTGAATGTAATAGGCCCATTTAAGAGTCTCCATACCCTCAAGGTTTCGTCCCCAACTAAAGAAGTTGAGAATTACCTCTCCTTCTTTAATTTTAAATGTCTGATTTCTAACAATTAAATCACCTTGTGCATAGTTCCCATCTGGGAACATCACATAGACTGTTGAGAATTTTCTTAAATCAAATTCCTTAGTAATTTCATCGATAAATGCCTGAGCTTGAAGTGACTGGCGTTTGTTGCTGGTTGCTCCCAGTGCATCTTTGCTCTTCTCATCGGTTGGATACCCAGATCTATCTCTAGGAAGCCTCAACCAACGATCTAATGTAGTTACATTAAATTGAGATTGCCCATTACTAAAGTAGTCATACCAATCTACTAACCACTTTTTGTCATACTCTAATTGCGCTTTTAGATCGCTACCGCCAGGAAAGTCAGGAAAGTCAACTGGAACGATAAGAACTTCGTTCTTTCCCTTCACATTCATGTAATCAGGTTTTGGCAATGGGAATCCTGAGAACTGGGTAGCATCTCGATCACCCCTGACTAAAGTCATATCCTTGTTTTGTAACTTACAAACATCAATAGATACGGGGCTTTTAGCGTTTGTGAAGGTCTTCTTAACAGTATTTATCTTGATCCATTGCAGCTTCTTGCCATTAGTCCAACGACATTCAAGAATTCCTCCTGCAACGTCAAAGGTATCCCCGGAATTAGTGCATGGTGCATTTTCAACAGGTGTGACTAGATAATTATTCGACTTTGATGATGAAACGCTCACAATCGAACCGGAGCGCCATACCAATCTCTGTATCGCTTCCTCGGTTGTATTGGCATGTCCTGCCCAAGAGCAGCGCATATAAGTTGTAGTTCCAACCACCTTCTCTCCAATTTTTGGGCAGAGCGAACCTTCCGCTGGAAGTTGAACTTGTGTAGTTGTCGCTGTTGGCTTTGGGGTCGGGGCTGGGCTACTTGTCGGTGAGGGGCTAGCAGAGGGGGTTGGTGTAGGAGTCGGTGTAGGAGTCGGTGTAGGCGCTGCTGCTGCGCTCTTTACTACAACACCCTTAGACCAAACTAATTTATTGCCTTTTTTGATGCAGGTATAGGTTTTATTCTTGTAATCAACTTTCTTATTCAAGCCCTTGCAGCTTGCACCCGCCGTAATCTTTTGAACAGAATGAGAAGTTGGAAGAAAAAACGAAAGAATTAGAACGGAAATTGTTGCTAATGCGAAGCCTCTGTTTCTGTTCTTCATAGTCTTTAATTATTGATTAAAGAGCTCTGCAACCTTATTCCAATTAACTACATTCCACCATGCCGCAAGGTATTCCGGTCTTCTATTCTGGTATTTGAGGTAATAAGCATGCTCCCAGAGATCATTTCCTAGTAG
>Ga0214917_10002352_pt1 | contig 23153 bp, 18 predicted proteins | sample LL_1208_BB_MetaG_FD_177983 | JGI IMG/M metagenome (GOLD analysis project Ga0214917, IMG submission 177983) | Freshwater microbial communities from Lake Lanier, Atlanta, Georgia, United States - LL_1208_BB | ecosystem: Environmental > Aquatic > Freshwater > Lake | place: USA: Georgia | collected...
AAAAAATATTTTTTATTAGTGGTGTAATCATATGTCACACCTCGATAGACCATTAACGGATAGTCTAAGGGGGGTGCTTTTTTAAAGATGTCCTTGAGCATGTTTTTCTTTTCTTTTTTTTTGAACGGTTCTGCACTATCCGTATAATCAATCAACAGATCCATTTCTTTTTTAGACAAATGTCGAAATAATTTTACCTGTTCTTGGATCCAATGTTTATTTTTGACCAATCCCTCGACATCTTGGTACAAGACGATTCGTTTGTTTGTTTTTTTCTGGAGATCTTGAGCCGTCATGGGGAAAAAAGACTTGGGATATTTATCAAACGTCATCTTGTAGGGCGTCCATTTCCCGTCTTCATCTTCATAATGCATGAAGGATAAACGAATGGTCTTGTTTTTGAGCACAGATGGTACTGATTTCCATTTCTGATGCATGATTTGTCGAACCTCATCCGGATCTTTATGGAATTTGGTTTTTAGGATGTTTTTTTGGAGGTCTTTCCTTGTTTCTGAAGGAGAGGGTTTATGACGTCGGAATTGTAATTGATAGATTTTGTTTTCTGCTTTCTGGATCTCCTTTTGAATCATCCTTTTTTTTTGGAGATAATGATCTTTGATCTCATCTATTTTTTGTTGTAAAGCATCATGTTGTCTTTTCACAGAGAGGTATTGCTTGTCCTGATACATAATATCATAGTCTTCTTTTTCAGACCATAAAGCATCCATCTGTCCTAATCGATTCCCCAATTGGTACAACCGTTCCTGAAGAGGCAAGATTCTTTGTTTTTGTCTCTGTTCCAAATCTTTTTTTTTGGATTTAAAATCCTCGATCAGTTGTTCGTAATGACGAACCATTCTCTTTTATTTGGATCTAAAATAAATTTTGTTGTACAAATAATTTCTTGAAATGAATACATTAGGGTGAAACCAAAAAAAGACAACTACCGTAGACGCCAAAAATGAATCTATCCGTAATTCTATTTATTGGAAAGGTATTTAAAGGAATGATTTGGTTTTTAATACCTTTCCAATAAAATCAAGGTTACAAAAAAATGTATGAGTCCAAGGATATGGTCAGTGTAGAACCTACCGAACTCCAACGCTCTGGTTCATGATTGATCGTCCAGGCTTCCTTGTTTTTTGTGAATACATTTCTTTCCTATGACAACACAAAGATATTTAGAGTAGAAGGATCATAAGGATAGAATCGAATCGAGCAGTCACGTGTTTTTTCTCGTTCCTCGGACGACATCCTCTACGAGATCATAAAGAATATCTATGGTATTGTGCACATGGGATCTTCATCCCTTTTCTTTTATTCTTACCTTCCACTCATCCAATCGTCCGGTACGCTGCTTTTCCAGGAATTGTCATCACCGGATACCGATTAACCGAATTTACTCGTGATCGACCCCATCTTGTCCCCACCACCCTGGTGTTTGATTCATACGGGTTCTCATTCACTCTGTTTGGTATCCAGAATATGTATGTACAAATCCCACAGGCTCTTCATGACGTCGCTATCTTATTGTCCCTCCAATCTCTATATGAATTATATCGACTCCGATCTGTCGAACTCTTTTTCCTTCTTTTTCCGATTCCCTTCTTACATCTGTTTCTTCCCTCTCCTTCTTCATGGAAGTACCTGGGATTACTCGGAACCGCGTTTTCGATATCTCACGATTCGTATTGGATCTTTCCTCAGAAACTCTCTATGCGGTACCGGATCCTTATCCAGACCTTGCCACTCCTTTTTTTATGTTTCCAACTCATGTTCCCAGAGGGTTTCGAACCCACGACCTTCAGCTCATAAGACTGATGCTCTAACCAACTGAGCTATGGGAACGTATGCGTCTTCCTCGACTCTATTGGAAAAAGACGGAGGACAAAGATGTAACACAAACATCCGTCCTCCTATCTCTTTTTTTGATTCTCTTATATCCGTTTGCCTTTCGGTACAAGGTATGTAAAGATGTGTTATTTCTTTACATACCTTTCAAAGAAATGGATGGATGATGATTTCATTTATTTACCAGACTCTTTTTGGAAGGAAGGTCTACCGTAAAAATCCAAAAATCATTTCTCTTTTCTATGGTTTCTTCTAAAGGTATTTAAAGGAATGATACGTCTTTAAATACCTTTAGAAGAAAAAGAATGAGGAATAAAATGATTTTTGGAATCTACGGTATTTCTATTTCCCTTTTTTTTTCAATTCGTTCCAATGGGCAACGGCTTTTTTGAAGGCCTGTCTCCCACGCAGACCTTGTTGTGTACGGACACGGATGATTTGTTTACTGAGGAATTCATTATAGGGGGTGAGTTTGCGTTTTGGTTTGCCTTCTCCGGCTGTTTTCTTTTTGGTCGTTGTTTTTTTTGGTTTTCCGCTCTCTGGCGTACGGAGGACTTGTATCAATTCCTTCTTATTCAAATAAACTCTCTTCCCCTTGTCATTTATTTTGGTCACATGGATCCCACGTTCTTTGACCAGACCTCTCAATTCAACAACGGTTTTCTCTTGATGCGAAGAAGACATTTATTCTCTCTCAATATATTTTTTTTTTTATGATGATTTTCCATGGACAACAGGTATCGATTGTTTCCGATAATATTCAATGGTCTGATCAAGACCTTTACTGAAAACAATCATAGGCTTCCATCCGAGACTCTGGAGTTTGGTCGTATCGACTCGATACGTAAAATCATTATAAAACCGATCCGCCACGTATTTGATATAGTTAGTGGGATCCGTCTGTGAACCGAGGATTTTTTCAATCAGGACATGAGCAATCTCCATCACGCTGTGTTCATTGTCCACACCAATATTGTAAATCTCATTCACAAGACCTTTTTCCAGAATACGGTATACCGCGGAACAGAAATCCTGGACATACACAAAATTACGTCGTGTTGTTCCATCTCCGTGAACCAGACACGGTTCCCCTTTCAATAAAGACGTGATAAACACGGGAATCACCTTTTCCGGGAACTGTCGGGGACCATACACATTGTTCCCCCGAACGATCACAACCGGTAATTCAAAACAATGGAAATAACTCTGTACAATATATTCGGCGGCGACCTTTGTAGCGGCATAAGGATTGGTAGGATTCGGAACGGCCGTCTCCTCAAACAATCCGCTTTCCATATTTTCACCGTACACCTCATCCGTCGAGATATGGATAAATCTCTGTAGTTTCCCGTATTTTCTGGATGCCTCTAAAAGACTATGTGTTCCCCGGATATTGTCCCGAGTAAACTGGATCGAATTCCCAAACGAATGATCCACGTGAGATTGTGCCGCAAAATGGATCACGACATCAATGTTGTACTCCTCCATAAGTTTTTCCATCTCTTCGGTCTCATTGATATCTTTTTCAATCGTCACGACATTTTCGAGTCCTTCTAGGTTCCTGACAGAAGAACAGTAACTGTTTTTATCGACATTAATGATCACCGGATGAATTGAACGCTTGTCTTCCAGGAAATGAAAGAAATTCGATCCAATAAACCCTAGTCCCCCCGTCACCAAAAGATTGGTTCCCTCTAATCTCAAACAGCGTTGTAATTGCTGTTTTCTTACCCGTTTGAACAATCTCCGGATCGATTGTCGTATCGGCAAGATGAAATATTCCTTTTCTAGATGTTCTGTGGATAAAAGATTGTTTGACCTCTCCGCACGAAGGATCTTATTTTGTTCTTCCATCGTAAAATTCTCATAATGGAACGAGGGATCAATCATATCTTTATACATGTCCAGGATCTCATTATGAGACACCACCCCGGGATTCGTCAGATTGTACGTGCCCGTCTTGCTCTTTTTAATCATATCCATCATGATCGGGAGCACATCCGGTAATACGGTCATGCTATTGGGTATAGAACAGATCTTGGTATAATTCAAGATCTTGGTCAAGAAATTCCGTGGATGACGCAAATCATCACTAATCGGCATACGGATCCTGAGATTCAACACATTCTCTTCTAATTGATGCATCAACCGATCCGTGTATCCCTTTATGATACTATACGCGGATCCAAAAAAATTGGGAGTCGCCTCCTCCGACCACCCGTTCCCATTGGTCAATGTATGTTCTCGATCGTAAGTAAAGATACATCCCGTCCCAAGATACGTGAAATGAATCTTGTAACGAGAACACACCAATGCCGCGGCCACTGGTGCAAAACAATTATCATTCATATTCTGACGCAATTGTTCCCTCCCCTGTTCCAAATAATCAATCGTCGGATAGCCCGGTCCGTGTGTCCTCCCCACAAACGACACCACACGATCCGGTCGCCTCGTTTTGATATACTTTTCAAATTGTTCGGTATCGTCCAGACGGAACGCGGTGACACACTCATGTACGATCCCATGAGTCTTCAGGATTTCACAAAACTGACCACCGATCCAGCCTTGTCCTCCAAAAATGGCCCACATTCTTATCAATCAATTTCGTCTCTTTTCCCTTTTTCTAAAAAGTCTCTTAAATCATAAACATGCCGTCATAAAAAAAAAAACAATTCTTGTGTTGTTTTTTTTAAGCATATCCATCTACCATTTTTGTTTCTTTCTTTATGAACGTCGTCGCTGAGAAGAGTGTTTTCCTTCTCTATGACTCGTTTTAGATCCGACTCTCTTCCATCCCTCCTTCTTCTCTCCTTCCTTTTCATACTCCATCATCGTCTTCTCCATCCTATCGACCACATCGTACGTCCTGCACAGATACGGATCCAGTCCTCCCGCCTCCTGATTACATTTCCGACACGTCAGGATCAGATTATGGATCCCATCCGTTCCTAACATTGAGATACCGTTTTGACGCAGTGCCGGAACCACATGTCCTCTCTCTCTTTCCTCCTTTATATTTATATAGACACCACACATATCACAATGATTCAACATTCCCTGTTCCCAACGCCACTCCAGATATGCTTTCCTGTGCTTCTGGGGAATTCTTTGATTTTCCGTCTTGTAATTCTGATCTTGGAGATATCGTTCCGTTGCATCCGGATTGTAAACCCCGTTCTTCTCCAATCGCAACCGGATCACCTCCAATCTCGCACGATTCAGGGCTATAAAACCCAACAACGCACTCTTTACCCTGGTAGACAGAGCAGGAGTTTGTGTCTTGAACTCCTGGAGGCGACAACGCAGTGATTCCAGACACTTCCTGATCTTGGCCTTGGACAGCACCGAATCATCATACACCCCAATCTCCTCCTTGTGGGTATCCTTCTTGGTCTTCTCCGCCTTTGTCTTGATCGAGTCATCCTCATCATCATCATCATCCTGTTCCTCCGTCATCTCCACTAACGCCTTGTACTCCTCCACCTTCTCTTCACCTTCCACCTCTTTCTTGGTAAAGAGAGAAGGAATCCGATCAAACAATCTCTGCTTGGGGAATTTGTACTCCTGAATCCCATGAAAAGGAGAATACGGCGTGTGTCGATTCAGATACACAAGATATCGTCCGACCAGGTCAGGAGGACACTCGGTGGTCTTTTCCATGACGACCGCACAATCCTCCCAGGCAGAGAGACTGAGGTAATTCTCCTTGGGCATGGTTGGGATTGTCTTCTCTTTGTAGAGGTTATGACTCACGATCGCCGGAAAAGACACCGCTGAGATGTAATCACGTATCGCTTCCCGGACAGGCTCCAACTCGGAGGTCTTCGAATCTGTCTTTTGGGTGAGTTTGTCCACATACTTGACAACGTCCTCGGTCTTGATCCATGGATCGGCCTTGGTTCCATAGATACGGAGTTCTCCGTCTTGAATGGTCTCAGTGGACATCATGAGGCAAGGGCGATTGTTGGTGTTGTCGAGGAGGCGGTTCTTCTCCTTGTGATAGGTCTGGTGGCCGTACTTGCACTCCATGTAAACGGTCTTCTGGAAATCGACCCTTTCTTGGAGAATGGCGTTTTTCTTCTCCTTGATGGTGAGTTCTATCTCCTTGATGGCGAGTTCTCTCTCCTTGAGTTCACGATCTTGGGCAAGGCGTCTCTCCTCCATCTGTCTATACCTCTCCTCCATCTGTCTATACCTCTCCTCCATCTGTCTATGTTCCATCCTCTGTTCCTCCATACGTCTCTCCTCCATCTTTCTCTGTTCCTCCATGCGTCTCTCCTCCATCTTTCTCTGTTCCTCCATACGTCTCTCCTCCATCATGGTGAACATACTCATCATCATCTCTTGGATCGGTGGTGTAGGAGGAACAGGTGTGGCAACCACCGGTGTCGGAGGAGGAATGACGACGGGTGATGGTGGAAGAGGATAGAAAAAACGGTTTGGTGGATGTGCTCCCCATGCTTGGTGATGATGATTCCTTGACTTTCCACCACCCCGGAAACGATGATGAGGCGGTGGAGCATAAGGAGCGTGTGTTGTAGTACCGGCGACGGCGGCGTACGTGGACTGACGAGGAAAAGAAGAGGTCATTTTCTTATGTTGAATCTGAATGTGCAGTAAGAATCAAAAGAATAAATTTATCTGCTTGTTTGTGACTGAAAATATACTTGGAATAAAATAAAAATCTGTTTTTCATCAGTTTTTGAAATCTATTAAGGAATCCTTAGAGTCTACCACGGAGGACATCCTTTTCATCCTTTCCGAGACAAGACGTATGAATGCGATGATAGGAAACTATCCTAATGGTTCTCCTATTCTTCAATTTAGCGTCTTATCTGTTACCGTAAAAATCCAAAATTCATTTCTCTTTTCGATGGTTTCTTCTAAAAGTATTTAAAGACGTATCATTCCTTTAAATACCTTAGAAGAAAAAGAATTAGGGATAAAATGATTTTTGGAATCTACGGTACTGTTGGTGCTAGAATGCTTTGGTCTAATTTTGAAGTCATTTCTTCCGCCTTTCTAAAAGATGTTTCAATATGATGGATCCATTCTTTCATCATTTTTTTACTTTGCCTACTTTTACCCCCTTTATATATCAAACAGAGTAAGAAAACGAATGAACACCAAGTGATATCTCACATAAGAGATCAATCCATCATTAATTGAGAGAAAAAAAAGCATTGAAAGACATGATCATGTCTTTCAAAAAAAAAATGGTAATCTCTTTCTACGTTCTTTGATTCATTATTTCTTGCGTCGGTTCTTCCGAGTCTGCTTTCTCTTCTTCTTCTTCTTTTTTTGTATGGTTTTCCTGACATTCTGTCTCTCCTGTGTTTTTTCCTTTTCCTTCTCCTCTGGGCAACATTCCTTACAAGGACAATCTTCCATCGAAGAGGAGGACAAATAATCTTCCTCCTCATCTTGACTCTCATCACCACTCAAAGAACGAGACGTGTCCTCGTCATCCTCTCGATCTCGAGTCGGTAATGACAGCATCTGTTCCAATCGTGTGATGTCCTTCTCAAACAGTTCCATCTCCCTCAGCACATCTTGATCGATCTCTACTTTGGACTCTTTCTCTTTCCATTCCTTTTCTTGTTTCTCGAGTTTGGACTCTCTTTCTTCCAAAAGATCTATTTGAAAACACAGATCTTGGCGTCCTCTGTCCAATCGCTCCCATTCCTCACGGATCTCTTGCTCCTTCTCCTTCAATCGATATTCCCATTTTATCAACCGGTTCTTCTCCTCCTCCATGTCTTGCATCCGATCACCAATCACCTTCATCACCTCCTGTCTCATGCGAGAGATCTCTTCGGCCCTGATGTCCATCTCTCGTCTCCTCACCTCGTAAATCGAAGACGTTTGTTCGCGACGGATGGTGGTTGTGGAACTGGACATCCTTGTGATGTTTCTGTGTGTCGTATTTGTCTGTTGGAAGGGTTTGTTTTTCAGTGTGCTCTCTGATGGTATCTTCATGATGTATACGAATACTACTGTTTGATTCAGTTTTTCCCAATAAGATCAAGATTGATGATGTTTTGTTGTTTCTCATCAAATAAATGCAACATTGATGCGGGTGAAGGACTTTTTGCCACTATGAAAGCCTGAGATACCACCTAAAAACTGAATGTTTTTTGTGATTTGTTGTTGTCTAGCCAAATATGGCACGTGGTCATCCATAAGAGTCGAATCTAGGAAAAATACACACTTAAAAACTGATGCGTTTGTCGTTTTTTTGTCCACAAGTTATACTCTGTGTGGTGGTCATACAAAACATGTGGTGGTCATACAAAACAAACTCACCACCTCTTTCTCATTGATTGACAGATCAAAACCAATCGCATTATTCTATCATGTCCTCTGCATCCACTTCCTGTGGCATCTGCACCGAGGTCTACACGAAGCGTGTCCGATCCGCAATCATGTGCCCTTATTGTGCAAAGGATGCCTGTCGGAAGTGTGTGGAGACATATCTGGTGGAGAACACCCTCCAGCCCAAGTGCATGTTCTGCAATACGGGCTGGAACAAGGACTTCCTCCGCAAGAACATGACCAAGACCTACATGAGCACCACCTATCGCGAGCATGTCGAGAAGAGTCTGGAGGCGGAGGCGCGCGCCGAATTCCCGGCTCTCCAGAGGATGGCGAGGCTCCAGGAAAGGGATGAGAAACTGGTGGAGGAGATCCGTCAACTCCAGATGGAGATCAGTGTACTCAAGTACCGTCTCGAGGAGAAGCAGCGTGAGCGGTATACCATCCGTAGGGGTCAAGAGTATACGACGGATCGTCAGACGACGAGTGCTCGTGTCTCCATCATGTTCCCCTGTTCTCGTCCGGAGTGCAATGGGACGTTGGATGCGGAGTCTAATACGTGCTTGATGTGTGACGTCAAGTACTGTGGGAAATGCATGACGATGGAGGGTGAGGAGCACGAGTGTCGAGAGGACGACATCAACAACTTCCGGATCCTCCGAGAGAACACGCGTCCGTGCCCCAATTGTCGCAATGGCATCTACAAGACGGAGGGGTGTGATCAGATGTGGTGCACCGTCTGTCAGACGTGTTTCTCTTGGAGGACGGGCAACATCTTGAACGGCGTCATCCACAACCCGCACTACTACGAGTTTATGCGCAACAACCCCCAGGCGGGCGCTCCTCGTCGTAATGTGGGAGACATTCCCTGTGGTGGGATGCCTACCCTCCATCAGGTCATGACACGGGAGTTGCGCGACAAGCCGGGAGACGGCGACACCGTGTCTCATCTCCATCGGATGATGAACCACATCATTGATGTGGTCATGCCTAGGGTGCATGGGATCAGTCAGCGTCGGAGGACCAAGAACCGGGAGTACGGCATCCAGTTCCTGCGCAACATGATCACTCGAGAGAAGTGGATCTCCAGACTCTTTATTGCAAGAAAGCGAGAGGAGGTGTACCAGCAGAAGTACCAGTTGTTGGAGACACTGACGTTCAGTGTGTCGGAACTGTTCCGTCAGTTGGCGAGAGAGACGATTGGTGTGAAGGAGTTCTTCCATTCGATCCAGGTGCTCTTTGGATGCTACAACGAGGGCACCCGGTACCTGAACAAGTCCTTCAACACCAATTATACCCTCCTGTCTCTGACCACGTTGCCGTTCACTATCCGTTAGTTTTGTTAGGTTCGAGTAGTGTTGGATCGACAAGGTAGTCATAGATGGGTAATTCGTGAGGCAGATGAAAGAAAGAAAGGATCTCTTGGACACACACGAGTTCTTGCAATTGTGTTTTCAATCGAGAAAATCGAGACACTTCTTCGATGATGTCGGTCATGGTATGACTGACCGTCCATCGGAAGGAACAATCATACGAATGACAACGAAGACAGAAACACCCACCCCCCTGTCGGGGTGGTAGATAATGTTGGCGAAAGACGACTGTCAGATGGTCTGGGAGATGGAGCCAGTCAGTATACGACATGTGATCCACATAGATGCGTGGGGGATGAAAAGGATAAGCGATGTTTTGAAAACGGAGGACGACAAGACCGACTCCTTCTACTTGGGTGGTTATGGTGGATCCATCTGGATGTTCGTACTTCCTTGTCCATCATCGCAATTCGTTCGAGAGACGTTTCTTCATCCCAAAGATTTAGGTGGAAGAACGTATCTTTCTAAATTTCATCATGTTATGACTATTTTTTTTCTCTGGTGATAGAGAAAAAATTCAATGTCGTCTTGTACATCCTACGAACAATGTCGAAACATATGTGGCTATTACGAAGGAGATCAAAAGGCAACCACCACGTATTATACTTCAGGAGAATCCCAAGGGATCGGTTCTTGTGGTGGATGTCTCTATCCGGCTTGCCCAAATTGTGGCGGTAGTGATGACCAACACAATTATCAGAACATGTATCTCGCCCTTCAAAGCATCAAATCCTCTATTCCTTGGACCATGGCCGCAAGTGCAGAATCCATGATGGGACCTTCTTGTCCTGGTGTGAAAGGAATGGGATGCACGGGAAGGGATCATGCGGAAGGAAAGACGGCGGATGCACCTTGTGGAAGTTGTTGGGAACTCACGAATGAACAGAACAAGAAAATTAATGTCGTTATCACGGATGCCTGTCCTTATGAAGACAATCGTGAATGGTGCCCGCAACATCCGGGTGAACCGAATCAACACCAATTCTATAATCATTTCGATGTCTGGAATGGCCTCGATATACCTGGATGGGGAGACAACCCCATCGCCACCTTTCGTAATATCGATTGCCCCCTATCTGTGAAAGACATTATAAAAGAAGGTTGTTGTGGAACCTATTATGACGGATCCAGTGGAGGATCTCCTCAGGGTTGTCCCAATATGTGCGGTTCGGCGTACACGTGTCCCTCCGCTGCCTATAGAAAAAAACAGAGATGAACGCCAAAAATGACTCTGTCCCTAATAAACTATCTATCTATGGATAATACGTGGCAAGTATTCTTTTCCCGGTTTTACTGGTTTTCGAAACATACCGATTGGTTTCAGGATTCAAGATTTTTTCTTGGACATCTTTGTGTACTACAGGTTTCTTAGGTTTCTTAGGTTTTATGGATTGGACAGGTTTCTTAGGTTTTAAGGATTGTACAGGTTTCTTAGGTTTTAAGGATTGGACAGGTTTTGGTCCTGATTTTATCAATTTGACTTTACCTTCTCTTTCGAACGTCGCAAAGGTGTTCAACACCTCGATAAGAGACTCTATGTTTGGCCTACGACCTTGTCTTGAGATCAAATAAGATTCGACATTTTGAAGAAACACACGATCTTTTGCAGTGGTCAATGGTGTAATTTCATAATAGTTATACTCACCCGTAACCGCATTTCCTGTCCGGATAATGTCCCCTACCTGGAGCATTTTTTTTTTCTACTACTTTGGAAAAAAAAAAATGCACACCCTGGAAAGAAAAAAAGATTTCTAAAGAATATTGTCTTTAGAACTTCGTTTTAGGCTGTCATAAGATAGGATAGCCTCTTTTTTTTCTATCTTTCCATCATGTGAAAAAATGGGATGATTGAAAATTATTTTTTTCTGGAGAGGAGTTGACATTGTGCGTCGATGCCGTCTTCGCACAGGAGATTGGTGTTCCATGCCCCGTGCACGCTGTCGCACGTCTTTTTATTTGTGTAGCGGCAGATACAATTGGAAGGATCCGACGCATCCAGATAGACACACCGTCCTCGTTTGTAATTCAAGAAAAAGGTAATGATGATGGTGAGTTGAATGGAAACCACGAGGATCATGATGAAAAGCAGTAGGATGGTGAACAGGACGCTGTACACGGTATTTTGTTTTTGCTGTTGTTGTTTCATTTTCTTCTTCCCAAAAAAGAAAAAAAAAACTTCCAAATAAGGAAAAAAACAGAAATGATTCACATTACTCCACCCATCCCGACGGAAGATCGTTTCTTTTTTCTCAACGCGTCCTCCAGTTCTTTACAAAAAGCAAGAGATTTTGTCCCCACAAGGGATCAGGGTATCTCCGGATATCAATCCATGGATCCCCGAACGTTTGATTCTCCTCGTGCCATGCGGTTGGTCTTGGATCGTCCACCCGTCTTTTCTTCCGGCACCGAACCACTTTCCGCCGATGCCTTGTATCACACCCCTGGAAACTCGACCGGGTTCTACCGTGATTACACCGACATCCGCGGAGGAGACATCCTGTATTACATCGATCAGAACCAGGCGGATCCTTATGGTGGAGAACCCTATACCCTGACGTCCAAAACGCTCCCCCAGATCCAAGTCGATCCGATGGGAGCGTTCCGTCCCGTCTACCAGAAGATTCCTGTCTACCAAAACCAACGCAATTCCTCCTTGTACACGTTTGATCAAGACCAGATGCAGTTTCGTGAAGATCTCATGTCTCTACAATCAAGAAAGAGGAATAGTCATGATGCACAAATGTACAGGTTCTTTCGTGATCATCTGTCCTCATCGTAATATTGTCAAATTACAGATACGTACTCAGCCTGCTTTGGGAAAGAAGTTCCCTTTTCTTGGTACAAAAATGATGATAAAATCCAATCACGGGATCAATACCATATTGACTCTGATCCAACTCTAGACGATCCACGAGATTCTTGTATTTATCAATCACTCCACAGGCTTTTGTAAAAAAACGGTATTCCAATCGACATGTTTTGCTCTTGTCCTCTCCTTCTCGAAGTATCTGAAAAATGTCTATCAATCCTTTTTCGACATCACGGATTTGTTCTCGATTCACACGTTGACTTATGGGAGGACGTCCTGTATACCACGTTTTGATGTTTCGTACAATCCTCCATTCATTCTGTTCTTTTTCAATCTTGTACAGGATTTCATAGAGTCGGACAAGGAGAGTTTCAAATCCCTGACGATAATCGGAGAGGGTCTGATCTCTTTTCCGTTTCTTGTTGTTGCTGCTGAGACTAACACATTGATAAAACATTTTCATCTGCGCGGATACATCTTTCCATGAGGGAAGCAAAGTCTGGCAAGTGAGTACAATCACATGGATATTGGATTTTGGAAATTTCTGGTTCAGATATTCCATAAGGGTGCTCAACAGAACGGTTTTTCCTGGATGACGACGAACATCATAAATCGAGAGGGGTAAAGAGAGAGAATACATCATCGATAAACGAACCGCTCGAGAATACGCTTCCGTATTTTGATCATGTAATGCCCATTTTGCTCTTCCCGCCGCCATGATTTTCTGACTCTCCTCTGACATGGTGGAGATTTCCCCCTCGATGGTATACCTCTGGTATCGCGGGTGATAGAAAAAATAATTATGGAGACGTCGTTGTTGGAGAGTGTATCGGGGGAGTTTTTGATTTTTTGATAGTCGTGTGGATTGTGGTGTTTTTGATACTTTCCTATGGGTTGTTGTTGTTGTTGTGATCCCTTTCTTTATTTGTTGCTCACGGCGTTTCAGATCCTGTTGGAGCTGTTGAATACCTCGGGTATCTACACCGGAAGCAACCAGTTCTTTCATAGGGAGTTGATAGACACCGGTCTTCATCGCTGTATTGGGGAATCCTGAAAAAAAAGGATCAAAGTAAACCTGGGTGTCATTATACAAACATCCTGGTGTACCGGTCCTGGCCATCTGGAATTGTGAAGAGGCAACTTTACAGGATTGGATAGGCAGTTTTCCGGATCGGAGCCAACGGAGTAACTCTTCCGTAGAAGAGGTCAACATTTTCATGTCCATATTGCTGATGACGAGAGAATGCATGAGAGGTGCCGGGATATAAAGATGACAATTTTGTGGGAGAGGTGTATACGTTCCTGTCACCGCACCATGACCAGAAACAAGGAATACCAGATCCTTTCCAAGAGTCTGTGGCATTTTAGTTTTTGTTTTTAGTTTAAAAAAAAAATTATCAACAATAATAATAAGGGAATCATGGGAAACACCTTTGTCCGTCATAGTAAAGAAACCACTACCGCATCCACGACGACGTATGACAAAACAAAAGAGGATGAAGCCATTCTCCGTTTTGTCATGAAGCAGATGCAGGATGCCAATATCAATCGAACCTGGATCCCGGATGCGATCGAAAAACAGATCTATATCAATGTCTTTCGGATCCTCCTGGCAAATATGCGCGCCGTCGCGGAAACCGTACGGATCGAATTCCTGAATCACGTCATTACTCTCAAAGTAGAAGCCATCTCCTCCACACCCGTCTTATGTGAACATGATGAGACAGAAGAGGAATAAACGCGCGTCTACATCACAAACCGAAAATGTACATACCACCAAACGTTCCTATGGGACCTATATCTGAGGATGGATAGATATAAAACAAGAGCGCCATATCTGAATCGATGGTTTCCGGAATCTCCAGTCGTTTGATTGTGAACGTGGCCACATCGTCTCGTGAGGTCGTGATCTTGTATCGATACACATTGGTATTGTCCGATCCCGTAAACGAGATTTCTTGATCGGATTCCGAGTCATACATTGTTGATGTAAATGTGGAACGATAATTCCACGTCCAGTAAGGACCGAAATTACATAAAAAGGTAAACTGGATGGTATCCACATCCACAATTTGTTTTTTGACTTCATTACACGTACCACCATACTTATTTTCTCCTGCTAAAAAGTTGAAATCGAGTGTCTGATTATAGATTTTTAGAGGGTGAAAGGAATTTTCCAACATCGAATCACTCAACCACAATGAGGTTGGAGACAGGGTGCGTATATCAGCAAATAAGTGAGGCGAATAAGGATCACGTATATCTTGTAATATAAAAAACACCTGTCCGTCCACGGTCTTGTCGTATCGCTGATAAGGAACGATGCCTACCGTTGAATCCTCACGAACCTGGACTCGATTCCAAAACGTGTAGTACGAACCGAAACCGATAGATTTAAATGTAAAATTAGTGGTGAGGATCACTGACGTTGGGACATTGCAATTACGGAATGGCAGATACTGTAATTCGGGTGGTGTTGGTCGTCGGAACGTTACGACTGATAACGAATCACGCGTCATATCAAACCGCATATTATACCATGACGCGCTAAGCGCATATCCATCAAATTGAGTATCCACGTATATATATTTCGCATTCCTCAGATCATTCTCAAAAAGGGGTTGTACATAATTTAAAGGAGTTGGAGAACAACTTAAGTTAATCAGGTTATTATCATTCATATCCGCTACTAGAGTTTTGGTTGGACAGGGTGGGATTTGTATCTTATTTTCCATATAAGGCATTGATCCGCACGAAATATTCCAGTCCGTGTGTTCATACTCCTTATCGTAATAAGATCTGCACTGTGTAGTCATTTGTAAACTCTGATAAAGCAGTGTAGGGTCTTCTTCCGTGAGTCGTAAAGGTACAATATATGGGTTTATGGTATCTTCTCGGTTACCACCCTGAATGGCACAACCCGCTCCTTTCCGGGTTTCTTGACATTCAAAAGATGGCGTCAATAAGACGGATGGTGAAGCGTTTTGACAGGTCTGAAGATCTCGACTGTGAGAGGACGAAGCCACGAGATTGAAAAAATTTTGGTATTCAACGGGCTGATTGTAAATAGAGGTAGGGAGGAGGTATAATGGAAACGTGGCCATACCCGTGGGAAATAGGTCTTTTATTATTTTTTTCCCAAACTGGTTCAGAGTGGATTCAACACCATGATAGATTTTTGTATCCAGATCTATTTTTTTATTTGGCTTGAGGTCATAAAATGCATTGATACAAGAGAGGAGGCACTTGCTGTTTTCGGTATCCTCTGCTGAATCGAGATGAATATCATCCATCTTGGTAAATTTCAGTTGTATCGAATCCATGGGAAAATGGAAAACAGTGGAACGACCGTCTACCGAAAGAGGTACATTTATGGTCATTTCCATTTCGCTGGAGCATGATGCATGTATATACCCCCTTGGATTGCATGACTTGAATTGAAGAGCCAGATAAGCATCACAATCATTATACGTATCCTTAGTGAGATAAACATACAAAACAACCATAAAAGGAACATGAAATGTACAAATGATTTCCAATCGGTCATTGGCCACTATGACATCCTTCACCTCTTTAAATTGGATTTTATCCAATCCACTGATTTGGCACGCAGATGTGTAGACGTGTTGCTTGTCGTCATTGATTTGTGTGCCTTGTAGACAAGAAAGAAACATGGTTTGTAAGGTATTCTTATTGGAACAACAGGATTGATTCTCATCATCCGAACACGACTCGGCGATTTTGGTACACGGATCCGTGCCCATCGTAAAAGGAGTATTGGTAAAATAGTCTACCACCATGACAAAGATTTCATACAATCCACTCTGGAAAGCCGTTTTGTAATCGATTGTTGTCCCAGTGGAAACCAATGAGGGTTCAAACCATTCAACTATTGGTGGAAAATCAACACCATTACACATCGCCTGTTTGATCCATTTCGATGTAATAAAATCAGCATATTGTATTGGCTGAAAGGAATCAAACAATGTTTGCAATACAGAAACAAAATTCCATGGTTGCTTTATGACAAGCAAGTCCATCATCTGATTCCAATTCGTATTTTCGAATGTGATACCCACGTTATTCACACCGACAACATTTATTGAGTTTACTGTCAATAGGTTTTGATGACAATCATAACGAATTTCGAAACGAATCACAGGTGTGCAATTTTGTATGGTGAACGGATAAGTATATTTATCCACAAACACCAGATTCGAAGAAGAGGAAGAAATCTTTACTACAAACAACAATATACCGGAGACCATATTATTGTCTTCTCGACAAACATAACTCGTACTGGGACATATCCCCTTATCATCACAATGATGAAAGATAACATCATCCACGTGGATCGAACCTTGGATTTTTACGTTTTTTGTCATCTGGAATTCATTGTTGAAATGATCGATCCATTTCTGGATGTCATGGATGATTTTTGTTTTTTGATTGATCATGACGTAGTTCAACAACGTTTGTAATTCCTTGGATTGGATGGATTTGGTGGTGTCACAATAATTCTCAAAATATTTGTATTTAATGAATAAATAAAGGTACGTGAAGAGAATCACCAATACCAGTGTAATTATAATCCCTACCAACACCCATACTATTTTTGATAGACGAGGTTTCATGATTTATAAAATCGTGAAAATATAATTTTCTATCTATCTTTTCCATCTTGTGAAACCCTTTTAAAATGAAATGGGGGTAAGGGATAAATGAATATCATGAGTACCAAAACACGAACGTTTTGGGGCATTATCGGATGGATCATGGAAAAACATTGTCATCGAAAGATATGTCATTGTCAGGAAACCATCATCACCAAAATCATACAAGCCAATTACGAGAAGAAAAACCTGTTTGCGATCCGGTTTCTGGACACGTTTCGTCATTACCGACGTTGTTCCAACATATATCATCACATGGAGTCAATCAGCAAGGAGACGGACGAGCCCTCCCGATAATCCCACATAGAATCCTGGCTCCGGAATTCCCAGTGGTTTTGCTTAATGGGTGATTGGTTTTTCCTTCATCGTCCTGATCCTCATGGATCACGAGACTCCTCCCAAGAATACCAAAACGTCCTTCCAATGTTAATCCTTGTCCTTTGAGATCGATACGACTCACGGTCGTTTGTCTCTTTGGATCGTATTTTACAGAAATATTCCCTAGATCTCCCATGTGTCGATGAACACCGGTCCTTCCACCATGGGGTTGCTGTAATGGATTGAAATGAGAACACAGACTGGTACATCCTTCCGTCAGATCACCGTATTCATGGATGTGGAAACCATGGAGTCCTTCCGGGATACCATACACGTATCCATGAAAACGCAATCCGGCTTTTTCTTCATAAATGTAAATCACACCACCATTACTTCCGGATCGAAGAGAATTCTGCAAAACACATACCGCGACCGGTGGTATCGATGAATTCGACATTTTTTTTTATTTCAGAATTTCTTTTTTTTTTATATTCTATGGATACAAGATCATAATCAAGTATTTAAAGACATATCATCTTTAAATATATTTTCATAATCAGATGTCCATTCCGGCCATGACCCATTGTTGTACACGATTCGGATGGAGTGTTTTTTCCATGAGTTCCTGGTAAATGGTACACGTCATGTTTTTTTTCTTTTGGAGTAGGATCTTCTGTTCATATTTTCGTAGATGTTCAATACATTGGAGGGCTTCTTCCAATACCTGGACGGGCCCGGAGATCAGACGATCGTTTTGGTTGGAAGGCGGATGATAAAAATTCAAATCATGAGAATGTCCGTGATCCCATCCAAACGTTAATCCAGACCCATACGTCAATTCGACGACATTCCCGAGAATCTGTTGAACGTCCTCATAATTTGGAGATCGTTCCACCAGATCACAGAGAACAAACTTCCAGGAGGGAATGGTAAAATACCCATTGAACCAGCATACAGGCCATATATGAGACATGTTCATCTTCATGATTTGGATCCTATAACCGTCATGAGTGGAGATCCGGAATGATTTCTGATCAAAAACCGCGGTGTCCAGATCCCATTGGTCTTGATGGCGAACGATCGCCTGTCGTAGATCAAAATAACAATCATCATCCGGAAAACATCCCTGTCGGAAAAAAGAGGTGGCTCTGTCGATCTCGTCCATTTCAATAGTATCAAATTCTTCTTTAAACCTTTTCAATGATGTTTTTTATTTCGGAAGAAATGAATCATTGAAAAGGTTTAAAGAGAAGGAGGAGGGAGATAAAAAAAGATGTCGTATCGACAATTTGTAAAGACGTCGCTGAGTCGGGACGCGTTGCAGGAAAAAAACAGGAATACCCCGGAGGGCATGCGGTGGTGCAATGCATTGTGTCAGGATTATTTATCCCATGACAAATTCACCTCGACTCAGGTCATCTGTAATCAATGCAGGAATATCTTGAATATCGCGGAACAGAAAATCCAACGGAATCAGATCACCATCGAAGATTTTAAGGAAAACCCGATGATCGTGTACAATCAGACCCAGCCCACTCAATTCAAACGAACGTGTCATACCTGTCATCAAGAAAAAATCATTACCCAATTTGAATTCAATCGTCAGATCTGTAAATCGTGCCGATTTCTACAACAATCCTTGAAGAACAAAGAAAACGCACAAAAGTATATCCAGGATATTGAAGAGATCAAACACAATCTCCCGGTCTTGGAAAACTTTTTGAGACAGATCCCTAAAGATACCCTGATCCTCGTGAATTCCCACTATCAATGCGGTCGTAAACCAACCGATAATAAAAATGATGTCATCTGCAACCTGATGTGCCATTTCCGATCGTTGCTGAACCCTAATCTATGCAAGGCGGGGTGTGGCTCGACGGTTGTCCAGGATCATTCCATCTGTGATGCCTGCAAAGAAAAACCGCCCAATCGGAGATACGAGCGTGAGAAAGAATTCAAGGATCATCTCGAGGAATGGATCGAAGATCTACTACCCATCCACGACATCGATCAATACAATAAACAACAATTGTCGCTGATTGCACGAAAATTGGATATCTCCTTCCTTCAGTCCATCAAAAAGACGGAGTTGTTGGAGAAGATCAATGCGGTCTTGATTCAACGTGAAGAAGAACGAAAAATGAAACGCGCAGAAGAAGAATTAGAGAGAAGGAGAAACATGAATCCTTTCCAAGATCTGGTCATTAACGAATTCCGGATCCAGGCAAGATCCACGGATGGTTATATCAATGCCACACAATTGTGTCGAGCCGGTAATAAACGGTTTAATCATTGGATCTCTTTAGATACTACCAAAGAATTTATTGATGTCCTGAGTACTGATACCGGGATCACGGCATCACAACTTGTGGATATCAAGAAAGGCAATTCATCACATTTCACTCAAGGATCATGGATTCATCCCGACCTTGCCACAAACCTGGCTCAGTGGATCAGTCCTCTGTTTGGGGTACGCGTCTCTCGATGGGTGCGTGAAATTATCCTTACCGGGAGTACGAATGTGCAACCCAGGACCAACGAAGAACTCTTGAAACTCCAGATGGAACTTCAAGAGAACCAGGAGAAATTAAAGAAACTGGAATCGAATCATAAAAAATTATTGCACAAGCGCGAATACCATAAATTCCAGACCGGATCGTGTTTCTACATCCTCCAAGCCGATCCGGAGCATTATAAAATCGGTGTCTCCGACAACCTCAATGATCGATTGAAGACGTACCGAACCTCCATCCCAAACATGAAAGTGTTGTATATCATGTATAGCAGCAAGGCCCCTCTATTGGAACAATGTCTGTTGTCTCGATACCAGGATTATCGTGTCGAGAACAATCACGAGTTTCTGACGGAGATCTCGTTGCTGGATCTGACCGGCTCGATTGATACAATATGCAAATTCATGAAGTTTGATGTCCAAGTGGTTCCCGAATCCGAAATCCGTGCCTATCATGAAACCTGACTTTTGATTATCACATGATCGGATCGGTGTAGGAGGGATTGTACCGGTTGTAATGAAACTTCCACAGATCCCGACTTCCAAAACGGAACGTCTCCGGAATCTGTTTGGCGCGATACCAAAACAGACAATCCTCTAGTTTATTCGAGGTCGTGGCATTGTGGATATATAAAGCCGTAAAGTTGTCGGTAATCTGGTCCATGATCGAACAGAACATGCCAAAATCCGGGATGATCCCCGCATAATTCTCCCACAAGGATTTACGATTCCTCAGATTGGTCTCCCTCAGAATAAAAACACCGTCCACATTTGTACGGATGACCGGACGGATATCCATGCAATATTGGAGCGACAATATAAAAAGCATCTTCCAGTGTCGCCCGTTTTTATATAATCCTTGGAAAAGGGGTTTATTAAATAGTTTTGGGTCATCGGTGCAATCATCCAAGAGGAGCACAGCCCACGGATTGGAGAGATGTTTTTTGGCGATTTTTTGTCTCATGATGAAATCTTCGATTTTTTTTTCTTGCAGGCGGTTGTAGACAAAGGTGGAGGGAACGATTTTCCGGTAATGCCCATTGCTGTCTTCGGTTCCTGACATGATAAAGGCGGCGGGGAACACGTTTCGTTTTTCATAGAGGAGGGAGGTGATCAGTGTTGTGTTATGAGTGATCGTCCCGTCCCCCAGACAAAATCGACCATTCCCATCAATCTCGAAACCATAATAATCTCCTTCTTTTTCTTCTTCTGTAATTCTCAGTCTTGAAATACGGTTATCCTCGATACGATACCCACCATAGTCTCGTAAAACCTCGGGATGATCCAGAATCTCCTGAACCATCATTTCCACTATTGTAGAATCATGAAAAGAAAGCAGACAAAGGATATGCTCTCCATTGACAACATAGTCCATCCCATATTCCTGATGAACACGATACAGAGGGGCTTTCCCACTCCCTAACGCCAATACTTTCCGAGGTTGTCCATCATCACCCAACAATTCATCATTCACCCGGATGTCTTGTACTTTTCTGATTGTCGATCCGTCCGAGAACAAGACCGGGGTATCTCGTCCAAGACATTTTCCGGTACCGGGTTTCCCGATGACCACGATTTTTGATCCACCCTGATCATGACGATACATTGTCTCTTCATTGGGTTGGATCATAGAGACATCGAGTTCACGGATATGAAGATCCATTTTCTAAATAAATTTTTTCTGTTTTTTGGTATATTTTTAAATCATGAGAGACAGGCGCGGAGGTATTGTTGGAATCCTGGATTTTGAGAGAGGAGTGATGGTTGTCGCAGGAGGGTTTCGTATTGTTCCCGTTGTTCCAGAATGGTGGTGGGATTGGGAAGGATCGAGGAGAAGGAGGGAGAATGAGCGATCATCTTGTGGTACATTGTCCAGGCGGCAGAGGATTGTTCAGGATGAGAAGAATGGGTGTTTCTGGCCTGACGCATATGGTATAATTTCTGGGATATTTTTTGACGGAGATGTTGTTTCTGTTCTTTATCTTCCTCTTTCAACGAAGAAGAGGAGGGAAACGCTTCCATAAAGATTTTCCAGGAAGCGGAAGCGGAGGAGGGAGGACGACAGCGAACGATGAGACGATATTGTTCCGTGGATAATTCGTTTCCCCATGTCGCACATTGGATATCCATGTCTTCTTCGGAAGAGGAGGGGAGAAGAGGATTCGCGTACCATAATTGACGAAAACGATGCTTGAGTTTTTTTTTCTGAGGAATCGAAAGAGAACAATTCTCCATAATGATCTCCATGTTTATTTCTTTTTTTCCTTATTGTTTAAATCTCAGAGAGCCAAAGGAAGGAGACATCCGCCGGGAATTCAGGTGGATCCGGTAGTTTTTGTTGGGGCATCCCACGTTTTTTAAAGAATTGGTTCATATTCTTGATCATGGTGATCTTGTTGGGATATTCGATCGACATGTTTTTTTTATATTTTTTTAGTTTCCGAACGTCTTCTTGGGTTCGTACAAAGACGTATCTCTCATTATTGATAGGTTCAATCTCTCGGTAATAGGATTTCACAAACGGAACAAACGATGGAGTGATCAGTTCTTCCGTGGTATAAGTAATCGTGATTTTTCTATTCTGATGACGGACCTGTTGTTGTCGTTGTTGTTGTGAGACACGCACATGTTGTTTTGCAACAAACGACTCCATCATTTCAAGAAGTATGGGAAACCATACATGTTTTTCAATCTGAGGGTCTCCAGTTTTTTGGATCCATTTTTTATTGAACTCCAACATGTACGAACCGGATAAGAAATTAAAACGATAAGAGTGACCACGTTTGAGACATTCTCCTCCAAACCATAATCGGGTGCTCGGATCCTCAAAAGGCAACATGTGACGAGAGATTCCTATCAACATATTCATATTCAGGTGTTTATTGGTGGCTTCTAATAAGGTTTTTACCATACTGAAAATGAGATGAAACGAACCTTTTGAAGAATACAATAACCATGTATAGACTCCATCAGGAGCCTTTAGGATATCGGCATCCTTAAACATGATGGCGAGATGGTTGATCGATTGGAGAGATTGTTGTTTGGTGAGTTTACGAAAAAGAGGTTTCCCAAATCTCTGATGGAACGTTGCGGAATCCAAGGCGACGAGATATGGATGAGAAGTATCTGGACGTACGAGTCGACCATCGGGACTATTGACGGCGAGATCATTGATCGATTTTTGAAATGATGGTGGGGTAATAGAGAGTAATTGTTTTTGGATCTCTGTGTGTCTCCTCATTCATCAAATTCTTTTTTCTGAATTAAAAAAGAAAAAATGAAAGAAAAAAAAAGGAACCCGT
>Ga0214917_10002353_pt1 | contig 23149 bp, 22 predicted proteins | sample LL_1208_BB_MetaG_FD_177983 | JGI IMG/M metagenome (GOLD analysis project Ga0214917, IMG submission 177983) | Freshwater microbial communities from Lake Lanier, Atlanta, Georgia, United States - LL_1208_BB | ecosystem: Environmental > Aquatic > Freshwater > Lake | place: USA: Georgia | collected...
GCTAAAAAATGGGCTTATGAGTCGGCATACAAACTCATCAAAGATGAAGAGTCTCGCTTGAAAGATGCTGGCCTTGCCGGTGAAGCCAGAGGTCTTGCTCAAGGACGAACCATCGGATTAGCAGAAGTTATCGCACAAGGTAAAGCTGAAGGCACCAAAAAACAGCGTCTCATCACTATCAGTCGGATGCTGCAAGAAGGCTTTAGTGTTGCACAAATCGCACAACTGAATGATCTTGCTGAAGAGGAAGTCAAGGCGATAGCCAGTCAGTTGCCACCGTATACAAAATAATCCGTTTGATCGTCATAGGATTAACTCTCTTGATTGTCATCACAGAACGCTCCTTTGTTATCATGTAAACAAGGAGCAATGGTTGCTTCGAAATAATACGGTTCGATCTTTTTTTATCGATTATGTTGTAACGCTGATGGGTTTGCGTTAACAATCTCCATAGCACTTAGAATCGGAAGAAAGGTTGATGAATAAAGCGCTGTTGGATCTTTAAACTACCCACTACTGAAATTTTCACAGTTATCTCACTGATCATATGTCTTAAAGTCAATGTGCCATTCACTACAGCATGCTGACCAAGATTTAAAATTAATTGATGCTCTTTGGGTGAAAAACTACGCATGATGCACTCTGTTTTGGGCAGCAACGGAATAAGAGTAACAATTTGATTGCGATGATCAACTAAAGCCAGTTTATCACTTTGTTCGATACACTCGTGATTATTAAGATCCCATGGGCAAACTGCATATGCATGTTTTTCTAATGCTGACATGAGTAATCCGCGTGTTAAAACAGAATCAAGATAAAACATAAAAGTCTTATTGATCATCAGTGTCAATATGAATAAGATCGTTTTTAAAAAAGTTGTTTGAAAAAAGATGTGAAAAAAATATTCTAAAAAATTAATCATCCCTGACATAATTCTAATGAACCATCAATATTCAGATCATCGCATAATCCATAAAATTTTTCGCGAACATATTGGACATTAACAGTTAATGGTAATTTTAGTTTAAATTGGATTTTAGCGATGCTATGTTTTTGATTATCCAGTGGTGTTAATTGATAATCAATACCATCAATAAAAATATTAAGCTCACTAAAGAGCCCTAATAGTAAAGCCATCGTTTGTGAATCATCTTCTATAAAAGTCGCTTCCAGAACATAAGGCAGACCGATAGGCTTATCTTTTCTGTGAGGCCTCCAAGACTGTATAGTCCAACCTTGTTTTTTTTCCAAGCGTTGTAACTGGACTTCGAACTTAGCTAAAGCAGTCCAACTACCTTCAATCGATCCCCAAATTTGATAGCAATCATCATAAGCACGAACTGTTAACTCTTTCAAAGTTGCTTTAACTTGAGAAAGGAGTTGCCCGATAGCTAACATCACTTTATCATGTGATTTTGATGCAATCGAAAATGACAGCGTATCTGCACTCATAATTCACTCGTTATTTTTGAATAATATAAGGAATATAATATGAAATTTCATGGAAGTTTTCCAGCACTTATTACTCCATATAATAAAGATAAATCAATAAATTTTATTGAAATAAGTCAGTTAGCACGAATGCATATGCATTATTCTGATGGATTGGTGTTATCTGGATCTACAGGTGAAGGCTGGTTAATCACTCTTCAAGAGCAAAGAAAGATTTTCGAAATTGTTCATCAAGAATTTTCAAAGCCAATCATTGTAAATGCACCAATATGGAGTGCGGCTGGTTTAGAACAGATGCTTTCTTGCTTTGAAGATCATATCGAGCATATTGCTGGCTTGTTAATCGCAGCGCCCTCTTACTTAAAACTGAATGAGCACCAAGTGATAAGATTTTTTGAAAGTTGTGCAGCTATCAGTCCAATACCGATTATTGTATATCATATCCCTTCTCGGAATAACATTATATTCACTCAAGAAATCATGGAATTTATCAGTGATCACCCAACATTGATTGGCATCAAAGAAACACGATGGGACAATTTTGAAAAATATTTCTATTTGCCTAATATCATTCGTTTTGCAGGAGATGATGAATTTTTATCTTCACCGCTAGTGACATCAAGTATTAATGTTGGTGGCAACCTTTATCCAAAAGAGTTTTCAAAAAAATCTGCTTATTTTGATTGGAGCTCATGGCAAAAAATCTTGAATATGGCTACTAATCCCTTAGTTATCAAAACACTCATGCATCATCACAAACTGATCGCGGAAAATGCTGCTAGAGAACCCTTAGGACAGCTCCCTGCTAAAACTCATCAGCAAATATTAAATGTTTTTGACCATTTTAGTCTAGAAATGCAAGATAAGATAACAGCGTTACCATTAGTCGGGTAACTTCCCTAAAAGAAAAGTGTTATTGTATGATTAATGATCATTATGAAAAAGGATTTGCTTATGAGACCATGTCTTTATGTTATGACAATCACCCTAGTCTTTTTAGCAGGGTGTGCTTCTCAAGTACACCCAGAATTACAAGCTATTGTTTCTACATCTCTAGCTCCAAGAAAAGCTTCTGTTTTTGATTATCCAGCTCATTTTCCTGAAATTTATAATACTAAAGCTGATAACAAGATTCCTAAAGAACTTGATGACTATTTTAATAAATAAAAGATGAAATGACGTCAAACCGTCTTACTTCCTAAAAATTAAGGCGGTTTTTTATATCCCCATGATTAAGTTAGTTTGTTTGCTAAAATCGGCCTCGAGCCTTGTTTAGCCGATTGTATTGCACTAGAATCAAAGAGTGAGTTTCTAAATGGGTATATAATTGTTCAAATTACTCATCTCTACATACATGAATCTTTAATAAAAAATGACTGTAATCCTGATTTTAATGCGATTAAAAAAAATGAATATTGCATCAGTAAAAAACAAGCGCCGATGCTGCCCCCATTAGCCACACAGATCATGTTTAAAGTAATTGTTTTTTTTGTCGATATAAATCATGAAGATAATTTAAAGCTCAACCAATATGTGTTAAATCCATTAGCTATCAAGGATGAGCCCCAGAAGATGCTTCTTTAGACATTACAATTTAGGAGTCGATTATGTTAATTCTAACTCGCAGAGTTGGCGAAATAGTGATCATCGGGGAAGAGGAAGTTGAAATTGCTGTCCTTGGTGTAAAAGGCAATCAAGTACGTTTAGGTATTAAAGCACCCAAAAATGTTTCAGTTCATCGCGAAGAAATTTATAAAAGAATCAAAGAACAAACAGGAAAAGATGCGACTGATCACCCCGATTCAAACGATGAATAAAAGCTGAGAATCAACTTTTGATCGTTATGCCTGATTGTAATGTCAGAAGTTGATTCGCTGTGCTCTTGAGAAAAAAGAGAGCCTACTAAACTTTTATGATAAAGAATTGAATTCGGTCTAATGTTATTGATTATCCGCGGCACAAGTCAACATCAGCGCCTTTCCCCTTTTCATGTGTGAACAAACCCTACCATCAATCAGTCGGCTTCTGATTAAGCTACATCGAATCTATTATTTCCTTTATGGAAAATATAATCTTTACAGCATTGATGACATTGAGTCAGTCCTGAAGATTTGCTAGCATGACGACACTTTTAGAATTCACTTTAACACAAACACATAAAAATCAACTCTGACAAAGTTTTTATTGTTCTGTGTCTAACGTATTCATCTTTCTCATTACACAAATAGGGAGTCGCGTTTCCTTCACCTGCTCGTGTAGGTGATTTCTACGCTATATTATGAAAAAAATCGCTATACAATCATTTTATATTATTAAAGCTGGCAATAATCATTACAATTATGATAACGCGCATTATCATTACCATCCTTCCCCTTATGATGACGCTTTGAAAAAAGGCCAGGTAGCTTCAATAGGGGGTCTTATTGGCCTGATCATTTGTGGACCAGTTGGGGCTTTTATTGGAGCTGTCCAGGGATTTTATATGGCATCTCTTTCGTCAAGAAATCATAATAATCCCCAATCTCAACAATATTATGAATCTCTTATGTACGATCATGAAGCTCCTTTAAGGTTCTAGTAACATATCCCCCATTGACCATGCTAACATGATGCTCGTGGGGGATTATTTTTCCACTCATATGATCAGCCATATAACATTCTTTCCTTGCCGTATCCGCGTCCTGCGGCCCTAATCGCTACGCTCGACTAGGCTGACTTGATAGATCTTTCGTCACGACTGCATGATCTAGCATACCGCTACTGGCTTTAATCGGGATCTCCCCCTAAAGACGCACACGGACATGTTGTCCATCTTATAGCCACAACGATGGTGACTTGATTTTTCTATCAAAAAGCGACAGTATAGCCTCAGTGGTAGACATATTGTCACAGTAAAAAAATAATCATATTTAACCCCTTTCATTTTTCAAATGTAGGTGTTAGAATATGCATCAATTGGAGAAATGGCCGAGTGGTCGAAGGCGCTCCCCTGCTAAGGGAGTATGGGGTAATTCCCATCGAGGGTTCGAATCCCTCTTTCTCCGATTACATCCTTATAGTGCGCCCGTAGCTCAGTTGGATAGAGTACTTGGCTACGAACCAAGAGGTCGGAGGTTCGAACCCTTCCGGGCGCACCATTCTTATCAAAAACTAAATTTTTTCCCGCAAAAAGACACTTTTATTAAAAAAATTATTAAAAAAAATAATATTAACTGTTGTTCAATACTTTTTTTTAAGTTACTATACTGACAAGATATTGACTAAAAAAAAGGACAGTCTAATGGGTAGACGTAATCTTCACTCTCAAGAAGAGCTTAAAGAACTTATTTTGCAAGCAGCATATGACATCATCAAAGATGGTAGGAATAATATCACTGCTCGTAATATCGCAGCTAAAATTGGATATACCGCAGGAACTCTGTACCATGTCTTTGAAAGCCTTGATGATATTGTGTTACATCTCAAATCTCGCGCATTAGATAAATTTGAAATTTGTTTTTCAGAATATTTTGCTGAGAACCCATTTACTATCAAAAATTTCTTTGGATTTTATATCAATTATTGCTTAAATAGTCGCCAAGACTGGTTGCTTATGGTCGAAAGGATTCTTGAGAAAGAAGGTGTGCCCGCATGGTACCAAGAAAAATTTGCACATCTTTTTAACATATTGATAGCTACGGTAAGCCAAGCTACGAATTCTGATTATCAGCAAGCGAGTACTCTTACTAAGTTAATATGGGCTTCAGCTCAAGGGCTGTGTATGTTGTCATTAAAAGGTCAATCAGAGATTGTGAGCGATCATGACCTTCATATGTTACAGAAAGAATTTTCAAATTTATTTGAATTATTCGTCAATGAGCATGCCCTAGCCTAAATAGGCTAGGCATCTGCCATCTCTCATCGTTGTTCTTCAACTGGCCAATAGATAATGAATGCTTTTATCATGGATGCCAAAGGAATTGCAAAAAAAACTCCTAATACACCTCCAATACCGCCAAAAAATATAATCGCAATAATAATAAAAATAGGATGTAAGGACACAGCCTCTGAAAAAATAATCGGCACTAAAATATTCGCATCAAGAACTTGGACCACACTGAACGCTATAATAATTTGCCACAAGGTTGTTGTTAAGCCAAATTGCCCATAGGCTACGATTAAAAATACTGCTGTTGCTAAAACAGCGCCAACATACGGAATAAAAACACTCACTCCCATGGAAAAAGCAAAAAGCAGCGCATATTTTAAAGCAAAATACTTAAAAACGATTCCACAAAGTATGGTTACAATACACATCTGAACGACTTTGCCACGAATATAATTTCCAATCTGTTCATTAATTTCGTTCACTATCAAGACAAGGTTATCTCGTTTTTTTGGATAAACAGACGCTACGACAGAAATCAAATAGTCTTTATCTTTATTGAGAAAGAAAACGATCAGAGGAATTAAAACAATACCTACCGCAAAGCTTAATGCAGAAGGAATCATCTTGATACAAATCTTTAAAATTTCCTGTGATGCAACTTCAGATCCTTGCTGCAAGTAACCTAAGGCCTTGTTTAAAGTCTCTTGTGGCAAAATGGCTGGATATTTTTGAGCAAACCCAATCAAAGCTGCTTTAAATTGAGCCAGAATATGAGGAAGCTCCATCCCTAATCGTTCAATTTGCAAAAAAATAGCTGGCATGATAATAATCATCAGTGTAAGCACTAATGAGCTAAACACAGTAAAGACAATAATACTTGCTGTTGAGTAACTTGTTTTTTTAGCTAATAAATTTATAGGGTGTTGTAAAAGATAAGCAATAATTAATCCTACAAAAAACGGGGTCAATATATCTCCCAACTGTGTTACTAAAAAAGTTAGCATCACAAGAGTCAGGATTAACGCCACTGCTTGCTGACTAGATAAATATCGCTTAAACCAAGTTTGTATCACATTCATTGTTATTACGCGAGATATAATCGGGATAGCCTCCAGCTGTTACGCTGCCTTTCTCGCAACCTCCTGTTTAATAAAAAACGCTATCTTTTGTTTACACATACTACACTGTTCATGTTAGCATTATTCTAACGCAAGATTATTGGCACCCCTCCCTCAGAGCATTGGTTAACATACTATTTTTGATATAAAGTTTATATTCTTCACCTCAGTATCTCCAGTTTAACAAAACTCGCGGAATTCACCATTATGAGCATGAGCTTTGACCAAATCGATTTTGGCGTATAAATCAATCTTCGGAACTACAACGAAACCTTGTGGCTAAAAAAATCCAGCGTGTGTTTGGCTCAATGAAGTCAACAGTCAGTCCTTACTAGCAGCATTCTTGCATTCACAAACGAGGCTATCCGAAGTTCAAAAGAAAGAGGAATCCTCAACAACCTTTTCAATACCCGCAGGATGTTACTGTTGATTTTAAAAAAATATCTCGATTTACCAACACTCAAAGAGATCAAAACAACGGTTCATCGCACCGTTGAAGCTCTAATCAAGACAGTGACAGTCAGCGCAACACCTTGCGGCCATGATGATGCTAGTGTGCTCGTTGATAAAACACAGCACTGTGTTGCACCAATTGTTTAAGAGATGACACCAGAAAACACCTTAGGCATTGATTTGGGTTTGAATCATTTCTTGATTGATAGCGATGGCCATAAGATTAATAATCAACGATTTCTAAAAAATTCACTCAAAATATTGCATGTTGAGCAAAAAATCTTTGCTCGCAAGCAAGATGAGCGAACTACCCGCCCATGAATGAGCGGGTAGTTCACGAGATTGTTCTTCATTTACTAACATATTTTTTTTAATGAGTTAAAAGAATTTTTCGACAAAATGACTAGTAGAATCATATTGTCGCCATAGAAAAATAAATCATGCTTAAAATTGCGCTTATCCATAGTACCGATCCATAGTGGCCAGACCTAAAGCATAGAGCATCAATCGACTCTGAACTGTAATAGCACTATACTGTTAACACTATAAAAATAAATATATACCGTAAGTATTAATACACTTTGTCTATATTTACCGAGGTAGATTATGCTTGGACATTTTATAAAAAAAATATTAATTTCATCGCTTGTGTTAAGCTCAACGACTGCTTGGTCAAAAAGCTTATCTCAACTCGAAGAGAAAGCTCTTGGTGAGTATATTTACCGCATGGAAGGCCCGCAGAAATTTTCACTGATTGAATTTGAAAATTATTTTTTATACGAACTCAATAGAATTTGCGATCTCAGTGATGTTCATTTAGATCATCCTTTAACATTAAGAATTATTGACTCCAATACTGTTAATGCTTTTGCGACATCAGGATCTTTTGTCTTTATTTATACAGGGATTATAAAACAATTAACAGACGTCTCAGAAATCATGGGCGTTTTATGCCATGAGTTAACACATACAAAAGAACACCATACACGCCGAACTGTTGAGTCTAGAAGTGATAGTAATAATCAAAAAATGCTTCTCTTAGCAACATTCCCTATGGTTCTTTTATTACCTGGCATTGGAGAATTATTTTATGCTATGGCTGTAGATCAAACCTTCATTCAACAACAACTTTTCTCACAACAAATGGAGTATGAAGCAGATGCCGGTGCTCTTGAGCTTATGAGAAATGCAGGATTTGATGGAAGCAAACTGATCAGTGCTTTTGAGTCATTAGGGCGTTACCAAGGAAACTCAATGATCCCCGATCATTTTAGCTATTATGCTACGCACCCCCTTACCAGTGATAGAATCGCTCGAGTCAAAAATGCTCTACAAACTCATCCTCAATTTGTCTTAGCTATTGATAGGGCTCAGCTTGATTACACCTTACTCCTGAGCCGATTATATCAACCTTATGAGAAAATACCTTCCACTCATGATAACTACGCAACGTTAATTGAGACATATCGGGCTGGTATAGCTGATAAAGATATCAGTGGATTGCTTAAAACTTACCCTCACTCCGTTATGTTGCGTTTAGATAGACTAGAACAATTACTCTATGCAGAACAATGGAAAGAAGCCGGTGAGTTTAATCAAAAGCAAGAAGAACATGATCATTACTGGGCGAGATTACCGATCGTTCAGTCCGCTGTAGCAACCATAGATAGTCATCAGCTCTCACAAAAAGAGTTTATTAGAAAGTATCAAGGTTCATTATTAACACATAACGTCAACTATGAAATGCTGAAATACTTAGCTGAATGTTATGTGAGTCAGAATATGCATGATCTTTATCACATTACACAAGCTAAATATTTTCTAGAATGTGGAGCGTATGATGAAGCCTTAAGTCAACTCAAACATCCCTCAGTTAATCAACATTCCATTTATGCTCAGGCGATCAAAAATGACGCTGAGTTAATGATTAGTGTCAATAGACGATTACGATCATTATGAAACTAAGCACATGACAAATACGGCTTAGCTTCAAAAAGCTAGGCCATCAATAAAGCAGTCACTTGCTGAATTAATTTCTTGAGTTTAGCAGAAGATCCCGTAGTGCTTCCAGCTTGAATCATATCGGGTCGTCCACCGCCTTTTAAATCAAATTCCCCTTTAATCTGATCGAAGATGTTTTTCAGTTTTACTTTGTCAGCTAATCCTGGTGAGGCAGTCAAGATGACGGATAATTTTTCATTATTAAGGCAGATTAAAAGTCCAACAATATCTGTAGAACGAGATCTTACGATATCCGCAGCGGTTTTTAATAAATCAGCATGAGAACTATCGATCTCCTGTACAAGAAAATCATAGTCTTTAATTTTTATTAAGGGAGTTTGCGCTAACGTTAATGTCAAATTTTTTTGAGCAAGCTTTTGCAACATCATTTGCTGTGTTTTTATTGTCTCTTGTAGTTTCAACACAGAGCTTACAAGCTCAGGGGTTTTGACATTCAAGATCTCTGCAAGACGCAATGAAGTGCTTCGTTGGTGCTTTAAGTAATCCAAAGCTGCTTGTCCTGCTAATGCTTGTATGCGTCGAATACCTGCTGCAACAGATTCTTCAACAATAATAACCATGGCCATCAGTTCACCCAAAGACTCAATATGTGTTCCACCACATAATTCTTTAGAAAAACCATCTCCAATCGTAAGAACACGGACAGTTTGGCCATACTTGTCTTCAAAGAATGCTAAAGCCCCTTCTTGCAAAGCTTGTTCCTTTGTCAAGATAGCCGTGGATACAAATCTATTACTCTGGATATGCTGTTGACAATATGTTTCAAGAGCCGTGATCTCGTCTTCCGTTAAAGCGCGTTCAAAGGCAAAATCAAATCTTAACCGCTCTGGAGTAACAAGTGAGCCTTTTTGTTGAACACTCGATCCTAAAAGCTCACGTAAGGCTGCATGCAACAAATGTGTTGCTGTATGATGCCGCTCTATTGCTATACGACGAGCGGCGTCAACTTTAGCTTCAACTTCTTCACCCACTTTAAGCTGTGATTGCTCACATTCAACAAGCATAGCAATCTGATGATAGATTTTTTGCGTGTCTAGAACATTAAGTAACGTGGTAGCAGTTTTTAGCAAACCAGTATCACCCACTTGTCCTCCAGATTCTGCATAAAACGGAGTGTGATTTAAACAAACCCAGCTTAAATGCGGAGCACCAGCCACTGGCAAAATCGCTGTAATTTTTGCTTGAGTTTCTAATGTGCTTCTTAAAAACTCACTGGGTTCAATCGGTAACTGTGTTATATCTGCTTGTAAGGCATGTTGTTGAGACTGACGGGATTGTACTTTACGTTCTTCCATAAGAGCTTCAAAAGCTTCAGTATCACAACGCAAACCACGTTCTTTAGCTTCATCTAAAGCAATATCTATAGGAAATCCATAGGTATCATAAAGCTTGAAAAGAGTTTCACCAGTAATAGAGTCTTTTGTTTGATCTAAAGATTGTGCAAAATATTTCATACCGCTTTGTAGCGTTTCAAAAAATAACTCTTGTTCCTGAAGAAGGACTTTTTCACAAAGTTTTTGTTGTGCTTTGAGGTAGGGATAAGCATCTTGCATCAGATTGATTAAATGATGGACATGCTTATGTAAAAATGGTTTTTTAATGCCCATTTTATATCCATGCCTGAGCGCTCTACGGATTAATCGACGCAACACATAGCCTCGTCCCTCCGCAGATGGTGTAATCCCATCAGCAATAATAAAAGCACTTGAACGCAAATGATCGGCTAAAACATTTAAGGAAGCATCATCTGTTTGACCATTTGAAACTGAATTCATTAAATCTTTTTTTAAACTCTTAAATAATGATGTGTCGAAATTCGATATCACTCCTTCCAGCACACAAGCTAAACGTTCTAAACCCATTCCCGTGTCAACACAAGGTTTAGGTAAGATAATTTGCTGACCATCTGCCTGACGGTGATATTGCATGAAAACCAAATTCCAAATCTCCATGAAGCGATCACCATCAGCATTATCTGATCCGGGGGGACCTCCAGCAACACTAGGGCCATGATCATAAAAAATTTCACTGCAAGGGCCACAAGGACCAACATCACCCATAGCCCAAAAATTATCTTTATCACTGCAACGAACAATACGATCACAAGGCATATTCATTTCATGATGCCAAATATCATAAGCCTCATCATCACTATAATGCACAGTCACCCAAAGACGATCTACGGGAATATTGACTTCTTTGGTAATAAAATTAAAAGCTAAAGAAATGGCCTCTCGCTTAAAATAACTCCCAAAACTGAAATTTCCTAGCATTTCAAAAAAAGTATGGTGACGAGCTGTATAGCCAACATTCTCTAGATCATTATGCTTACCACCAGCACGAACACAGCGTTGCACTGTAACAACCGATGGACTCTCTGCCTGTTCAATTCCTAAGAAAATATCTTTAAATTGATTCATGCCTGCGTTAGCAAATAACAATGTTGGATCTTCAGCCGGCACCAAGGATGAAGAGGGCTTTATAACATGCTGATTGCGTTGGAAATACTCTATAAAACTGCGTCTAATATCATTATAACTCATATAAACACCTTACTATTATCTTCCTGATTGTGTGACTTTCTTAGCAACTCACTGTTATCTTCCTGATTGTACGGTTTTCTTAGGCGTTTCATTAGACTTCTTGCTCTTCAAAATAACCTTCTTCTTCAAGTGAATTTTCTTTTGCAGGGAGAGATGGGGCATCTTTTGATAAATAATGACTTAAAATACTTTTTTCTAATTCTGCAGCAATAGAAGGGTTTTGTGCTAAAAATTCCTTGACATTCTCTTTACCTTGTCCAATACGTTTACCTTGATAAGAATACCAAGCGCCAGCTTTTTCAATCAGTCCAAGTTTTGCTCCAAAATCAATAATCTCAGTTGCACGACAGATGCCTTGTCCATAAAGAATTTCAAACTCGGCTGTTTTAAAAGGAGGGGCTACTTTGTTCTTCACAACCTTGACTTTTGTTTCGCTACCCACAACATCATCGCCTTTTTTAATAGAACCTGTACGACGAATATCTAAACGAACAGACGCATAGAATTTAAGAGCGTTACCACCTGTTGTTGTTTCTGGACTACCAAACATAACACCAATCTTCATACGGATTTGGTTAATAAAAATAACTAATGTATTTGTTCTTTTAATAGTAGCTGTCAATTTACGTAAAGCATGAGACATTAAACGCGCTTGCAATCCAACATGTTGATCGCCCATATCACCTTCAATTTCAGCACGAGGTGTCAAGGCAGCGACAGAGTCAACAATAAGAACATCAATGGCACTTGAACGAACAAGCATATCAGCTATTTCTAAGGCTTGCTCTCCGGAGTCTGGTTGAGAAATTAACAATTCATCAATATTAACACCGAGTTTTTGGGCATAAGATGGGTCTAAAGCATGTTCAGCGTCAATAAAAACAGCTACACCACCTTTTTTTTGAGCTTGAGCAATAATCTGAAGCGTTAAGGTTGTTTTACCTGAAGACTCAGGACCATAAATCTCGATAATACGACCACGAGGCACCCCGCCAATACCTAAGGCGATATCTAATCCTAATGATCCGGTGGAAATGGCTTCTATATCAACTTGATTAGCACCATCTAATTTCATAATAGAACCACGACCAAATTGTTTATCAATTTGAGTTAAAGCAGCTTGTAGAGCCTGCTCTCTTGCAGCAAGGAGAGATTGTTCTTTTGAGGTACTCAAGGTATTACTTCCAAATTCTTTATTTAAGTAAATTCATTTTACCTGGTCTGCTAACATAAAGAAATTGGAAAAGAGATATTATTAACCATTACTTATTTAAATAGTTCTAAACAGTCTTGATATTAAGAAGAATTAAGGTTGAATCCTATCTTCAGCAAGACTGCTAACTTTTAATTTCCCCTCTTCAAAAGAAATAGTCCAATGAATATAATGGCAACCATTCATATAAAAAGGAACTTTTATTTCTTTTTTTCCATCCGGAAGATCACTCATGTTATAAACATGATTATTAATCAGAAAAACGCCCTCTCCTTGATAGTGAATATGTTGCTCTTGTGATACATGCAAATGCTCACCGGGGTTCATATACACAACAGTTGGTCTTGGAATACCGCCTGAAATTTTTTTTAACTCAAAAGATATTAATGATTTCATGGAATGCTTCTGTATTGATAGAGATTGTATTGACTGTATGATAAATTCAGGTATAAAGCAATAGGCCAAATGATTAATATTCTTTTACATTCAAAATGTTGAACCAATATTAGCATGTCTAAAACATGTTGCATGGATCCTATCATACTCTAACGCGCATGATTATACTCGACTCCAAAAAAAGAGAAAGATTGTTGGATTATGAGACCAGATTAATGATCGTTCAATTAAGACATCCGAACGTATTTTGTTTACAATCATGTTATGATTATTTTGCTCATGAACAGCCAAGATCAACTATCTTTCTCTTTATAAGGAGTATTATGTTTGAACTCCACCCACTACTACTTGCTCGTATACAATTTGCTTTCACCATTAGTTTTCATATTATTTTTCCAGCGTTTACAATAGGACTTGCTAGTTTTTTAGCGGTTGTCGAAGGATTGTGGCTAAAAACTCATAACAATCATTTTCAAGATCTTTACAAATTTTGGATTAAAATTTTCGCCGTTGCCTTTGGTATGGGCGTTGTTTCTGGTGTTGTCATGTCGTACCAGTTTGGAACGAATTGGTCACTTTTCTCAGATAAGGTCGGTAATGTCATCGGTCCTTTACTTGGTTTTGAAGTCTTAACCGCCTTTTTTCTTGAAGCCTCTTTTCTCGGCATTATGCTCTTTGGTTGGGGCCGTGTTAGTAAAAAAATGCATTTTTCAGCAACGTGTATTGTTGCTCTTGGAACGATCATTTCAGCGTTCTGGATTTTATCAGCTAATAGCTGGATGCAAACGCCTCAGGGCTTTGAAGTCCTCCCTGATGGACGGCTATATCCAACAGATTGGCTTAAAATTATTTTTAATCCATCGTTCCCTTATCGATTTATTCATATGCTAACGGCAGCTTATTTAACAACGTGTTTCTTTATCGGTGGTGTTGGATCTTTTTATTTATTGAAGAAAAAATATATTCCGCACGCGCGCATCATGCTAGGCATGGCTACTTTACTGGCAGCGATTGTGTCGCCTTTACAACTGATTATTGGTGACTTGCATGGGCTTAATACCTTAAAATACCAGCCCGCTAAGATAGCTGCCATGGAAGGTATTTGGGACACTGAAAAAGGTGCGGGGCTACGAGTCTTTGCTTGGCCTGATAGCAAAAAAGAAATGAATCATTTTGAACTTATTATTCCTAAACTATCAAGTTTGATTTTAACGCATGATCTTAATGGCGAAGTGAAAGGATTGAAAGAATGGCGTGTAGAAGATAGGCCTTCAGTCTTTTTAGTTTTTTGGTCTTTTCGTGTTATGGTGGGTTTAGGTTTTCTCATGATTTTAATGGGACTCACTAGCGCTTTATCTTATTTACGTGGAAATCTTTTCAATAATAAATATCTGCATATTGGCTGGATCATCATGCTACCTTCTGGCTTTATTGCGTTACTTGCAGGATGGTTTGTTACTGAAGCAGGTCGTCAACCTTTTACAGTCTATGGCGTTGTGCGCACCAGCCACTCCGTTACTCCTGCGCTTTTAGGAGCACAGGTTGCATGGTCTTTATTGGCGTTTGTTATCATGTATACCTTTGTTTTCGGAGCAGGTGGTTACTATATTTGTAAATTGATTGCTAAAGGAATACCTGCAGCAAAGGATACAGAAATATTTTATGATCACAGTAAAGGCATCGCTTTAGTAAGACACACATCAAAAAAAGAGGTCTTGTAACATGCTTGATTTTTCATCAATCATTGATTTGCCGTTGGTTTGGGGATTGCTCATTGCTCTTGGAGTATTCATGTATGTTCTTTTAGATGGTTTTGATTTGGGTTTGGGAATTCTTTTTCCTTTTGCGCCATCAGATCATTGCCGCGATAAAATGATGAATTCAATTGCTCCTTTTTGGGATGGAAATGAAACTTGGCTCGTTTTTGGTGGCGCTGGACTCTTTGCTGCCTTCCCTTTAGCCTACGCGATTTTAATGCCTGCTTTTTATATTCCTATTATTTTAATGATGTTGGGTCTCATTCTGCGTGGAGTAGCTTTTGAATTTCGTTTTAAAGCAGAGAGTTCAAAATTTTTATGGAATTATGCTTTTCACGTCGGATCTTTATGCGCTACCTTCTGTCAAGGAATGATTTTAGGAAGTTTTGTTCATGGCGTTCAAGTTGTCGGTAGAAATTTTGCTGGAGGACCTTTTGATTGGGCTACAGGATTTAGTGTCATGACAGGAATCGCTCTAGTTTTTGGATACTGTTTATTAGGCTCAACTTGGTTGATTATGAAAACAAACGGTATTACTCAAGACTGGGCAAGAAATGTAGCAAAATACGTTTTATTCTTTGTTGGCTTCTTTATGGCTTTAGTCAGTTTCATTGTTCCTTTCTTGAATCCATATATTAAAAAAGTTTGGTTTAGTCTCCCTAACCTTTACTATTTAACACCAGTCCCATTTATCACGTTTGCCTTATTTCTCTTATTATGGAAAGATCTTTATGAAGGTAAGCGTGAATATCGCCCATTTTTATTGAGTGCAGCGATTTTTTTTATGGGTTATTTAGGATTAGGTATTAGTATTTATCCATGGATTGTTCCTTTTCATTATACTCTTGATCAAGCGGCAGCGGCTGGTCCAGGATTGTCTTTAATGTTGCTCGGTGTCATTCCCTTGCTTCCTCTAATCATGGGTTACATTGCTTACTGTTATTACATTTTTCGCGGGAAAACTAGTCATGATCAGTTTTATTAATCAAGAGCGTATTATTTTTTGGCTTAATAAACACCCTTCTGTTAAGCAATGGCTGTGGTTTGTTGGTTTATGGTGTTTTGGTTTATTATCAGTCTTCTTGATAACCTACCCTATTAAGTTTTTAATGCGTTCACTCTCTACCTCTCTCTGAATGATTCTGACTCCCAAGCAGCAACAACGTTCTTCAGGTTAGCTTTAACGTCTCATTAGGATGAGGCTGCCTGATTATCATGTTCATGAGGATCAATTTAAACCAAAAAAATCATCGAACTGAACAAAATCTCTCTCAAAATTTGGTACACTAGCCCTAATATAGTTCTCATTTAATAAATCCATGGAACGCACAGTGACGCCTTTAATGCAACAGTATCTTTCTATAAAAAAACAACATCCAAATCGTCTTGTATTTTTTAGACTTGGTGATTTTTATGAATTATTTTATGATGATGCCAAACGCGCTGCACGATTATTGGATATCACACTGACTCAGCGAGGTCATCAACAAGACGATCCTATTCCCATGGCAGGAGTTCCTTTTCATAGCGTTGATGGGCATTTAAAAAAACTCTTGTCTCAAGGGGAGAGTATTGTTCTTTGTGAACAAGTAGGGCAGCCTAATGGTAAAGTCCCGATGGTGCGTCAGGTAGAACGCATCTTAACGCCGGGGACCGTCAATGAAGCAGAGTTTGTCAACCCTTCTGAAAATAACTATTTGTGTGCTTATCATCAAGATAAAAACTTAGCGGCTGTAGCATGGGCTGACCTCTGTGAAGGGGTTGTTTACTGGAATATGATCGAACCCTCACAGTTACCAGAATCTCTTTATCGTCTTAATCCTAAAGAAATTTTATGTCTTAAAAAAAGTCTTTTTTTGGCTGAACACCTGCCACAACAAGAAATTCCTGCTTGGAATTTCAATGCTGAGGAAAATATTAATTTTATTAACAATGTACTACCAGAAAGCTCAGCGATAGAAAGTTCACTCACACCTTTATTGATGTGGAGCGCAGTAGGCGCACTCTTACGATACGTTATCGCAAATGTGGGATCATCTCATGTGCTCAAAACTATCAAGCAATATACTTCGGTCCAAGAGATGTATCTGGATAATAAAACACGTCTTCATCTTGAACTTGATGATCATACTAATCCTTGCTCATTAATTACATTGATTGATCATACGCAAACTGCAATGGGTGCCCGGTTACTCAAGAGATGGATGAAACTCCCTACTAGAGATTTAAGTGTATTAAATCAAAGACACATTATGATTGATTCGTTCCTTAATAATGATCTTTTAATGAAGACAGTGCACGATATCCTTGTGTTATGCCCAGATATTCAACGATTAGCGTCCAAGATCTTAACAAAAACAATCCGCCCTCGTGAGCTAGTAAGTTTAGCAACAGCCATGACCTACACAGAGTCTCTCGAGAAGGCGCTCTCTGCCTATCCGTATTTAAATTGCCTTCCTCCATCAGATTCTTATCACTCTCTTTATCAATTAATTCAACACAAAGTCCTAGAACTGCCGGCTGCATTACTCCGCGACGGTCCTGTCATGAACCCTCAATGTGATGAAGAATTAAATCATTTACGTAGGCTAGCGGATGATCAAGAAAGTTATCTCAAAGACTATGAATACACTGAACAAAAGGAGCTTTCGTTTGCAATAAAAGCTTGTTTTAACCATATTCATGGTTTTTACTTTGAAGTATCGAAACTTTATGCAGACCAAGTACCGCCTCATTTTACGCGCATTCAAACGTTGAAATCGGTAGAACGCTATACAACACCAACTCTACGATCGTTTGAATCCCAAGTGCTGAAAGCCAAGACATTAGCTTTTGAGCGCGAACGAGTTCTATGGTTAGAGCTGATTGAAGAGCTTCAAACAGCTGCTCCCCTTTTGAAAGAATTAAGCGATCAAATTGCTTTACTTGATGTTACCTTAGGCTTTGCGCAGTGCGCTTTGCGTTATGGATTAACTCAACCCTCTTTCACCCAAGAGCCGGGATTATCTATTAAAGAAGGACGTCACCTTGTTATTGAAACTCTTAATAAAAAGCAACAGTTCATTCCTAATGATTTAGTCTTTAATGAAAAGCATCGTTTAATGCTATTAACTGGCCCGAATATGGGTGGTAAATCGACTTTTATGAGACAGTGTGCGCTGATTGTTTATTTAGCTCATATTGGAAGTTATGTCCCAGCAACAGCCGCTTGTATTGGACCCATCGATCGAATTTTCACAAGAATTGGTGCTCATGATGCTCTGGCTACTGGTCAATCGACATTCATGATGGAAATGCTTGAAACAGCAACGATTATTCGTGAAGCAACAGAATACTCTTTAGTCTTAATGGACGAGATTGGTCGTGGAACATCTACCCATGACGGATTAGCTATTGCTAGAGCCACTGCAGAATATTTACTGTCCGTTAATAAGTGTTGGTCTTTATTTTCCACGCATTACCATGAGCTTACAGAACTTGAATTGCTCGCTGAAGGTATTTGTAATTATCACTTAGGAGCGCGCATTGAGGGCGAGATCTTACATTTCACTTACACATTACAACCCGGTTTAGCTTCGAAAAGCTTTGGGTTGTATGTAGCTAAAATGGCTGGACTACCCAGCTCTTTACTCAGAAAAGCTAAAGAGTATCATGATCACTATACAGATCATCAAGTTATTCCTAACCGAATGTCACAACCCAAGCCTTTAACGCAAGCGCTTCATCCTCTTTTACGTGAACTCGAAGATCTAGATTTAAATTCTGTTAGTCCAAAACAAGCTTATCAATATTTGGAGTATTGGCAGACTCAATTAAAATCCAGCCTCGATCAGCAAACCATTCAAGTTGAATGTCCTGATTTTTTGATCGAATAATATTAATGGTTTCCTGAGACACATCCAAATCTAATAAGTCGATCATAAAAAGAAGATCCCTCGATTCACCTTTAAGTGCTGCACTAGGTTGGTTTTTAATCTGTTTGGAAAACTCAAACAAGAATAACTGATCTAAAGTTCCGCTTAAAGCACATGTATAATAATCTGTATCTATCACATCGATTTCTTTAAAAAAATCAAAAGGGCGATACTCTATTGATTTTTTTAAAAATAGTTTGTTAGCAATATGTTGCTTGTGGCGCATTAGGAGCTGATTGAACGGTTGAGAGGCCGCATCAAAAATAGAGCACGTTAAGCTCACATCATGCATCCTACTCTTGTTGAGATCAAACCCTCTCATGTCGAGATCAAAGAACAAGGAGGTTTTGTTGGCTTGCTTTGATGTATGCAAGTTAAATTGTAGTCCTTTAATCTTTGTTTGATTATGATTTAAAGACATTGTATCAGCTTTTAATACTAATGAGGGTAACCATAACCCTAAAAAAGAAGGTTCTTGTCCATAATAAAACCGCAGATTATCTGCCTTTAAGAAGCTTGTCTTGTGAGGGCCATGTTTAGAAATATTCCCCGTGATTGAGAGCTGATGAGTTTGTCTCCAAGGATTATAGAAGCTCTGGATATTCAGCCCATCATGATTGCCTAACTGCATTAATATGTTCATAGAGCCTGTAGGTGTTAATATTAACTTAAAAGCTTCTATAGGAGATCTATCTTCGGTTTTTTCCTGGGTCAATTTTCCTAAACCAATTTTCTTATACCATTGATACCATGGAAGTGATTCATCAGAACCAATCCAAGGACCATGATCAAGAATAAGAGGTATTTTGACTGAAGATTGATGTAACAAGGGAAAAGTATCATCTATTACGTCATCTTGATTGCTATCATCTTTTAGTATCAAGGTCCAATAACTTTTAAAATAACCTGGCCAGGTAGGATACAAAAGAGCTTGCATTCCGCTAGGCGCATATCTAGGAATATGATAAAACAGCCACGCACCAGAAATAAGGCCGGCTACAGGGTTACAGAACACTAAAACAAAAATAAACAACCGCTTCAAAAATCTTTTTCGACGACGAGAATAATAAGACATAAGTGCATATCCATGTTTTTCCTATGTTAAGCATAACATGTTTATCCAAAGCATGATGAATTTAGCTGAAGACACTTAACAAAAGTTCATGGCAAACAGATTTTTATTTGAAAAATTTTACTAATTTTTTAAAATAAATTTTATCCACCAAATATGTGGATAACCCTGTGGAAAAGGTGGTTTTGGACCCATTTTCTCATTGTTTTTTAAAGGTTTTTAATAACAGCTCAAAATATGATCATTAGATAAAAATCCATTTAATTCATGGTGTTGCATATGGAGTGTTTATAGAGCAATCAAGTTGCTTTTCAGTTTTTTTCTTTAGCCCAATGTCTTCTTTCACCATTCGGTTTAACTTTTGATAAAATGATAGATGATTTATTAGCTTGAGCAGAAAAAGCTTCTACCGGATTGTTCAAATAACCTATAACTATACAAATAATACCAAGGACAACAGTCCATAATATTTTTGAAAAAGGCATAAAAACAGGGTTATTGCGATGTATTCGCCAAAAAGCCAGGCTCATTACTAAAAAGGATATTCCTATCATCAAAAGGGTCAATGCTAGAAGATGGGTTCCGATTTTTATTGGAACGATTGAATTATGAGCAACATCAGCTAACCCTTCAGCATAAACTAAAGAAGTTACGGCTAATAATAAAAGTAGTTTTTTACATTTCATCTATAGTGTTCAAACCAAGCAATGATAATCCTTGTTTTAACACACTTTTAAATAAAATAACATAACTCAGACGAGAACTTTTTTCTTCGGCATTCAAAACAGGGCAATCCCTAAAGAAATGATTGAATCGAGTAGCCAGTTCATACAAATACTCGCAGAGCAAATGTGGATTAGCGTATTTTAAGACTGAGGAGACTGTATGTGGGTACAATAAGCATTGGATCAATAAGCGACGCTCTGATGGATTTAACGATCCTTGAGGATAAATGAATTTATTTTCATCATGGTCGGCTTTTTTTAAGATAGAACTTGCACGCACATAACTATAAAGTAAATAGACAATAGTGTTTCCTTCAAAAGCTAACATTCTATCAAAATCAAAAACGTAGTCCATGATACGATTGGAGCTCAAATCTGCATACTTAAGTGCACCATATCCAACAACTTTTGCAAAATGATCTGGATTGGATAAATGACGCTCTGTAGCAATAGAGTGAGCGCGTTGATAGGCCTCATCAAGCAGATCTTGAAGTTTAATGACTCCTCCAGAACGCGTTTTAAAGCGCTTTTTAAACTCATCTTGTACTATACCAAAAGGAACATGAATTAATTGATCTTTTGATGCGTAACCAACTTTTTCTGCAGCAGCAAAAATCATACTAAAATGGTCGCGTTGACCATTATCGGTCACATAATAAATACGTAAAGCACGATCTTCAAAGATTCTATAACGAACAGAGGCTAAATCTGTTGTAGCATAATTATAACCACCATCTGCTTTTTGAATAATGAGTGGTAAAGGCTGATTCTCTCTATTTTTAAATCCTTCTAAAAAAACGCAAGCTGCGCCATCAGAGTATGTCAATAAGCTTTTTTCCTTGAAATCTTCAATAACCTTGGGTAAGTAAGGATTATAGAATGACTCGCCGCGCACATGAAGGCCTTCGATCGATAAAGCATCATAGATTTTTTGATATCCTTGCTCTGATATGCTACATAAAATTTGCCATATTTTTAAATTTTCTGGGTCACCTTGCTGCAAAGCAACAACTTCTTTCTTAGAGTCTTCATAAACTTCAGGACTGTTATCAAATTCTACTTTAGACTGTTGATACCATTCCATTAATGTGCTCAATGATAAATTGGTATTATTGTAATCTAAGCGATGTCTTTTGATATAGGCAATCAACATACCAAAAGCTGTTCCCCAGTCACCAACATGATTTAAACGCAAAACATCATAACCAACAGATTCAAAACAATTTGCTAAAGCATCACCAATAATAGTGCTTCTCAGATGGCCTACATGAAGCTCTTTAGCTACATTAGGGGATGAGTACTCAACAATAATTTTTTCACCTTGATGCTTTTTTTCACTAAAAAATTTTGGCAAGTGTTCTGCTGCTTGAAGCAGAGCTTCTTCTTTAATGGTAATATTAATAAAACCAGCGCCAGCAACACTAAAGGTCAAGGGAAGATTACTATCGAAGTGATGAACAATTTTTTGCGCTAACACACTCGGCGCAAGACCAACATCTTTTGCAATCTTAAAAGCAACATTTGATTGAAAATCACCAAACTTATCATCTTTTGTTAAGCTTATTTCTACTGTGGTATTGAATTTTTTTTCTGGAAAGAGTACAGCTAATGCGTTGCTAATGATTGATTGCGATAACTCAAAGAAGTTCATACGTGAGGGTGCTTTTATATGTTTTAAGTATATTGGGCCGTCTGCGATTCGAACGCAGGACCAACGGATTAAAAGTCCGGTGCTCTACCGACTGAGCTAACGGCCCAAACATATTGCGTATTATAGGGACCAAGACCTGTAAATGCAAGGCCTTTTTAGCGTTTTTTTGCAGAATTTTACAGTCGAAAAATCTTCAGAATATTATTTTTTAAAAAATAATATTTTTCAAAATGTTATATAAAAATGATGAATAGCATATCTCCCCACTCAAAAGAATCTGTGCTGCATTGGCAAACAATCGGCTTTAGAAGGTGTTGTATTTGGTGATCAAGAAGTTCACAGTGTGAAAACCAGCCGATCGATGAATGAGCAGGCCTCCCGTGAAGAAACCGCAACACTCTATGATGCCGATTAACGTTCTTTTTGGACGTCTCATTGAGCACTGCGCTTTGTGTGATTCTTACTGTGCTCTTCTGGCCGTTTATCGACCTGAGGCTCTAGTGAAACCAAGGCCCCTTGGCCACCCCCCACCCCACTCAAGAGTGTAAGATGACTTGATTGCTCGTTTTTTACTCACATGATTTGCCTTCATATCTGCAGGCCATATAGCCATAATAAGCATACGATACACGAAAAACATCGGGAGAAAACCTGATCGAGAACAAGACCCTTAATGAGGGGCAGCACGTTCTTGATCTTCCCCTCAAACGAAAAAGATTACTCACGTATTTTGCTCATCTTTTGCGTGATCTGATCTTAATCTTATGCCTAGTAGGTATGCAGGACACTTAAAGACAGTGCGAGTCGTTATAGTAGAAAAGAATTGAGAGAAGAGATGAAAGCGTTTTCAAGACCAGAGCACTTCTCTTGAGCAACTAGCCTTCTTAAAATAACAATCTCTAGAATATCTGCAAGCTCACACCGTTGCTATTGATAGAGGAGTGGTCATTGCTGCTCAAACGTCA
>Ga0214917_10002354_pt1 | contig 23134 bp, 26 predicted proteins | sample LL_1208_BB_MetaG_FD_177983 | JGI IMG/M metagenome (GOLD analysis project Ga0214917, IMG submission 177983) | Freshwater microbial communities from Lake Lanier, Atlanta, Georgia, United States - LL_1208_BB | ecosystem: Environmental > Aquatic > Freshwater > Lake | place: USA: Georgia | collected...
GCGATACGGCGTACCTGCGGGCGCAACTGCCATTGCATTAGTAGGCGCGGGTGCCGGGATAGCAATTGCTGCCACCCGACGCTCCCGCGCCTGAAGTTTTTGTAAGGGGTTTACTTACCCTTATTGCGACGCTGTGAACGCGTCTTCTTAAGCATTTTGCGATGCTTCTTCTTGGCCATGCGCTTGCGGCGCTTCTTGATCACCGAGCCCATTTGGACCACCTTTACTTGTTGTTAAACCTGAGTCTACGTGCTTGCTTTAGTGAACTTGCTTGTGGTCTGGAAAGCTCCAGAATCCACAATGATTAACCTGCTTCTACAAATGATTCTTGTAGGTAGGTGTGAACAGCTTGTTCTGGAATTCGAAATGATCGACCAACCTGAACTGCTGGTAGTTCACCGTTATGCACTAAGCGATACACGGTCATTTTTGATACACGCATTGCAGTTGCAACTTCAGCAACAGTTAAGAAGCGAACTTCTCCGAGCGGACGTTCATTAGATGCACCCATAGGTCACCGAAACCATTTCTGTGTGGGCTAAGCACCGGCTTCCCCTCCGGGCTGAACTTCACACTCATTCGTAGATGCTTACATTAGTGGCGAATGGGACTCAAGTGAAACTCGATTCAGAAAGTAACTTAAATTACACGTGTGTAATTTATTGTTGCCCCAGTTCGCGGGACCGATCTCTCGCTGCTTCCATTGCACTCAAAAACGCAGCGCGAACTTTAAAGTCATCGAACTGGCGAAGTGCAGCAACAGTTGTGCCACCTGGAGAAGTAACTTGCTCACGTAAAACCGTTGGATGTTCGTTAGTTTCCCTAAGCATCGTTGCGGCGCCATAAACCGTTTGCAGCACCAGCTCATTTGCAACATCGCGCGGTAGGCCAAGCATCACACCGCCTTCGATCATTGCTTCGACAACATAAAAAATGTAAGCCGGCCCAGAACCTGAAATAGCAGTGACCGCATCCTGATATTTCTCAGGAACTCTGACAACTTGTCCGACACTTCGTAGCAAAGTTTCAACGGTTAAAAGATGATCCTCCGTACTGTTCGTACCTGAGCTGATCGCAGCCATGCCTTGATCAACTAGAGCTGGGGTATTTGGCATAACCCGAATTACCGCGGTTTTAGCTGGCAATAAATCTTCCATGAAGCTAGTTGTGATTCCAGCCGCTAACGAAACTACAAGAGTTCCCGGTTTAAGTGAATCTTTGATTTCTCCAAGCACAATCGCCATGTCTTGCGGCTTCACAACTAAAACAACAGTGTCGGCTTTGGCTGAGACTTCCTGGTTAGTACCGTTTTCTACTCCATGCTTTGCAGTGACTTCAGCCGATCTTTCGATTCGGCGATCAGCTATCAGTAACTCGGATTTAGGAACTCCAGCTCGTAACAGACCAGAAAGCAAGGTCTCACCCATTACGCCAGCCCCGATTATGGCGGTAGTCATAACGCGGTCCTAGCCTTTGGAGACTAACGAACGTAGGAACAATGAGAGGTTAGACGGCTTTTCTGCCATCCGTCGCATTAAGTATGGGTACCACTGGTCGCCGTACGGAACATAAACTCGAACTTTATGTCCGAGCTCTGCCAGGCGAACTTGTTCTTCGGGGCGAACACCAAGCAACATCTGGAACTCGAAAGTCTCTTTTTTACGACCACTGCGTAGCGCCAATGCCTGACCAATTTGGATCAGCCGGGGATCATGAGTTGCCAACATTGGATAAGCATCGGACTCAATAAGTGCCCGCATGCTTCGTACGTAAGCTTTATCAATTTCGCCACGATCTACGAACGCAACATCGGCTGCTTCTGCATAGGCGCCTTTGCATAGGCGGATACGGGAATCGTTGTAAGAGTATGCGGCCACATCATCTTCAGTTCGATGTAACTGTGCCTGGAGAACACCACCGGTAGTTGGAAATTCTTTTCTAACTTGCGACAAGATGCGCAAGGTTGAATCAATCGTGGTGTGATCTTCCATATCGAAAGTAACAGTGGTGCCAACTTGTTTTGCGATTGAACAAATTTCCAAGGCATTCTCAAGAGCAATACTCTCGCCGCTGTCACCGAGCGCTTGACCAACTGCAGATAACTTGACAGAAACTTCAGCGCTATCTGAAAGTCCTGCGGCTGACAACGCACGAAGCACATCTTTGTAATCAGCAACGGTTGTGTCGGCTGCTGCTCGGTCTAGTGTGTCTTCACCAAGTCGATCGACAGTTGCCAAAAGCCCCAGGTTATGAAGATTCTGAACCGTTGCGACAACGTCAGCGGTTGTGGTTCCTGCAACAAATCGATTCACTACGCCACGACTCAATGGTGATGTTGAAACAAGATGCTCCAACTTTTCACTACGTGATGCTGAAACTAGTAATTCGCGAAGCATGGTTCTCCCACCTATTACGATCCCTTGTGTGGATCTAGCCCCAACTTTACGGGGTAATTGGGTTACTCGGCATCGTCGGCAAACCAGTCCAAGCGACGCAGGATGATTCCTTCTCGGAGCGCCCAGGGACAGATTTCTAGAGTTTGTAATCTTAAAAACTCCATAGTCTCTTGGGCCACTATTGCTCCTGCCAGTAACTGTTCGGCTCTACCAACTGAAATTCCTGGCAACTGGGCTCGCTGGGCGTAATTCATTTCCGCAATTCTCGGAACCCATTTATTGAGGCCTTCCAGCGTTAAGTCGCGCTGGACTCGCTGACCTTCACTAGAAGGTGCGGCACCATCAAGGCGGGCTAACTGTCTAAATGTTTTACTGGTCGCAACTGCATGATCAAATTGACTTGTCAACAAATACGAAAAATCTGATTCTAAAGAAGTCTTAACATGCCTTCTTAGTGCCTTTATTTCGTCAGCATTCGGAACTTCAGATGTGAAGAAGTCGCGTGTTAGTCTTCCGGCGCCAAGTGGCGTTGACATAGCAAAATCCGGATGCTCATCCGCTCCAATAGCTACTTCTAATGAACCGCCACCGATATCCGCCACTAACAATCTTCCAGATGACCAGCCAAACCAACGACGAACTGCCAGAAAAGTAAGAATCGCTTCGTGCTCACCATCAAGTACTTGCAGATCAATACCAGTTTCCGTTTTTATCTTTTCCAAGATTGCATCGGAGCTTTTTGATTCTCTTATCGCAGAAGTAGCGAATGCAAGTAACTCATCACAGTCATGTTCCTCGATGAACTTGTTACATTCCTGCAAAACTTCAATCAGAGACTTGACTGAGGATTTCTTTAAATCTCCATCAACCTTTAGCTGTTCGGCCAAGCGCAGTTCGTATTTTTGAGACAGTGCTGGAATTGGTGCCGCTCCAGAATGCGCATCAACAATCAATAGATGAACGGTGTTCGACCCAACGTCTAACACTCCCATTCGCATACTCGAAACAGTACTAGCGGACTGGGTGCAGTGCACGGAAGCACTCCCAAACACAATAGGATTTATCCGTGGTTGAAAAGAATCAAGATTTCCCTCGGGCTTGGGTCGAGTTTGTCGATCCCGAGGACGACACAAATTTGTATCGCTGCGATCTAACCTGGCTAACAAGTCGTTGGACTTGTATCTGGGGAAATGGTTGCAAAGGAATCGATAAAGAAAATCCTGACGTTGGTTGTTGTAACCTCGGCGCTCACATTGCCGACAAAGAAGATTTGAAAAACACCAAAAAGTTCGCTGCCATGCTGACTCCCGAGATTTGGCAAAATCATAAAGAGGGTCATAAGAACGGCATGTTCGAAAAAGATGACGACGGTGCAAAGAAGACCCGGGCTTACAACGGAGCCTGCATATTCCATAACCGCAACGGTTTTGAAGGCGGCGATGGCTGCTCGCTACACATTCTGGCCGGTCAACTTGGGGTAAATCCGCTCGTAACAAAGCCACAAGTTTGCTGGGAACTTCCAATTCGACGCACTTTTGAAGAAGTAAAGCGCCCAGATGACGTAGACATCATCGTCATTGGAATTGAAGAGTACAACCGACGTGGCTGGGGTCCTGGTGGCGAAGATTTGGATTGGTATTGCACAACTGCAACCGAGGCTCACGTTGGAGCTCGCGCGGTTTATCAGTCCTACGAGCCAGAACTAACTGCGCTTATGGGCAAGAAGGCTTACAAGATTTTGGCAGACCACTGCGCGGCGCGCGAAGAAATGATTGCTGCCGCAAAAGCCTCCGACAACACCCGTGCCATCAAGTACCTTGCGATCCACCCCGCAACGCCTAAATCCTAAAAACTATTCACAGCCCTGGGGCATACCTATTTAGGTGTACCAAAAGCTTCCCCTGTCGGTGCTGACGCGTAACCTAAGGTCATGGCCAAAGCAGTTCGCGCAACATACAAGTGCACCGAGTGCGGCTGGACTGGTCACAAATGGGTTGGACGATGTCCTGAATGCCAGGCCTGGAGTTCGGTAACTGAATCTTCAGTTGCTGCCAGCAGCGCTGGATTACGTACTTCAACTGCCGGAGTGGCACCTGGAAAGCCAGCCCGCGCAGTTAAAGATATTCCGCTCGGCGAAGTAGAACGCACATCCACTGGTATCGAAGAATTTGATCGCGTACTTGGTGGTGGATTAGTTGCTGGCCAATGTGTCTTGCTAGCCGGCGAACCCGGTGTTGGAAAATCAACTTTGTTGCTCGAGGCCGCAGATAAGTTTGCTCGCGCTTCTGGAAAGCCAAGAAAAGTTTTATACATCTCTGGCGAAGAATCCGCCGAGCAAATTGGAATTCGCGCCCGGCGTATCGGCGTTAATGCTGACACTTTACTTGTTGCAGATGAAACTGATCTTGCAGTCTTACTTGGTCATGTGGAAGACGTTGATCCGGACCTATTGATAGTTGACAGTGTGCAAACAATAGCTTCGGCCGAACTAGATGGCCGCGCTGGTGGCGTGGCTCAAGTCCATGAAGTGACCCAAGTATTAACTCGCGCTGCTAAAGGCCGCCGGATGCCATTGCTTCTGATCGGCCAATCAACGCGCGACAACTCAGTTGCTGGTCCGCGCTCACTCGAGCACTTGGTCGATACCGTTTTGACTTTCGAAGGTGATCGTGGAACGCCCCTGCGATTGCTTCGCGCTAACAAGAATCGATATGGGCCAGCAGATGAGGTTGCCTGCTTTGAACAAGCCGATGATGGCCTGCGCCAAGTTACCGATCCATCTGCGCTATTTAGATCCCAACGAGATCAAGCGATCCCAGGTACCTGTATCGCTATCACTCTTGAAGGTCGTCGAGCCTTGCTGGTCGAGGTTCAGGCCCTGACTACAACTAGTCCAGGCAACAATCCAATGCGTCGCACTACTGGATTTGATAACGCCCGAGCGGCCATGTTGATCGCAGTAACCGAGCGGGCGGCTCGGCTAAAGCTCTGGGATAAAGACGTGTACCTAGCCACAGTTGCGGGAGCCAAGATTTCCGATCCTGGGGCTGACTTGGCCATGTGCTTGGCAATCACCTCTGCTGCTAGAGATACCGCATTGCCGATTGACCTAGTGGCTATCGGCGAAGTGGCGCTCAGCGGTGACGTTCGACCAGTTCCTGGCATGAATCAGAGATTAAGCGAAGCTGCCCGAATCGGTTTCAAAACTGCGCTGGTGCCAAAAAGCACCCGACTGCCATCCGGAGTCAAGGGGCTTCATTTGATCGAGGTCGGCTCCCTTGGCGATGCGGTTAACGCAATCTAAATTTTTTTACCAATGCTGTCAATCCTTTAACATCAGCCATAGACTCATCTCAACTCCAGTGAGAAAGAAATTCCGTGGCAACCAAAGAGCAAGTTAACTCTGCTGAATTATTGAGATCTGTTTTGGCACAAGTTGCCCCCGGTACTGAACTGCGTGATGGCTTAGAACGAATCTTGCGAGGTAATACTGGCGCCTTAATCGTGTTAGGCCAGGACAAAACAATCAACACCATAAGTAGTGGTGGCTTTGATGTAAATATTGATTTCACTGCGACCCGGCTTCGCGAACTTGCAAAAATGGATGGCGCAGTTATTTGTGACCGTGACGCAACAAAAATTGTTTCTGCCGCAGTTCAGTTGCTTCCAGATCCCGCGATTCCAACAAATGAACAAGGCACTCGGCATCGCACTGCAGATCGTGTTTCCCGTCAATCAAATTTGCCAGTGATCAGCGTAAGTAAATCGATGCGAATCATTGCGCTTTATCTCGATGGTCGACGCTATGTTTTGGAAGATTCTGCAACCATTCTCTCTAAGGCAAATCAGGCGTTGGCAACTTTAGAACGCTACCGCGCGCGATTAGATGAAGTTGCAGGATCACTTTCCACTATGGAAATCGAAGACTTAGTAACTACTAGAGATGTTGCAACGGTAATTCAGAGGCACGAAATGGTTCGCCGTATTTCAAGTGAAATTTCTGCATACGTCGTTGAACTTGGCACCGATGGTCGTTTGCTATCTCTTCAACTTGAAGAATTAGTTTCCGGTACGACTGCTGACCTTGGCTTTATTGTTCGGGACTACATGCCAACTGGCGGGCGAAAAGCCAATAAAGCAGAGGGAATTCTGGACGTAATTGCTGAACTTGATGCCGCCTCGCTTTTGGATATTTCAAACATTGCTTTAGCTATTGGTTTGCCAAGTGATACCGAATCTCTAGATAACACCGTGCATCCTCGCGGATTCCGATTACTTGCGAAGGTTCCAAGACTTCCAGAGCAAATTTTTGAAAACTTAATTCAACACTTTGGCAGCCTGCAAAACTTGTTGTCAGCATCTGCGGAAGAACTTCGCGATGTTGAAGGTGTTGGCGAAACTCGGGCGCGGGCAATTCGGGAAAACTTGTCTCGAGTTGCTGAAGCTAGTTTGCTCGAGCGTTACGTTTAATTCCTAGGCAACCGCTTTCGAAATAAGTAATTACTGAACGACGAATCTAACGCCATCACTGTTTAGGCTGGCATTTCTGCCATGCGCCCAATACGCACCAGGCTCAGCCATATTTCTAACTTTGCATCCCTTTGCAGTTTGCTTTCCGATCCAAACAACGTTGACGCTCCACTCTTGACCTGGAGCAAGTTCCACTAAATCTTTGTCGGTACTTGGGTTGCAGTGATCAGTTGACCAAATTAATGCAGGGCCAGAAATTACTGTTACTTCGTTGGCACCGCTACCTACGTCCCGCTTACAGGTCACATTTGAAATGTTCTTAACAATCATCTTGATGTGAACCCCTTCGCCAACTGCGGTTGTCTCGCGATCAACTTCAACACGAATCGAAGTGTCGGCATCTGAACATTCACCATCAGCAACTACTGGAACTGTTGGTTGGGCAGTGGGTTGGAGAACTGCCGTGGTGGGTGAGGCAAGCACAACACTTGGCACCGGTGAAGGTGCTGATGAAGTGACCAAGGCTTCCGAACTTGGGGCGCCGGAGGCTACAGCTGGAACTGGCTCTTTGCCCCCAGTAATACTTTGAATAATCACAATCAAAGTAACTAGGGCGGCTAGTCCAAGCATTAGACGTCGACGCCAATAGACCTGAGGTTCTTCAGGTCCCACTGGATGCACTACGCCGGTCACACGTTTACGGTATTAAGCAAATGCCAGCAAATGCATTAGGCGCGAGCAAGCAACTTTAAAGAAAATCAAATTTGGAAAGTTTTTGGTTTGACTTGATTCTGGCTCTCGACTCCACGTAAACATTGTGGACAGGTGCGGGCTTCCACTAATTCAAGGCAGAATGTCGGTATGCGTGCAGTTGTTCAGCGAGTTGATGGTGCCAGTGTTGTTGTCGAGGGTGAAACCATTGGAGCTTTTGAAGGCCCAGGACTTCTGGTCCTGATCGGGGTAAGTGTTGATGACAATGACAGTAAGTGTGCAGCTCTCGCAGACAAGATTTGGAAGTTGCGAATCTTTGAATCTGCTGCATTGAAGGCAGCAGGCAAAACTGTTAATTCTGAATCAGTTGAAGTTGCTGCCGCAGATGCTAACTTGCCTATCTTGGCGATCAGCCAATTCACTTTGTTTGCTAATACTTCAAATGGTCGTCGTCCAACCTGGCAACAAGCTGCTCGCGGGCCACAGGCTGAGCCATTAGTTGAGAGCGTGGTTCAGGAATTACGCAACCTTGGTGCCCAAGTTGAAACTGGGAAGTTTGGCGCTGACATGCGAATAACCGCAGTTTGTGACGGCCCGATGACCGTCACTTTGGAAGTTTAGTTATTCAACAATCACAGTTTGGCTAGCCGAAACCGTTCCAGCAGTTAAAACTACGTCGGTTGGAACCGAGCGCTTAATTACGGCAAGTGCCAGTGGTCCGCTTTCGTAATCCTGCGTAACTGAAGTTACGCGACCAACTTCTTTGTCACCCCACAAGACTGCATCACCAATTGCAGGAAGTTCATTAGTTGAGCCATCTAATTCAAGTTGAACAATTCGACGCGGTGGCTTTCCTAAGTTGTAAACCCGAGCCACGGTTTCTTGCCCGCGATAGCATCCTTTGTTCAGGTGAACTGAAGAACCAATCAAACCAACTTCGTGCGGAATGGTTTTGTGATCTGTTTCAAAGTTGAGCCGAGGCACACCAGCACGAATTCGATGTGCTTCCCACGCCCAAGTTCCAACCAGGGAGTCTTGGCTCATAACCTGAGCTAGCTCATCGCGTGGTACAAAAAGTTCGCTAACTTTCCAGTCTGCAGGACGGGTGGCAACATACTTGTCGCTGACTTTTGTACCATTTACAAATGCTTCGGAAGAATGCCACACCGGGTACTTATCCGATTCAATCCAGCCCGGAGCACCAACAATTGCAATTTGATCTGAAACATCCGTAACTTCAACGCGAAGCATGAATTTCATTGACTCTAGGTACTGAACTAAATCGTTAACAGTTCCTGGCTCGCAGCTGATCCAAATAGTTTCATTAAGTTCAGCGACATGAATGTCATGTTCGATGTGACCGTGTGGCGACAATATCAAAGATGTTAAGTGAGCGACTGGTGACTCAAAGTCTTGCGTCGTGATGGAATGCAACCAAGATTTTCGATCCGGACCGGAAACTGTGACAACTCCACGGTTGGAAAGATCAACTCGACCGCGTCCAGCTACAAGCTCGCGCTGTTCCTTGAACGGCTCCCCGTAATGCCACGGCAGCGCAGCATCGATGCTGATGTCGTCCATGTGCGGAATAGCGGTCATAGTTCATTCTCTCGCAGTTAGCGGCGGGTGGAAACCGCTGTTCGCTTAGAACTAAAGAAGTTTTTGGCGGTCCATGCACTTTTCGCACTGGCCGTGAACCGAGACGTGAGCAACATCGGTTTCAAAGCCAACTTTTTCCCGAAGCATCTGAACGAATAGTTCGGCGGCATCAGCAGGAATTGATTGCACGCCTTGGCAGGTGTCGCAGACCAAGTGAATGTGTGCGTCATTATCAACTGAGTGATACGTAGGTGCGCCATGGCCAATGTGAGCGTGAGTCACTAAACCAACTTGTTCCAAGACTTCTAGCGTGCGGTAAATCGTTGAGAGGTTTACAGCAGCTGCAGTTTTTTGAACTTCAGTTAACAACTCTTCAGGGGTTGCATGACTTAATGTATTTACTGCCTCCAGCACAAGCTGGCGCTGTGGCGTAATTCGGTAACCCTGATCACGTAAGACGTCATCCCATTCGTTACTCATGGTGTCATTGCCTTTGTTAAATGGAATGATGCATGGGACTTCATGGCATGACCTTCAGCCGCCATGTCATAAACCCAGCCAATGTTGCCATCAACAAGTCCATAAATGCGCTCGCCAGAATCAACTTGCTTAGCCGAGGCTGTTCGCAAAATAGCGTCGGTCTTTAGCTCAACGCGAGCACCTGTGATCTGGGCATTTTCTAAACCAGTGATTGTGACTTTGCCAAACCAGGATTCCAAGAATCCAGTCGGGTGCGCAAGCAATAACTCAACTTCATTATCTGGACGCGGGCGCCAGAATCCGCTCTCAATTGCTAATGGTCGAACTCGTTCGCCTTGATAATCAAGTTCCCAGGTGCGAGACCAGTGAATCAGAAATGGCCGGCCATCAGAGTGAATGCTTAGTTCTTGGCCAACCTGAATGTCAGATTCCATGCTTGGGTAACCAACGACTCCAACGCCTACCCAAGTGCCAACTAGCCATGACAGCGGAGCGAGATCTGGGTGCAATTTAGTGCTCATGCGTCACCCTTGAAAAGTTTGTAGACCATGTATGACGCATAGCCAGTGATCGAAATTGAAGCGACAACCAGCAATCCGGTATAAAACGTCTCAGCCATGTTTCTAAGTCTATCTGCCCACTATTCTCAAGTAAGTAGCCAAGCCGAAGGGTAAAACACTGTGAACAACGCAGAGATCAAATCGATTCTTGAAGAGGCATCTTCAGTGGCTGTTATCGGTGTTTCCAGTAATCCCGAACGTGCTAGCCACCAAGTTGCTGCTTATCTGATTGAGCAAACGCACTTGGATGTGTACTTAATCAACCCAACGGCCACGGGCGAGATTTTGGGTCAGCCTGTCTACAAATCTGTAGCAGACTTACCAATAGTCCCAGACATCATTGACGTATTCCGCAAAGGCGAAGACATGCCAGCAGTTTTCGAAGCTGAATTTCCAGCTATTGCTGAAAGTGCCGCAGGTAAAACTTGGTGGATGCAACTAGGTATTGAAAACGATGATGTTGCAAAGCTAGCTGAGGCTTCCAGCATGAAAGTAATCATGGATCGCTGTATCAAAGTTGATTACCAGAATTTGATTCCCGCAGGAAAGTAAGTTTCATAACCAAAAGCTGGCTCTCCAAGGAAAGCCAGCCTTTGGTTATTTAGAACTATTTGATTACCGCAATGTCAACGTCGAGGATCTTGCCGATTGTTGCTTGAACCTGAGTGCGACTGTTTGCACCTGGGACCAACGCGACAACTGTCCAATCGCCAGCAACCGTGAAGAATCTAAATTCACCTTGCTTTGAAATCGGAACTTCAGCTACGAACTCATCGTTTCGATCAAGTAAGCGGGCATAGCCAACCGAAGCAGGTGCATTCCCAGACGAGATCACACCTTGGATTACCGCTTGGTTGGTGATGTCAACGTTGTCTAACGAGACACCGCCGACTACTGCGCCACAACCACTCATGCTGTGCCTGGTTCGTCGCCAACAGCAACAGGTACGCCAACAAGTGAGCCGTACTCAGTCCAAGAGCCGTCATAGTTGCTGACGTTCTTCACGCCAAGTAGCTCGTGCAGAACAAACCACGAGTGAGCTGAACGCTCACCGATTCGGCAGTAAGCAATTGTGTCCTTGTTCAGATCAACACCAGCGCCTTCGTAAAGGGCTTTTAGTTCATCGATTGACTTGAATGAACCATCATCATTAGCAGCCTTGCTCCACGGAATGTTTGCAGCAGTTGGAATGTGTCCACCAATACGCGCAGCTTCTTGTGGCAAGTGTGCTGGCGCTAACAAGCGACCGGCATATTCATCTGGGCTACGAACATCAACAAGATTCTGAGTTCCGATCGCCTTTAGTACGTCGTCGCGGAATGCGCGGATTGAGCGATCCTGGTCTTTGGCTACGTACTTAGTTGCGGCACGGTTTGGAACTTCGCTGACTAATTCGAGGCCATCTAGTTCCCACTTCTTACGTCCACCATCAAGTAAGCGAACATCGCCGTGGCCATAGAGCTTGAAGTACCAGTAAGCGTAAGCGGCAAACCAGTTGTTGTTTCCGCCATAAAGCACAACGGTGTCATCGTTGGATACACCCTTTGCACTTAGCAAAGCTTCGAACTGTTCTTTGTTTACAAAGTCCCGGCGAACTGGATCTTGCAGATCAGTCTTCCAGTTAAGCGCGATGGCATTCTTAATGTGATTGCCTGCGTATGCCTCAGTGTCTTCATCAACTTCGATGAAAACTACTTTGGCATCATCGAGATGCGCCAGTGCCCATTCGGCATCTACTAGTGCTTGATTACTCATTGTTGCTCCTTGTTTGTTTTTAAGTTTTTGTTAAGAAAAGATTCGCTTGCCGATCAAATACATTTCGCAGCCAAGGCAAAAGTTAAACGCCGCATTTAGAAACGCAGCACCCAAAGCAAAGCCAACACCTATTGTTGCGACTAAATCGGCACCTAGTAAAAGTGCAATCAAACCGGTTGCTGCAAAAAGGAATCCAACAAGTTGGGCAAACTGTGGTGGCTCAACTGCTTCTAGTGCAGATGGCTTTCCAAGTTTTGGCGCCACTAATTTGCGATACAAAATTCCGTATGGCTGAGCGTGTAATCCAACGAATGCACCCAAAGCGAAAACTGCTGTTTGTAATACCAATAAGGCAGTGGCAACACTCGATGGGATCGTTAGCAAAATAATTGCTAAAACTCCCGTTGTAATTGCAGCACCGAAACGCGGTCCGCGGGGATCGATTTGCTTGCTCATTTAATTTCCTTTTTCAGTTCCGATTTAGCTTGGCTTTGGATTTATCGCAGCCACTATTTGGACTGCAGGATTAAGCGCACATACACATCGAGGAACCAAGGCGACCGTAATCTACGACTCGGCGCTTGATCAGAACTGTGGTTCTCGACATGACCCAACTTTAGGACAGGCGCTAGACAGTCGCAGGCTCGTAACTAGTTATTGCAAACATTTCGCAATAAGGTACTGAGTTGGCGAAAGTGCCAAATTCACCTAGGTTCGTTAATACCTATTAACAAGGAGTGCGAATGACGAGTGGTGGCTACGTCCTGCTCGCCGTAGTTGTGCTCTCGGCAGCCTTTGGGATTTACCGACAGCTAAGTGACGGAAAACTAAGGGCTCAGGTTGTTCCGCCACAACAAGGCCTGATCGAGCACCTTCATTTAAATCACGATCACCCACCACAGGTGACATTCCTGCAGTTCTCCTCTGAGTTTTGCCAACCTTGCCGAGTTACCAGCAAGCTTCTAGACGAAGTCACCAACAGTTTTCCTGCTATATGTCATATTGAGCTAGACGTTGTTGAGCACATGGATTTGGTCAAGACGTATGGCATCTCAAGAACACCAACTACTTTGATCATCGACAAAGCAGGAACTGTGCACTTTAGGGCAATTGGGGTCCCTAAGAAGGCAGAACTAGCTGCTGCAGTCACAGACCTAGTTAATGTCTAAATTCTTCAGGCAAATCAAGCCAATTAGTCCCCATTTAGTTCTGCTCTAGACTTATGCGAAATAGCTATATAAGAAGGTGAAGGCATGGCACAGGTTCTTTTGCTTACCCGCGCCCTCACTCCATCTAGCGCGGTTCTTCCTGGTCTTGAACTTTTAAGCCACCACATAAAGGTGATGTCGCCAGAACCAACGGCATTAATTGCCGCTCCAGAGGTTGATGTAATCCTGATTGATGGCCGCACTGATTTACCCGCAGTTCGCAGTTTGTGTCGATTGCTGGAAACCACTGGCAACAACTCGCCAGTAATTCTGATCACAACTGAGGGTGGATTGGCCGCAGTAAACCAAGAGTGGGGTTTAACGGACGTTTTATTGGTTGATGCCAGCCCAGCTGAAATTGAAGTGCGGATTCGTCTTGCCACCACAAAAGTTGAGGCAGCTAATAATTTTGAGTCGTCAAACGAAATCAAAGCTGGTGAACTTTCGATTGACGAGTCGACCTATTCAGCAAAACTTCGTGGCCGCACTCTTGATCTAACTTTCAAAGAATTCGAATTGCTGAAATTTTTAGCACAGCACCCAGGTCGAGTTTTTTCTCGCGATCAACTGCTACGAGAAGTTTGGGGCTACGACTACTTCGGTGGCACCCGAACGGTTGACGTTCACGTTCGACGCTTACGCGCAAAACTAGGTCCAGAGAATGAAAACTTGATCGGTACCGTCCGCAACGTTGGTTATCGATACGTCACGACTCCGATTGCTGAATCGCAATCGCATGAAATTCTTGTTTAAGTATGCAATTTTCAATTGATACTTGTTCACACTTAACTCCCGAGCAAACAGCCCGAGTTATCCAAATTACGCTCGACGCTGCAATCGTTGATGAAATGGCACCACTGTCAGAACACGTATTGATTCACTTACATCATGGTGGCGATTCGCACGATGAGCATTTGATTGCTGTTGATCAAACCGGCGAAATTCAAGGTTACTTACACCTTGATGCAACTGATGCAGTTGAAGGTCCGGTTCTTGAAGTAGTCGTACATCCCGAAGCTCGACGAAATGGTATTGGTAAAGCTTTGGTGCAAGCTGCGCTCGATCGAACTAGCGATTCACGGATAAGACTTTGGGCACATGGTGAGCTATCAAGTGCTTACGGTATGGCAGAAATACTTGGTTTTGAGAAGAGCAGAGAACTATGGCAAATGCGCCGCTCGTTGTTTGCACCTTTTCCAAAGGCACAGTTCTCTTCTGAATTAGTAATTCGGTCATTTGCCGTTGGATCTGATGAAGATGAATGGTTGAAATTGAATTCACAAGTTTTTTCAGATCACCCAGAGCAAGGTCGGATGACGCGCGAAGACTTAGAGGTTCGTATGTCCGAAGCCTGGTTTGATCCCGCCGGATTCTTGATTGCTACTCGCGCCGACAAAATGGTCGGATATCACTGGACCAAAGTTCATGGTGGCCAAGGAACACATGGTCATTCGGAAATTGGTGAGATTTATGTACTTGGTGTTGCTCCTAGCGAACGCGGTACTGGACTTGCGAAGGCGCTAAGCATCCGTGGCCTGGAACATTTACGAAGCCAAGGTTTACCTGCAGCCATGCTTTATGTCGATGCCGACAATAAGGCAGCGATTGGCTTGTATGAATCCCTTGGCTTTGCACACTGGGATACCGACGTAATGTTCAGGAAAGAGCAGGCGTAACTAAAGTTTGGCCATGGCTATACTCAACACGATGCCCATCAACAAATAGCCAAGCTGACTGGCAGCCCTTAACTTCCCATTCAAATGGTCCACCAACAATTGCAGTGTCTTCATCGATACCTACAACGCTTACTCCGTCCGGAACCTTCATAAACCTAGTCATGAAGTCAGGGATGCGAGCGAACATTTTGTCGAAGTGTGGCAACACCCGAATGTGTGGCAAAAGTCCAAAACCACTAGTTGCCGTGTGTGTTGGTAGCCGCAAAGTGGGAATGTGATCTGCCAGTGCCATCGCGCCTGCACTACAGCCAGCAAGAGCGGCGCCCTCACGCCAAGCGGTTTCAATTTCCCGCCAAAGCAAGGTGTCGCGGAGCGTATTGGCCAAAAAAGATGGATTACCACCTGATAAATAAATTAATCCCGCGCCTCGAACAAGTTCTGCAATCCTTGGATCATCGGCGTCATTGCGATCGTGCGCAACAACAGACACCGCTTCAACACCAATTCGATCGGCCTGCGCCTTGCCTAAGTTGATCCACTTTGAAAGTGAAGCTTCTCCTTCTGGGGCTGCAGCTGTTGGAATCTGAACATACTTTGGATTTCGACCAGCAATTAGGTTCGCTTCAATTTCTTGCATAATAGGCAGGTATTCACCGGAGCCAACTAATGCAATTGGACCTGCGCTCATGAACTTTCTATCTCCCAAGACGAACCCTCTTTGGTGTCTTGGATAGTTACTTTCATTTCCATAAGTTGATCACGAATAGCATCCGCGTCATCCCATCGGCCACCCGCGCGAGCTGCTTGGCGCGCTTGAAGCAATGCGTCAACGTAAGGACCAATCACTGACATGATGTCTACTTTTGGACTCGCAGCTATGTGACCTAAGCGCGTGACAAGCGAATGAACAGCTGCTCGCGTTTCAGTGTCACGATCGAGCTCGTCAAGATTAAGTAAGGCATCAACTGCATCACTAACTTTTCCAGCATCAAGTAGTTCTTCAACTTTGTGTGGATCGACTTTGAACAGTGGCGCTGGTTCGCCCAACACGATTGTGCTTCCAGTGTGCGAAATGATTTCTTCGAATGTTGCGCTCTCGCCAGATGCAACTGTCCAAGACTCACCATGATGGCGAATCGTCATAGTGCCCCGACCAAATACATGTGCAGTGCGCTCATCTAAATCAAAACGAATTCCAGTGTGTTCATCTACGCCAATGATGAAAACTTCAGGTGGTAACAGCGATTCCATGACGCGCAAGCGACGTTCGCCAATGTAACAGAATCGAGTATCGTGATTCGCGCCATCGGCATTGTCATAATGCGGAATGATTGCGGCTGGCATGCCAGTGTGACGTTCAATCAAATTTAGGCCTGGCAACCAGTGTGGATCTTCACCAACTTTGTACATTTCGTAAACTGGAATTGTATGTGAGCCAGCAGTTAGTGCAGCTGCGGAAGCCAAAACAACCGTTCCGTTTACAAGTACTTCATCAAAGTGCGGGCTGACTCCTAGTTCATGCCACACTTTTAATGCGTATGACGGACTGCCGGGTCCAGCAAACAACCATTCCGATTCGCGAATCGCGTTCACTGCTTCACCAAGCGCTGCACCAGTTACCAAAGCATTGCGCAGTGAAATTGCTTTTGGAGTGGCTCCGACTGATTGGGTAAAGAAATCAATTAACTTCTCGGTCAAATCATCGGCATTTTCCTGAAAGCCAAATGGAGTATCAAGAATCGTAAGTTTGAGCTTGTCGAGTTTGCCCATTGAAGCCAGGATTTGCTGATGGGGGGTGACCATGGTTGGGCTGGTTTCCCCTGATCCCATAACAACTATTTGCCTAGACACCGCTAAATCATCCCACTTTTGGCTAAATTGTTCACCTTCTGGAAAATCCGATTTAGGAGTTGTTTACCTAAATATGTAAGGCTTACCGAGTTATGAGTGAAACTTCCCCATCGGCTCCGATTGCCGCCGTGCTTCCAAGCGATCGATTCCTCGATCGAGAGCTTTCTTGGCTTGCCTTTAACGAACGAGTTTTAGAGTTAGCACAGGATCAAGACATGGAACTTTTGGAGCGGGCAAAGTATCTTTCGATATTTGCCAGCAATCTAGATGAGTTCTTCATGGTCCGCGTTGCTGGCTTGAAGCGAAGAATCGCAACTGGAATCGCTACTAAAACGGCATCTGGCATGCAGCCCACTGAGGTGCATGCATCGGTTTTGGCGCAAAGTTATGCCGCAATGAAGAGGGCCTCCCAAACTTTCAATGATTCAATCCTTCCTGCACTTGTGGCAAGTGGAATCGAAATTTTGCGCTGGGAAGAATTGACTAGCGAAGAGCGTGACGCGATGTCCAAGCTTTTCGACGAACAGATTTTTCCAGTTCTAACCCCATTAGCTGTTGACCCATCTCATCCATTTCCATACATTTCTGGACTGTCACTCAATTTGGCTGTTGTGGTTAAGAATCCGACTGCTGGAAGCGAATTGTTTGCACGCGTAAAAGTGCCACCATCACTTCCTAGATTCATAGAAGTTTCTACCCAACGCTTTGTGACACTTGAAGATGTAATGGCAGGTCACCTAGACAAACTTTTCCCAGGCATGCAAGTTATGCAATGCCATGCATTCCGGGTTACTCGAAATGAAGAACTTGAAGTTGAAGAAGATGATGCAGAGAATCTATTGCAAGCTCTTGAGCGAGAACTTATGCGTCGACGATTTGGACCGGGCGTCCGACTTGAAGTAGAAAATTCAATTGATCCCAATGTCTTGGATCTAATTGTTAGTGAATTAGGCGTTGAACAAAACGAAGTATTCCGATTGACTGGATTGCTCGATCACGAATCTCTTTTCGAATTAATGAAGCTCAAGCGAGAAGACCTAAAAGCTCCGGTATTTATTGCCCGGACGAGTACCGCACTTGCTGAAGTTGAAAGCTCTTCTGCGCCAGACATCCTCGACGTCATGCGACATCGCGATATCTTGTTACATCATCCGTATGATTCATTTTCAACCAGTATGCAAATGTTTTTGGAACAGGCTTCAAACGATCCAAATGTTTTGGCGATCAAGCAAACCTTGTATCGGACTTCGGGTGACTCACCAATTGTTGATGCGCTGATTAATGCTGCAGAACTTGGAAAACAAGTGTTGGCGGTTGTCGAAATCAAGGCTCGCTTTGACGAACAAAACAACATCGATTGGGCGCGCAAGCTAGAAGAGGCTGGCGTCCATGTGGTCTATGGAATCGTCGGTCTTAAAACGCACGCAAAGCTCTGTCTAGTGGTTCGAAATGATGGCGGCAAACTCAACCGATACGTTCACATCGGTACCGGAAACTACAATCCAAGAACTGCCAGACTTTATGAAGATTACGGTCTGCTATCAACTGATCCAAAAATTGGCGAAGATGTTGCTAGTTTGTTCAACCACTTAAGTGGCTACGGCGTTCAAGGCGACTACAACCGATTAATTGTTGCTCCGAAAGGGCTTCGAGCCGGATTAGTTTCTCGAATTGAACGCGAAATTGATCACGTTAAGAATGGCAAACCAGGCCACATCCGCTTCAAATGCAACTCAGTTGTGGACGAAACCATAATTGACGCGTTGTACCGAGCCTCACAAGCCGGAGTAAAAGTAGACATTCTGGTTCGAGGTATCTGTTCAATTCGCCCAGGTGTCCCTGGTTATTCAGAAAATATCAGAGTGCGAAGTGTTCTTGGTAGATTCCTCGAACACAGCCGTGTTTATGATTTTGCTAATGGTGGCGAAGGTGAGACTTGGATTGGGTCAGCTGACCTGATGCACCGTAATTTAGATCGCCGAGTTGAAGTTTTAGTCCGGATGAATTCTGAAAATGCAAAGGCAATCACACAAGTTGTGGATCTTGGAATGTCAGATACGACTGCATCTTGGCATTTGCAGTCCGATGGTGAATGGGTACGCAATCACTTGGATGAATCGGGCGAACCACTTGTTGACTATCAAGAACTTCTCATAGCTAACCATCCGGTAGCTAAGTCAGCCGCAGACGTGCCGACGCCAAGGCGGATTGATACCTTGCTAAACAAGGTTGGACTCTTTGGCAGCCACTGACAGAATTGTCGCGGCTGGAGCTGTTGTAACCCGCGAAGGACTAAACGGTACCGAGTATTTACTGGTACATCGGGATTATCGCGAAGATTGGACATTTCCGAAAGGAAAGGTTGAATCTGGTGAGCATGTCAATGGTGCGGCAGTACGTGAGGTCCGAGAAGAAACTGGATTCGCAATTGAACTCGGAATGCCACTGCCTACGCAAACGTACAAAATTGAAGAGCGGCTCAAGGATTCGCATTACTGGTCAGCTCGTTTGCTTTCTGGAACATTCTTACCTAATGACGAAGTAGATGAAATCGCTTGGCTAACGTTTGAAGAAGCAGCGAAAAGACTGACCTATGAACATGACGTCGATGTACTTAGAGCGGCTGCAGTCGCTGTTAAAACGACTCCAATGATTGTGTTGCGTCACACCCAAGCTATGAAACGAGCAGACTGGGCTGCTGACGATGAAAATTTGAATGAGCCTGATGCATTCCGTCCACTGACCTCCGTAGGAAGAATTCAGGCCACTATGTTAGTCAGCGCACTTGCTGCTTATGGGATTTCTGAATTGTATTCTTCAGGCTCAGTTCGTTGTCGAGATACTCTTGGTCCTTACGCTTCATCTCGAAGTTTGTCTATAACTTTGGAACCATCGTTAAGCGAAGAAGAGCATGTAAAATTTCCTGACAATGCCCGTGCCCGAGCAGGTGAACTCGCAGGAATTCAAAATGCTTTTGTTCTGTGTACCCACCGCCCTGTGCTGCCAACTGTCATGGAAGTTTTAGCCAATAAATTTGAAGTAGATACTGAAGCGAAAAAAGCTTTTGATCCAGCCCTGACCCCAGGTTCAATGGTGGTTTATCATCGGGATTCATCTGATTTATCAAAAATTGTTTCAGTTGAAAGACACATACATTAAACGAATCGGTTGATATTAAAAGCCTTAAGACAAGTTATCTAAACTGTTAAAGAGTTATCTTTGTCGTTCCTGCTAGGGTCTAAATCAGATCAAGACTTACTCATCACCCGCCCTTCAGAAAGCTAAACTTCAGGTTTCCTTAGAAATGTCTAACCATAAAAAAGCCCATGTAAAGAATGCCAAGTTGGGATATTCCCTGTACCTGGCAGCGGCAACTTGTTGGGCCCTAAATGGCACAGTTTCTAAAGTTGTTTTACTAGAAGTTGGAGACCCATTACGCGTCTCACAATTTCGCGGTACCGGCACCGCAATAATTCTGACAATTTTTGTAGCGCTTACAAATCGAAAAGCGTTTCGAATTACACCAAAAGAAGCATTGTTGCTTGCTGGGTACGGAATTATTGGCGTTGCTATGTGTCAATGGTTTTACTTTGAATCCATTTCGCGAATGCCCATAACAATTAGTTTGCTAATTGAATTCATGGCACCAATCTTCGTCGTGCTCTATGCCCGCCTTGTTATGCACGTGCCAGTGAAGAACACGGTCTGGCTAGGACTTGCGCTTGCAGTTGTTGGCTTGGCTCTCGTCGCACAAGTTTGGGATGGATTTACCCTCGATAAAATCGGTGTACTTTTCGCGATGGCTTCCATGACAACTCTGGTCTTTATGTATCTGCTTGGCGATAAAGCCAGTCAGGGCCGTGATCCCATGTCATTACTTATGTGGGCCTTTATTTTTGCTTCGATTTTCTTCGCGATACTTCGGCCATGGGGTAGCTTCCCATGGGATTCGTTGCAGGCTCAGGTCACTCCATTTGAGGGTGGCACTGGCGTCTATCCGATATGGCCGTTCTTTGCATTCATGGTTTTGATTGGAACTTTGACGCCATACATTTTGGTAATCAATTCAATTCGGCACATTGGTGGACCTGGCGCCAGCATCATGGGAATGACTGAACCGCCAATTGCCGCAATCGCAGCCTGGATCGTTCTCGGCGAAATCTTTGTTCCGGTCCAGATGTTGGGTGGCGTGATTATGTTGGTGGGAATTGTGGTTGCTGAACGAGCTCGCGAGCAGAAAGCACATGAGCCACTACCTGAATATGAGGAAGTGCAGTAACTACGAAGTTTGTGGGCTAATACGTTCCACTAGGCCAAAGGCAATGGCAACACTCTGCCCGATTAATAATGCAAACAACAATGTTCCGATACCCACTACTCCACCAAGTAGCCAACCAATCGTTAAAACAATAACTTCAATTCCGGTTCTAACCCGTCCAATCCGAATTCCAGTTCTTTCGTTTAATCCAGTCATCAAGCCATCACGCGGACCGGAACCAACATTGCAAGTTATGTAGAGTGCGCTCGCCAACCCCACCAGCAGGATTCCTATTAATACTTCAATGGTTTGTGCCACAACATTTGTTGGAGTTGGCAAAAGTGGCGTCATAACATCAATGGCAACGGCAATCACCAGGATGTTCATAACAGTTCCCAAACCTGGACGTCGCTTTAGTGGGATCCACAACAGTAAAACGGTGATTGAGGTTATGAATGTTGTTTCGCCAATCGTCATGTCTAAGGTTTTGGCTAATCCGTCTGCGAGAACCGTCCACGGTGACTGACCAATACTGGCATCAATTAACAATGCTTCCCCAGTACCAAATAACCAGAGTCCAAGGACTAGAACAAGAAAAGTCTTCGGAGTGACTTTCCAATTAGATTCCCCAGCTGACCAAGAAGTCTTTGGAACTGTCAGCGCAGGCCGTAACCATTGTCCAAACGATGCCATCAGTTATGCGACCGGCTTACTTACGCGGCCAACTATGCCAAAGAAGATAGCTACAACTTCACCAACCAAGAGTGTTACTAGAACTGTGCCGAGTCCGACCGAGCCACCAAGTAACCAACCTGCAAGCAAGAATACTGCTTCGATTACAAAGCGAACTCGACCAATTGGTATTCCAGTTCGATAATGTAAACCAGTCATTAATCCATCACGAGGTCCGGGACCTAAATTACTTGGAATATAAAACGCGCTTCCTAAGCCAATTACTAGAATTCCGATTAGTACTTGCACTACAGATAAGGCGTAGCTGTCTGGACTGGGAAAGAATGGCATCATCACATCAATTGCGACTGATACGAAAATAATATTTAAGACTGTTCCAATTCCTACTTTATTTTTTAACGGAATCCACAGGAACATCACGCCAATGGAAATGTAGAAGCTGGTCCAACCAATGGTGTCTCCAGTTAGATTCTGAATTCCTTGCGCCAAAACAGTGCCGGCAGATTGACCAATATCGGCCTTGATCAGGATCGCTTCGCCCGTGCCATACAGCCAATTGCCCAACATCAAATAGAAAAAGGTTTTTGGACTTGCTTTCCACATTGATCCAGCGGCACTCCACGAAGTTGTGGGTACGGTTCGAGATGGCTTTAACCACTGACTCAAAGCTGACATGAGAGCTAGACGATGTTCTTTTCTGGACGAAGTTCGCCGCCCGACGAGAAGCGATCATTGCTCAGGGGCGTGATGTCGACAAATGGAGTCTTGCCCAAATACATATCGCGCAAGATTTCACCAATTGCTGGTCCTTGCAAGAAACCGTGTCCGCTAAATCCAGTTGCATACAAGAAGCGTGAAACACCTTCCCACTCGCCCATGATTGCGTTGTGATCCGGAGCTAAATCATACAAACCGGCCCAACCGCTAGCAGCGCCAAGTTCAAGTAAACGAGGTGCACGGACATCGGCAAGCTCGCCAATCTTTTCCAAGAAGTTTGGATCGCGGCGAAGATCCCATGAATATTCAACAGTTTTGTCAGAGAATCCCATAAGCATGGCATTACCTTCACGGTGCCAATACAAAGAAGTTGAGTAATCAATGGTCATTGGCATGTTTGCAGGTACGTCATCAAAATCTGCAGTTAAAGGTTCGGTAATCAAAAGCTCACGACGAAGTGGCTGAACTGGAATCTCTAAACCAACCATGGCGCCAATTGTTGGTGACCACGCACCGGCGCAGTTGATAACGGTTTTAGTTTTTACTTTGCCGGCTGAAGTTGTAACGCTAACGATCTGGCCATCAACGACTTCAATGTCAGTTGCTTCGGTTTGAGTCATCACGATTGCGCCATGCTTGCGCGCTCCGGATGCATAACCAAGAACTACAGATTCTGGTGTGCAGTAACCATCGTTAGGCGTAAACGAAGCAGCCAAAATTCCATCAATCTCTAGTAATGGATTTAGTTCCTTCGCCTCTT
>Ga0214917_10002355_pt1 | contig 23130 bp, 18 predicted proteins | sample LL_1208_BB_MetaG_FD_177983 | JGI IMG/M metagenome (GOLD analysis project Ga0214917, IMG submission 177983) | Freshwater microbial communities from Lake Lanier, Atlanta, Georgia, United States - LL_1208_BB | ecosystem: Environmental > Aquatic > Freshwater > Lake | place: USA: Georgia | collected...
CTTGGAACCCAAACCCGGTTCGGTCACACCGATCCAGAAAACAGCCGCAGGGCTGATGTTTCTTGTCGATGCGATCATGCTGGGACTCGCTCTTTATCTAATCCTTCGCTAACGCGAACCGATCGATAAGGATTAAGTCGCACTACCCCTGCATCGATTCTCGATTCCAGTAACCTAAAATTCAGAAATTTTGGAGGCGAGGGTCGGAATCGAACCGACGACCCCGTTTCGGACGTCCGCCGATGTCCACGGATGTTGAGTTACAACAGGATAGACAGCTATAAATTTGGCGGACATGGGTGGCTTGTTGTAACTTTGTTGTAAATGGCATCCCTAAGAAAAAATTCCAACTCTCCATTTTGGATTATGTGCTACCGATCCCCAGACGGAACACAACACCAAGTCTCTAGCAAACTTCCCAATAAACCCTCGGCACGCAATCAAGCAATGCATTTAGCGCTCGAGCTGGAGTGCGCCTCGAAAAAAGCCTCCACTCCAGAACTGGACCAATTCACCCAACAAGTCCAAGCCCAAAAGCTTTCCAAAAAAGCATTGGGCATCATTGGTCAAAGCGCACCACAACCTACCCTCACTCCACTTCGTGAACTGATCGGCCGCTGGCTGGAAGCAAAGGAACTGTCCAATTCGAAAAACACTCATGTTCGGTATCGACAGGTTGCAAAAGATTTTATTAATTTTGTCGGCGTAGCTCGCCTCGATATGCCTCCCTCCTATATCCTGCCCCAAGACGTTCAGGGGTTTATTTTCAAACTCTCTAAAAAAGGGCAAACCGCCTTGAACTGCGCCGTCAAACTTAAGATCCTCAGGAATCTTTTCAAAATGGCTACCCGCCAAGGAATGATCACCCACAACCCTGCCGAGGCCGTCGACACTCCCAGAGGAGTCAGGCACACCCGCGAACCGTTTACCGTTGCTGAACTCCAGTCTCTTTTCCGTTATGCAGATCAAAACTGGAAACTCATGATCCTTTTAGGTGTTTGCGCAGGAATGCGCATCGGTGATGCTGCTTCCCTATGCTGGAACAATATCGACTTAGAAAAGAAAACGATCTCCTACCTCCCAAAAAAGAAGGCCCATCAGCCTGGCGCCAAAAAACTCACTGTGCCCATTCATTCGGACCTCCTTCAGGCTATTTTGGAGTTTCCTGTTAACTCCAAGACACCCGCCGCACCCCTAATGCCTGCCCTAGCCCAATTGAGCTCCGCTGGAAGAAGCGGACTGTCCTCACAATTCGGAAAACTTTTAATAAGGGCAGGTATCGATACTCTTCCAGAAAAGACTCAGGGCCAGAGAACCTTCCAAGCTAAGACGTTTCATTCCCTAAGACATACATTCGTCTCGATGATGGCTAACTGCGGAGTGAGTCAAGAACTGCGTAAAGAACTTGCAGGACATGATTCTGATGTTCACCGCACCTACACACACCTTTCTCAAGCTGCTCTTAGACAGGCGGTAGAAACGATCCCAAGCGTACTTCAACAGGCATGAAGGACTGGAGGGGTGTCTTTGCACCATAATCGTACTGTTGAATGAAATGTCAGGACTAGCGGTATAGCAAATGCTATTGCTCCCAAGGAATATTGACCGACCGACATCCATACAGAAGCAGCCTTCAGAAGAACAAGGACGTTCGTGAATGCAAATGAGGCACCAAGCATAAGGATGCCGCGGTAAAACCATAAAGCAGATCCCTTACTCCATTTTAAAGCCCAGTAAAAAGACACTCCGAGTAAAGGAAGACTTACGAAAAGGTTAAATAAGAATATTACGGGATAGCCAAGAATATCTTTTGCTGTGAAGCAGATTAGGAAGAACGCATTAATCACAAGCGACACAATAAGAACTCTAGGAAGTTTGCTAATGTCTGTTCTTGCTCTTTTTCGGAATGCTTTTGATGTTTTCAGCAGAGAGCTTGCAAATGGGATAAAGCCAAGAACTGCGCACAGTTTTACAAGAAGTACAGTATTACCGTCTTTGCTAATTAAATACGGAATGCCGATAGCACCTATCAAAGAAAACAGTCCCCCAAAAAAAAGAAGCATCCGACTGCCTAACGCGCAAGGTTGCGCAAAAAGCCAATAGGTGGATACGAATGCACTTATCGCAAGCAATAATGCAAATAAGTCAAGTAGCTTGAGGTTATCTGAGCTTATTTGAAAATAGAGTTCATTCCTCATGACCGAGATTAACGAGTAATAGAAATACAAAGTGGGAAGAATTACTGATACCTTGATCTGCAAAGGAGGGGCTTTGCTTTTCACTATTTTCCATGTTTTAACGATACCACCCAAGACTAGCGTTAATGTAAATGCATTCCATATTATGCACGCATTTCGATTGCTGATTTTCTGTGATAAAATCTCACGAAGAGGCATGGCACTACTAGCAACTGATACCTTTATAAGCAGTTTTTGTTGCTCCAAGATTAGCATTTCGATGCCACCACCCTTTCCTATTTTTCCGCTAGCCTTTAAACTACCTAATTGTCTTTGGGCATCATGGTTGCCCTTCTCAGCAGACTTACTCAAAAGCTCAACAGCATCAGCTTTTCTATTTTTTTCATAAAACCCTCCAATCGCTGCTTGCGCTTCGATAAAGTCATTGTTTGCACATCTTCGATCAGTATCCCAAGAAGGATGCCTCCCTTTCCATAATTTGCTTTCGCTTAGATCTGAGAACTTTGCCTCTTTTTTGGCAAGTGAAGCAATCAGTTCAATATTATACCTTGGCTCAATTAATGTCTTGGGTTTATCTGAAGTTTTCTTTTCTCCGATAAACGTTGTGGCCTCCGTTGCGATTCCCACAAGTTCGTTATTTTCGTTAAAAACAGGGGAACCAGAATTACCGGGCAAAGCAGGAATTTGCGCGTTGAAATCAACCGAGAAAAGGTTATTACCAACTGCGCCCTTCGTTTTAACAATTCTTGTAGAGCCGAATGGGTGACCTATCAGGTATAGTTCCTTGGCGTATATTTGCTTCTTATTTGATAAATCAATAGCGGGATGCTGATTTGCGTTTGTACTCAGTATAGCAAGATCTGAAGTGAAGTCCCCTGGGAATACCCCAAACACATCCCAGACTTGCATATAGCAATCTCGGATCATTAGCTTATCTGCACCAGCGACAACATGTGCTGCAGTGATTACCCATCCTTTTTTTCCATAAAAGACACCACTTCCAATTGTTTCTCTATGGCTATTAAGTATCTCAACGGAGAAAGCCGCCAGTTTGTCATCTGGCATAAGAATAGACATTTTATCAGGCTCTATTGCATTACCGACCAATCCAGCGGAAATGCCGGACTTGAGAAACGCGTTTTTCGCGCGATCGAATGCCCCTACTTCTAAAGCACTACGCCCAATCCAGAGATTGGCCTCATAATCATCTTCAAGCGGAGATAACGATAGTTTGTTAAGGATTTCACTTGATTCCTCTTGTTGCGTGATCCATTTGGACGAATCCATCTTTGTTTTATCTGCATGCGTTAATGCCATAGCTAGATTGTACAAAGCCTCTTTCTCGCCGCTTGATGATGCCTGACGGAACCAAAATGCGGCTTTATCGTTGTCTATTTTTGTCCCCTCTCCTTTTGCGTATAGATAGCCGAGTTGTATTTGAGCACTTGTAAAGCCGGCGTTTGCTGCTTTGGTAATCCACTCAATACCCTTATCAGTATTTTTTTCAGTTCCCTCGCCGCAGAAATAACATACACCGAGGTTCAGTTGGGCATTCAGACTTCCTTTTTCCGCTGCGCTTGAAAGTAAGTCGAAGCCCTTCTTGTCGTCTTTTGGGATGCCAGCACCCTTAGTATACATCACACCAAGATACCCCATCGCTTCTGCATCACCTTTTTCTGATGCTTTGGAGAACCACTTAACAGCTTCGGCATGGTTTTTATCTACACCACTTCCCTTTTGGAGGCAGACGCCAACATTAACTTGCCCCCATATGTTGTCTTGTTCTGCTGACTTTTTAAACCACCTAAAGGCTTCAGCTTTGTCTTGGCTCACACCAATACCCTTGTCATAGCAATAACCAATATACGACTGAGCTTGCGAATCACCTTGTTCAGCGGCTTTTTGAAACCACTGAAACGCGATGCTAGGTGTTTTATAACATGCAATCCCCTGCAGCCAAAAATACCCTAATCGCGTTTGGGCATATTTTTTCCCACCAGTTGCCGCCTTTTCATACCACTCAAAAGCAACTTTCTCGTCCTTGGTGACTCCATATCCATTTTCGAAGGAAGTTCCTAGATTGCACTGCGCGTCAGTATTCCCCTGCTCCGCTGACATGCGAAAATACTTACACCCTAGCTCCTGATTTTTTGGAACTCCCAATCCATTAAAATAAATGGCACCAAGATACAGCTGACCGATATCATCACCCTGTTCTGCTGATTTATTATACAAAGCAATCCCCTTTGCCTCATCTTTAGCAACACCAATTCCCCGCCTGTAACATCTCCCTAAATATGCTTGGCCCAGGGAGTTGCCCTGCTCTGCAGATTTTAAATACCACTCGAAGGCAAGTTTTTCATCTTTTGGAACACCAATTCCGTTTTCATAGCACTTACCAAGCCTAGCTTGATTGACGGGATCGCCCTTTTGGGCCAGAGGAAGCACTTTTTCATAATCGGGTTTTTCGCCGCCTTCAATTGTCGTTTGTGAAATAAGGGGGGTAGAGCAACAAAGTAGAATCAGAAAGAGGACTCTTGTCATGCAAGTGACTTTGTAAGGTCTAACTGCAGATATACTAGCAAGAATAAATATGACTTTACGTGTTTTTACCCAAATAAGTTGATTCTTTGTTTTGCCTAGCTTTGATAATGTTTGTGCCCCGTCATAGAAGTCCAGCTACAGTAAAGTCTTACCTGAACGAGCAAAACAAGGAATGGGACTTTGCTGGCGTCCCTGGATACCAAAAACCTATGGCTGTGGCTTGGGAATATGGCCGTGAACTTGCAAAGTTGGTGGGGAAAAGAGTTTTTGTTCCACCTGCATATAAGTTCATTTTCCAAAATCAAGGACAGCCCCTTAGCCCCGTTTTGAGAAGTGAATACATCGATACCGTTTACTGCACCTTCTTATTATCTACGCATTGGCCAGAGATTCCTTTTCGACAACTCAGCTATCCAGATTTAAGACATGCTTTTGAAAATGCTTCATGGCCAAGGCCAAAACCTGCTGAGAAGACGCAATGGATTAACAGTTCACATTTTAAGGCCTCCCCCCGCTTTACGGATCCGTGTTTTGTCGAGGGGAGCACCACACCCGACCTTCAGGAAGATTTCTTAAAGCGTCTTGTCCCACCTATTATCCGTGATTTGACACCAACCGGAATCATCAACAAAAAGACCTTTAAGCTTGATGGGCTTACCACCCCTGCAGGCCATCGCCAAAGAAGGCTGCATCCCTCAATGAAGATTGTGCTTATCGACATGGATAGGCATCCATGGCAGATCGAGGACTCTCTTAAGCAACTTCTAAAAGATAACAACAAACTCCTGGAGCGCGGGCGGTCAGATTACGAAAAGGATTTAAGCGCGTTAACCATCTACCGTCTCAAGAAGTTCTTTGGTTCGTTCTCAAAGATGGCAAAAGCCATTGAAGAAAACCTCGGATCACGCAAGAAGAAGGCAGTAAAAGAAGTCGCAAAGAACTCCAAAGAATTCAAAAGAAACTCAATAGTTTCCCGGGAGTTGTGGGCTGAATATCTTAAGCATGCGCATTACAGGCTCGGCCTGGAGAAATGCCCCCATGATGACAAGGATTCACGTTCCGTTTCTTCCGTATTTTGTTTTTCAGTGCCCAGCAGATTTTTAATAAAGAAATAAAACCTGCCTAAAATCACTATTAAGAGGATTTTCTAGCCCCCGCCCGCCCACCTTTTCCCTTTAATCATAAGGGAAAAGACCGGTTTTAAATCGCCCCTATTAGCCCGCCCATTGAATATTGGGTGGGAAATTCCATGTTGCCCCCATGGAAACGAAAAATTCACATCAGTCCAATGATGTCACCCAGACATCTCTCACCACGCGCTTCATTCGAACTTCAGACCTGCTGACTCTTTACGGGTTAAAGCGGAGCTTTGTTTACCAGCTTATTAAAGACGGCCGGCTGCCCTCGCTCACGGTAAGAGGCCGGGGGGGAGCAAGAGGTATCCGACTTTATCGGCCAGAGGATGTTGAAAAAACCATCCTAGATATTTCTAAGGAAGCTTGAGCATTCGCCATGATGACCCCTGAACATATCGCTGAGCTAAAAAGGCGCTTCCCACTTCCACGATACTTCATGGCCATGGGCTACCTCCCTAAGCCTAAGGGTCGACATTTTCTCATGCACTGCCCGTTCAACATTGAAACGGGTAAACCACGTTTTCGGGTTTATTTGGATCACTTTATCTGCGGTGGATGCGGCAAAAGTGGGGACATCATCGCCGCCCATCAGGAGATTGAAGGGCTCAGTTTTAATCAAGCTTACGAAGCCCTTTGCGAAATGTCCTCTTTTAACAACAGTCAAACGGAGGCGCTTATCCCTGGCTCTCCAGTTGACTTAACAACAATCAGGGAAATTAGGAGATCACGATGACATATAAATTCGGAAACAATCAGAAACCCAAAAACCAAATCCCCCAAGGGATCTATGAGGTCAGAATCAAAGACGCCCGGGCGGGAGAGTCGGCAAACGGAAATCCAATGATTCGCCTAGATCTGATAGAGCCCCAGCTAAAGGCAATCTTGCGAGACCAACTCGTACTTACCGAGAACTGCTTCTGGAAGCTCGATGAGTTTTTCCGTTGCTTTGGTCTGGATCTATCCGTGGGAGATTCCCTGGAATTTGACCAGGAGTTTCTGGATAGCCTTATTGGGCTGACCGGAACAGTGCGAGTCAAAGACCAGCTCTTTAACGGGCAGAAGGTCTCCAAGGTAGTGGCATATCTGCCCGCCGAGGATTCACAACTCGTCGAAGACGCGGGATAACCCAATGAAGTATGTATTTGGGGAGAAACGTCCCCTCCCAAATTATCTTCAAAAGATGATCGCCACCGCCCCCCAAAGGGGCGGTGGCCTTCACCAGTGGTTATTTCGAACAGCACTGCAATTACAGCGTTTTTGCAGCGAAAGGGAGACAATCGAGATTTTGAGGGCAAAAACTGCCGACCAGGCCGTAAAACCTAATGAAATCGAGGATGCTGTAAGAAACTCTCGCGTAGGAGCATTAACGCCTAATCGTAGTTCTACCATAGGCCCAACTGCTCAAAGAAAGTGGCCTTGCCTCAATGAGGAACAGCGCCAAGCAGTGCTAAATCAGGAGGGAGGGATTGTCGACTTGCTTGAGAAATCCCCAATAAGATGCGAGGAGACTCCTCCCGCAACTGAAGAGATCATTGATCACCTTATGCCCAAAGATTGCCTTCTTTGCGCGAGCAGGAGTCAGCAAGGGGCAATAACAAAGCCAAGAAGCGAATGGCGGGGCAGCTTGTCGCGCCAAGAGTTTATTGTCCCCTCCCCTATGAGCACTACACAGGGATCAACAAAAGAGGGGAAAATCAGCTATCGATCCCTTAATAATGTTGGCCCCCGACGATTTTTAGTTATCGATCAGGATACAGGCTCAAAGGATGAACAGGCCGCTGTCATAAATCATCTTGCCCGTGTAGCCCCCCTTGCCTTGGTCGTGGCAACAGGAGGTAGAGGGACTCACGCATGGTTCTACTGTTCAGGCAAGGGGGACTCACAACTTTGGTTTTTTATGCGAATGGCAGTTCTTCTGGGTGCCTGCAAATCCACTTGGAGCCCGATTCAACTCGTAAGAATGCCAGGGGGCATTCGCGATGGGATTACCCCACAACCAGTACTTCTTTTTAATCCTGGAGTAGTTCGATGAGTATTCAGAATGAACTAGCTTCCGACTGGCAAATACCCCCCCTCAATGGGCTTGAGGATTCCAGCGAAGTACAAGCCGATCCCTTCCCCACTCATGTCTTACCAACTGAGGTGTCCACTTTTTGCGCTGAGTTGGCTAGGGTAACGCAGGCCCCTATCGAGATCACAGCCGCAGCGTGCCTTGCGAACCTCTCTGCCTGCTTGGGCAAAGGCGTGATAATTCCAGATGCATTCCGAGGCGAGTCCTCCAAAGCCACCCTCCAATTCCTAATAGCTTGCGAGAGTGGAACTGGGAAAAGCACTGTTTTCAGGCCCGTAATGGCACCACTTCATAATTGGATCGCCAGTCAAAGAGATGCCTTTAACGACAACATCCTGCCGGGCTACAAAACACGCGCTGCGATCTTGGAGGGTGAGATTACACTTAAGACTCGGCAGGCCTCACGGATCAACAACTCCGTTGAGCGCGATATCATGGAAGCCGAAATCACCAGCAAGCAAAGCGAGTTAGATGCCCTACGAGAAAAGATGACATTTCCAACTTACCTTCTTGAGGATTGCACACTTGAGGCCATGGCAGTTGCACTTGGTAAAAACGGTGAATCTGGCCAAGAAGCTGTTTTTGTTGTCTCGGATGATGCTCGTCAGGCGTTGGCCACCATCATGGGCAAATACACTAATGGGGAAACAGCCGATAATTTACTGGTAAAGGGTTTTAGCTGGAGCCCACACACCCAGAACCGAAGAAAGGACGGCGGCTCAGTTGAGCTCACAGGGCCCTGCGTAAATATATCCCTCATGATTCAACCTGATTTGCTGGATCGCATCATAAGCCATCCCGACTTAATGCACTCGGGGTTTTTACAAAGGGTTATTCTTGATGAAATCAACTGGCCAGCAGAAGAGTACAGTGATCCGGGTGGGTATGACCCCGCCATTACTTCAGCGTGGGATTCATTGGTGGTTAGTTTATTAAACTTTTACCGTCTTGCTCCAGAGCCACACAAAGTTGCATGCACGGATGAGGCCAAGCAGCTCCTGATTGGATATCGTAACCAGCTTGTTCATAGAATAAGGAATCCTGGGGATCTGGCGGACGTGCGGAGCGTAGCGGACAGATGGGCTGAGTGGGCTTGGAGGTTTGCCCAGACCTTTCATTGCACTATCTATCGAGATAAGGCATTACAAATACCATTGGAGTCAGAGACTGCACATAACGGCATCTCTTTAGCTGAATATTACTCCAAGCGTAAGTTAAGCGCCCTTTTTTACAGCCGGGACACCCGAAAAAATGAAATCCGGACACAGATACTTGAGTTAGCACAGGACAAAGAATTCATAGTTGCCGCCGACGTCCAAAGAAAGCGCCTAGCAAGAAATGCAGAGGAAGCTCGCTTACATCTCAATCAGCTTCATTCCGCCGGACATCTTATGAAGCTTGAAATTAAGTGTCCTGGGGGCGGACCCACTAGTTTTCGCTACTATCAACCCGAGAGATTCCCCCAAACCCATGCGATAAACGTTACAAACGATATCAACGACGCCGTTTCTTGCCCCTTTTAGTGCATTTATATCGTTTATAACGTTTATCACAGAGCTTTTCGGGTAAAATCATCACCGAAGTCCTGTAACAGATAGGATTTTTTGAATCATGGGTTATTTATGGGGTAATTTCGGCCCCTTTTCGGGGTAATTTCGGCCTATTTTAGGGCTATTTTCGGGGTATTTAATTTCCGTTCTCGGTAAATTCCCGGTCAGGCTCCCGGTAGATTCTCGGTATTTTCTCGGTCAGGTTCTCGGCCTGGAATGGCCCTTTTTGACCTTAACCCCACTTTTACAGCCCTTAAAACCCCCTTCCGAACCAGTTATGGCGTTGTTTCGCGTTGTTTCTGGGTTGTTATGGCGTTGACCATGGATTGACTCTGGATTGACTATGGATTGACCGTGGATGACTGTGGTGGCTTATGGCGTTGACCGTGGTGTTGACGGCCTATTGAACGTGGTCGAAGGCTATGGATGCCACCCAATGACCCCCCTTATGACAGCCCTACCCCTGCCAATGTCCCACCCTGTTTGGTAAGCTTCACTTTATGAAGATCACCCCCGACCAAGCCCTCGAATCGGTACAATCCATCTTCAAATCGCTGGATTGGGAGATTGAACTCAGAAACGACCCCCCTGCGATTCTCACGGGCTTTCATATCGACAAGACCCGTGACGCCATTGTCGCGATTGCCTTAGACGACGAACGCCGGAGCATCATCCTTGGTTGCTCCTATCGCTTCCAGACCCCCAAAGATCAGCGCAGCAAGATTCGACGCTTTCTTTTTGAAGAGAGCCAGAACCTTTACGGCACCAACATCCACTTCTCACCTTCCCAGGGAGTGAACATCAACACACGGTGCTGGTTACCAGACCTACCCTTGGCATCAGACGATCTCCGAGCCGTAGTAGAGCCTTACCTGAAGTCCGTCTTAAAGACCGCCACCTGCATTTTCCCAGCCCTAATTCGTTTCCTGCGAGAACAGGAAAGAGTCCGTCCCCAGGATGGCTTTTACTTACCCTCCTGATTTGTTTTAAATAAATTCACGGTGCAATTATACGACATCATCGGTGACGTTCACGGTTACGCGACTCTCCTAGAAAAACTTCTTCAGGAGTTAGGCTATAAGAAAAGAAACGGGACTTACTCCCATCCCTCAAGACAGGCGGTGTTTGTCGGCGACATTATCGACAAGGGCCCAGAGATTCGTGAGGCGCTATTTATTGTTCGCAGCATGGTGGACGGGGGATCTGCCCAGATGGTTTTAGGAAACCATGAAGTGAATGCCATTGGATGGCAGTACAAGGATCTGGATGGAAATTATCTGCGCGAAAGAAGTAAGGGCAATATGGCCCAACACAAAGAGACCCTAGAGGCCTTCCCCGACCCCAAGGAACAGATGGATAATGTGAAATGGTTTCAGACCCTGCCCTTGTCCTTGGATCTAGGAGGCATCAGAGTTGTGCACGCAGCCTGGAGTGATGAAGTTCATCAAGAGGCAGGCAAGACTCCCTATAGAGCTCGATCATTATTGGTTAATTTCTCCAGATACTTTCCAACTCAAGCACGGTATGAAATTCTTTGTAAGGGATATGAAACAGAACTACCGGAAGGCATGAGCTTTAAAGACGATAAAGGAAAAGAGCGAAGACACCTAAGAACGAAATGGTGGAAAGGGACTTCAGGACGAACCTATCGCGATCTGACCCTTAATGAATCCCTCCCCTCACCAGAAATACCCGTAGTCGACCCCAAACTTCCTAAAAAGGATTATCCCGGCGAGGCCCCTGTATTTTTCGGCCACTATGCTGCCGATCCAGACAAATTGATCATTACCTCAAAGGTAGCTTGCTTGGATTACGGGATTTTCCGAAGAAACCCCCTGCACGCCTACCGATGGGACGGCGAAAAAGAACTAAGCGCAGATAAGATCGTTAAGATGCCCCACAAATAAATGACCTAGGCCTGCAAGACGGAGTTCTTTTTAAATATCTTCAGTTCTCTTTCGGAAAAGAAGACAAAGCGTATCTCCTGAATACTATTTAAGCTTTGAAGCGAGCTCAGAACGGCTTGTGATGACACCTTAGCCGCTTCCTCTAGCGGATAACCATAAACGCCGGTCGAAATGGCCGGGAAAGCGATCGACTCCAACTTATGCGTTTCTGCCAACAGCAAGGCCGTTCGATAACAGGAAGCGAGCAACTCTGCTTCTTTGCCGTTGTGCTGACCATACTTCGGCCCCACGGTGTGGATGATCCACTTGGCGGGTAGTTTACCCCCTGGGGTGATAGCTGTCTGCCCAGCCGGCAACCCATCTGGATATTTCGTTGCTCTAAGCTCCTCGCAAAAGCGATAAATCTCTGCCCCGCCCGCCTTATGGATTGCCCCGTTCACTCCCGAGCCGCCAGCTAGCTCGCGGTTTGCAGCATTCACCACAGCATCCACTTTCTGTTGGGTAATATCACCGACTAGAGTTGTAAGCATAATTGCTATTATATTTTTACAAAGGTTTGCCCTATGTGCTTCCAAAAAAGCATCTTATGGTCAAGTCCCTACGGCAGTTCCTTCCTTCAGTCTTTCCCTAATCCTTTGCACTTCCGGGAAATGATAAGTGGCATGCTCTCTGTGTGATGGGTGAGGAAGCTTCATATGGTCTATGCCCAATTCTGAAAGCATGTCATCACATGTATTTCCAAGTGCCACGATCACAAGCGGCCTCCAAAAGAGGATCTCTTTTTGGAGGTTCTGAGCAAAACATGTCTTACTCAGTTCCTTCGAGGGCATCTTATTGTTTGGCGTAGTGCATTTAACTAGGTTTGTATAAACCACCTCTCGGAAGACTTCCTCCGGCTTTTTTTCGAGGATTTCGCTAAGCCATGCAAGTAAGCGACGGTGAAATGTTTTACCTGCTCCAGTGTATGCCTTCCTAGCGAAGCTAAAATGAGTGTTGGCTTTGTCTTTATCCGTGGACTGATTATAGATCCTCTTCTCGGATTCCATTGGTTGGCCAGGGTTAATCCCAACCACCATTAATGTTATCCGGTTACCAGCATTTGCTTCAGTAAAGAAGCCCCTAGGAATATTTGTATCGAGGTCGCGAATGATCCCAGCGCAAAACAATGGGCACCCAACGACAGCACTATAAAGATCTTCTTTTGTCACGAGTTGCCAGACTAAAGCAACATTCCTGCTCTTTGGGTTATCCTAGCAAGCAGGCCCTCAGCACAAGCGGAAGCCATCGTTCCCTCACAGAAACGCTCTTTACGCGCCAATGCGGTCAATAGCTTCGCCAGTTGATGGGCGGATGCTTTGGCCAGAGCCTCGGGCTTGCTGAACAGATCCTTAAACTCATCTGTCTGTGCCCAATGAGGCCAATCGAAACCATCTAGAATCCACTCCTCCTGATAAATCATTTTATTGAAAGCCTTCGCCTCAGGACTCAAAGAGCTAGATGGCATTGTAATCACCCCCTTCTTTTCTTTCACCTCGTCCTGAGTTTCGTAAACAAACTTGGGATTGGCAAATACAGGCCAGAAATCAGCTAAGGCTTGAAGCTGTTTTTTCGTGAAATCGGTCTTGGTGGTAGTATCCATTCTAATTTCCTACGGGCAGCTCATTCAGCCCTTTTTTAATTTCCCGCCACATGGGCATCTGCTCGTCGAGAATCCTGATAAACTCTTTGCTGTGGGTTGGCTTAAGTAAGTGGGCCATCTCATGGAGCACCACGTAATCCAAATGCTGCTTTGGTTTCTTGGTTAGCTCTGTGTTAAGACGAATGCTCTGGGTCCGGTGATTGCAGCTACCCCACTGGGTCTTCATTTTTTGTACAAATACCTTCTTGGGACTCACTCCCAGTTTTTTGCTCCATCGCAGCACCATTTCCGGTAACTCCTTGCGTAATTCATTCCTTCGCCAGCCCTCCAAAACCTCACTTCGTTTCGCCTTTGAAGCTTTCCAAGGTACCCGCAAGCACATCTCACCATTCGCAAGGGTCACTCCCTGCGGCTGATGCCCCTCCTGAACGTCCAAAAGGTAGCGCTTTCCCCAGAAATAATGGGTCTCCCTTTGAATAAAAGAGCGGGGTGTTTCCCTTTCCTGGCCCAGGATCTTGGTTCTTTGTCTTTTAATCCATCCGAGACGCGAAATCGCATATAGCCGCAAGGTATCAAGCTTGCTCTTTGTGGGGGCCGAAATCCTAACCCTCCCTTTTGGGGGATATACACTCAGATGAACATTTTTGATCTTCTTTAGCACCACCTCGATGGGGATTTCCCCCAGCTGGATCTTTCGCATGCTTAGTATTCCCTTTGAGCCTTAATGATGGGGAAAATCCTCTCCACCTCCTCATCATTTCCCAAGGTGCCGAAGAGCTCTCTTTTGATGGCCCTCTCCCTGGTCTCTATACCCCTCCATCCATCCTGACAGCTTCGCCGAACAGCCTCATCCACCAACACCGCCAAAGACAGCGCCGGATCACCTGTTTTTACGGCCGCTTCCTTGAGGCCCTTAACTCCCTCTGGGTCCCGTAAAACAACCGAGTCCTTCAAATTGTTATAGATAGCGCGGCGGGCCGGACTATTCCGCAAAACTTCAGGAATCTGACCCGCATGCCCTTGGCTCACATTTTTAACCAGTTCCGCAATTTTCTTCAGATACTCCTCGTACTCCTCAGCTTTTCTTTTCCTGAAATGAATCACCTCTTTCAATAGGTCCGACATTTTTCCATAAAAGGCCGGATCATGGGCGTGTTCCCGGATGATCTTGCTCCGCACATTGTTCTCGATGGTCTCTGCTACGGCCTCATTGCCGGACCCCTTCATCTTCTCCTTAATTGCCTCATGGATGCCCGATTTCACGATGACTTCCAGAAGCCCCATATTTTCGAAAAGAGAGATTTTTTTCGGGTCGGAAGCCTCAATGTAGGTATCAATCAGATGTCGCATATCCGCCTCGTAAGGCTTCAGATCCAGAGTTTCCCCGCTTGCCCTCCGAATCGTATCCCGAAGCCGAACCTGTTTTTCCACCTCCTCCTTGATCCTAGTGGTCTCCTCCGTGTCATATCCCGCCGCCTCCATATCATCAGCTAAGTTGGCATAGGCCCGAGTTAGCTTGGCTGTGCACTGGTAAAGAGCCTCCCGCCTAGGCTTCGTGTCCTCCAGGTCTCCTTCCAGCTCCGTGTTACCGCAGAAATAATGAATATGCTCGAGCTCCCCCTTCGGTGAATCAACCGGTTCACATACCAAACTCGCCTGCTCACGAGCCTCCTCCAGAGCCTCCCGGCAACGCTTTAGTCGATCCTGTACCAACACTTCCGGCTTCTCCCCACCCGTGTGATCCAGCTCTGAAGTATATACTGCAATGGCGTTCTCTACCTTTTTGAAGAGATCTTTGTAGTCCACGATATAACCAAAATCCTTATCCTCCCCGTCTAGTCGATTGGTCCGGCAGATGGCCTGAAAGAGTCCGTGATCCTGCATCTTCTTGTCGATGTAGAGGTAGGTACAAGGAGGCGCATCGAACCCAGTCAACAGCTTGTCGACCACAACCAATAGCTTCATCTGGGAGGGCTGCTTGATGAACTTTTTCTTAACGGCCTGCTCGTACTCCTCCGTATTCTTGTATCCTGTCTCGTCCAGTAGCTTCTTGTAAGTGTTGTAGATCGATTGCCGATCCGTGTCTGTGTTGGCGCCCGTATCCTCAGTCGTTACATCCCGGCTGTGCGGATTGTAGGAGGTGACAATCCCACATTTGCCTTTTAACGAGGTGTTTTGAAATAAGTCAAAAAACCGGCAGGCCTCATAAATACTAGATGCCACTAGTAAGGCATTCCCTTTTTCGCTGCTGAGCCGGGGCTTGACCCCAAAATCGTGGATGATGTCGCAGACGACTTTGCCCATCCTGGACTTGGAACTAAGAACCTGCTGAAGAGTGCCCCACTGCTTTTTGAGTTCCTGCTTTTGCCAAACATTTAAACCACGCGTCTTGGCCTCAAACCATGCATCGACCTTTTCCTGGGAACCCAGCTTTTGGTCCACATCCCTTGCCTCGTACACAAGGTCGAGTACCACCCCATCCTCGACCGCCTCATTAAATTTATAGGTGTGGATATACTTCCCAAAGACCTCAACCGTCATTTTTTTATCCTCTTTGAGCAAGGGAGTTCCGGTAAACCCGACAAACACTGCCTTCGGCAGCTTGGCCTTCATGGCCCTATGCAGTTTCCCACTTTGGCCTCTATGGCACTCATCCACGAAAATAAAAAGCTCCCCGACAGCTTTTGCTGGCTGACTTTCAAGTTCCTTTAAATAAGAATCAAAATCATCCACTCCGCGCACCCCGAACTTATGAATCAAAGAGCAAAACATCCGATGCTGGCCGGAACCGATTTTTTCCATTAAATCCCTACCGCTACTTGTCCGATGCATAGGGATATCAGCACTGGCAAAAAAGGTTTGGATTTGCCGGTCTAGCTCATCACGGTCTGTGATAATTGCCACCCGAGCATTTGGGTTATTTTCCAGAATCCACTTGGCCAGATAAATCATCACGATGCTTTTACCGCTGCCTTGGGTATGCCAAATAATTCCCCCCTCTTTTCTTTGGGCAAACTCGCGAGCGGCCTTTACCCCAAAGAACTGATGCACCCGTGGAATCTTTTTAATTCCACCGTCAAAGAGAATAAAGTCATGGATCAACTCCAGTAAACGCTCCTTGGAGCACATCTTTTGGACATATTTGTCCAGCTTGAACCCTGAATTATCTTTCTCATCCTCCTTCCATTTTAGGAAATACTTCTCGGGGGTTAGGATGGTTCCGTACTGAAGACCTTCTGAATCGTTCCCCGCAAAGATCAGTTGCATGGTGCTAAAGAACCATTCGTTAAACTCCGGCCGCTGGTTAGAAATGTTTTGTCGGATTCCTTCGCCAATACTGACCCTGCTGTTCTTTAGCTCAATCACTGCCACTGCGATTCCGTTGATATAAAGAACCAGATCAGGTCGCCTCTCGTGATTCCCTAATAGAGTGACCTCCTCGGCGATGCCGAACTCATTGTTTTGCGGATTCTTCCAATCAATCAGAAAGACTGTCTCATTATTTACCCCTGCAGCCGTCTGCACCGGAATTCCATAGCGTAGGAGCTGGTATACAGCTTGGTTCCTGTCGTATAGGCCAAGGGCCGTGTTATCTATGGCTACCTTAAGTTTCTGAATCGCTCCTGAAGCGAGATCTGGGCGTACTTTCGCCTTGTGCAGGTATTTCTTGAGAAGGTCCTCTTCGATGTTGCTGTTATCGCTCCTTTCAGACCAGTCACCCAGGTACTCATAACCAAGCTTTTTGACAAAAAGCTCAATAATTCGGTTCTGGGTCACCCGCTCTGGTTTTCCAACAAGGCTCATGATTCTATTTTGGCCAATAGGTCAAAAGCTCGCTGGCAATCTCAAAGTTTCTGACAAGACCATTAGTTTTTTTTAATTTAATAACCAGGTTTCTGTTAAACGTTTTCGCTAGTGTTTTGATGGATCTTCGGGGGGAAGCGCGAAGCTCTAAATACACATAGGTGATTTTAGGATAATGCCTTACGAGCCTAACATATCCAGGAGACGAAACCATTTGTCGCCCGGACTCATCCTGAAAAACCTGAATGATTTGATCGCCGCGACGATAAATGCAACGACCAGTGTGCTTCCAGCCCTCCAATTCATATTTATTTGGGTATTTTTGCAGACTTTTTGCTACGGCAAGACCGGCATCAAATTGTTCCTCCTCCTTTTTTGACCAATCCGTCGGCTCTGTTTGGGCGATGAATAGTCTGGGTATTTCTGGACGGACATTTTTGGACCTACTTTTTTGATGACCTTGCCTGTTTTTGGGGACACGTGGCCGCTTATATATTCTTTTTAATCGCTCAATCGCTTTTGGCGTTATTTCGGCAACTGAAAGACTTTGAATAAACTTATTGGCGCTCTTGATGATTTTGGGATCAAATGTACGAACGGCAACTTCGACTAGTTGAGTGGCTGACCGATTCGAGGCATTTGCTGACCCCACGTAGGCGACCCGATCAAAGACATAGACTTTTGCATGTAGATTCTGCACAGAATAAATCGAAACTCCGCGTTTCATCAGCTTATCGAGATCAAAAGGACATGTTTGACCAGAGGAGACAGCTCCATCGCTTGCATCAACAACCAGGCGGCTATTTTGTGCAAGAGGCAGGAGCCGGCTAGCTCCCTCTGCAAAGTAGGCAACAGCTACTCGACTTGGTTTTTTAGACTTTTTTGCGCTTCGTGTTATCTCTTGCCAAAGGCCTTCCGTTATAAATTCGTTCTTCATAGCAACCTAATTCTTCCGGTAAGTAGCTCCTGCATCATGGCCTGCTTGAGGGCGCGGGTCTTCTCCCGCCGGTGCTCCAGCATCGCCAGCTCCCCGTCCATCTCCCTCAGCACCTCGGCGATGGCGGTTTGTTCGGGTGTAGATGGAATCTGAATCTTTTGTTCAGTTACGCTTTTCCGACCGAGGCCAAGCTGCGCAGAGCCGATGACCTTCTTCCGGAGTTCGCTGTTCACACGATGCGAGTTGATGGTGAATGCGAGGAATCGGGAGTCTCCTTCCAAGGCCCGCAAGCAGTAAACGTGATCACCGAGAATATACGTTTCGTTCGCGTCTATGTAACCAACCTTACCGATGATATTGCCACCTCCGATGTCGTCCTTCGGCATGATCAGGTCACCCTTTCTGAGGAAGTCACAACGGTGGTTCGTCCGCTTGGAAACAATCAGCCGCCCTTCGGCAGAAACCGAACCCATGTCACAAATCCAGAAGTCCCCGTTCTCGGCGATAAACGTACTTTTCGATTTTCCCGCTGAGATGGTGAAAACATCCCCCAGCCGTTTCACCTCCCACTCGCCGTGGAAGCCAGGAAGGCGAGTTTGGCCGGTGAGGAGTTGCTGCATGGCGGCCTTTTTGAGGTTGCGCTTCTTGGCGATGAACCGATCCAGCCCGCCCAACAGCCCATCCACATCGCTCAACGCCGTTGCGATGGCACGTTGTTCGGGGAGGGGCGGAAACTGCAACCGTAAGCCAGCCAATGTGCCCTGATTGAGGTTGATCATGGTCGAGCCAACCGAGGTGTCTTCGATTGCGGCGATTGCACGAGGACTTGAAAGCACCCGTTGCAGGAAACCCGCATCTGTCGCCCCACAGCGAATGATCATGGAGCCAGTTCCGCATAACCAGCCTGCTTGTTCAGGCTGCACGACAGCGCACCGCCCCATGTCACCGCGTCGTCCAATTACAATTTCGCCAGCCTTCATTCTGAAATCGGAAAGTGCCTTTGCCGCTTTCTCTGTAATGGTCATCGTGCGCGTCGGCTCGATGCGCCCCTCATTGATATGCATCGGATTCACTACGGGGATTCCATCATCGGCGTAATCCGACTTGTGGAGCGCACTTCCAAAGGGGCCCGTGCGGAACGAAGCGCATTCGCCCAAAGGCTTCACCCCCCACTCCTCCGGGATGACGCCGACCTCGGTTTGCTTGTAGGCGGGTTTTAGGTCCACGGGCGAATAGATTTTTACGTGCTCTGTTTGAGGCGCGAGAATTGCTTTGGCCACGATGCAGGCGGCTTGAAGCACATCCCATCAGCACGCACGAATGCACAGACCTTTGGCATCGAATGATTGGCGCAGATGTCGGGATTGGTGTGGCGACAACCTTCCGTTTGAGTTGCCGTATCTTTTGGTTTCAGGGGGGCGTGAAAGATGCCCTGCTGTCTTTGCTTTGGCGTCATAATTTGAATCCCATTTTTGTGAGGTGCCCATCCACGCGGGCGCCGAGAGCAGCGACATCGTCGGTGAGCTGCGGCAGCGGGGTGGCGTAGCGTTCGGCGAGCTGGCGGATGCGGCCGGTGAGGGTTTGCGAGACGCGGTCCAATTCCCCCTTCACGGCGGCGGAAAGGCTGGACATCCATTTGTCTTCCACCACAAGGGTTTTAATTTCCTCCTCAGTCAGCTTAGCATAGCGACCTGCAATCTTTTCAGTCAGTGCCTCTTCTGCCTCTGAAAGCTTATCACTGGTCTCCCCCTCTTTATCGGGTAGGGCCAGATACTCCTTAAGCAGCTTGATTTCATCAGCCGCGTCTTTGTCCCCTTTAACCTCCTTCAGTCGGGTCGTGGCACTTGCTTTGGTGATCTTCCCCTTGTCATTAGCCGCATCAGCTAATAGGCCCTCATCGCCACCATGTTCTTCAACCATTTCCTCCATCTGCTGTTCAAGACTGGTTACTTCAGCCGCGAGCTTCTCAATGACAGCCTGCTCGACCTGATAAAATCTCCGGATGAGGAGGGCTGGCGGGATAAGCTCGGCCAGATACTTCTGTTTGCCCAGAGCAAAGTCAGGCTTTGCTTTGGCTTTCTTTCCCTTCTCTTCAGCAATCAGGCTTGGTTTGGACGCATCTTTCCAGCCGTCAGCAGATATTAGGTAGCAGTCGTCTTGCATCGTTTCGGCCCAAAATTTCATTAAGTGCTGGTAAATATCATAAGGGTCAAGTAAGGGCGCATTCTTAAAGCTTAAGAGCAGGTCCTCAGAAATAGTCTCTATCAGCTTTTTGGGGTCTCCTTCCTTTGAAAAGGCTTTAAGCAGCGGCTCAGTCTTCTTCACCCATTGGGCATAAAGCTTTTTTACTGAATCCTGAAATGCTGTGAACTCAGCATGGTCAAAAATTTGCTTTTTTATCTCCCCAATCGGAATCTTTAGCTGTGAATACCCTTCCCGATCTCCTTTTTCGAAAAGAGCAGCCCGCACTCTTGGGATCACTTTCCAGTAGTTTTCCAAAGCATCAATATCCCAGTTCGGAATTCCTCCGCGCAGGTGGCCATCGATGTCTTGCAGATCTTCAGGTTCAGTGCTGTCGATGTAGCGAGGTAGGTTGAGATTAAATTCATTCTTGGGGTCGGAGATTTCGGTAATTGAAACCATGCGAGAGTACCGCGGAATATCTGATTGGCGCGCATACGCGTCCACGATCTTGTGAATGTCCTGCTCTCGTAGTCGGTTCTTGGGCCCGTCCTTCTCAAAGCCCTTTGAGGCATCGATCATGAAGATCCCCACCCGGGCTTGGGCATCTTTCTTGTCGATCACCACAATGCAGGCGGGAATACCAGTTCCGTAAAAAAGGTTGGCGGGAAGACCGATGATTCCTTTGATGTAGCCCTTCTGGATGAGTTTTTTTCGGATCCCCTCCTCGGCGTTACCCCGAAAAAGAACCCCGTGAGGCAGAATACAGGCCCCCTGCCCCTTGGACTTAAGCGATCGGACGATATGAAGTAGGTAGGCATAGTCCCCCTGCTTGGCGGGAGGAGCCCCATAGGGCTGAAATCTTTGGTGAAGATCTTCCTCAGGAACAATGCCGGTGCTCCAGCGCTTATCGGAAAAGGGAGGGTTGGCCACAACGTAGTCAAAAGTCTTCAGACTCTCCCCCTCCTTGAACTTGGGATCAGAAATGGTGTTGCCTTGGTAAATGACCGCTTCTGGATTTCCATGTAAAATCATGTTCATCCGGGCCAAGCCGCTTGTACTCGAGTCCTTTTCTTGGCCGTAAAGCGTCACCTTGGCACCAGCCTCGTCTGCAATTTTTAGCAGTAAGGATCCTGATCCACAGGTTGGATCATAAACTGTAGTAGAAGTGGTTGGCTTGGCATCCCGGATGCCAAGAATTTTAGCCATGATCCGGCTCACTTCAGATGGGGTGTAAAACTGTCCCTTGCTCTTACCGCTTTCCGTAGCGAAGTGGCGCATGAGGTACTCGTAGGCATCGCCGAGAAGATCGTCCCCTTCCGCCTTATTCTTAGAGAAATCCAACTCTGGTCGGTCAAAGATGGAGATGAGATTGGTCAGTCGATCGACCATCTCCTTGCCAGAACCGAGTTTTTCTGGGGCGTTAAAGTCCGGGAAGTCCGAGGAACTCAGCTGCTGGTTGGCTTTGACCAGCGGGGCGATGATCCTCTTATTGATTTGGTCCCCGATGTCGGCTTTCCCCTTTAGGGCAACCATGTCTTTAAAGCTCGAGCCCTTAGGAATGCTGATCGGGGCATATTTTTGGTCAGCGTACTTATCACTGATGTACTTAAGGAAGAGCAACACCAGCACGTAATCCTTGTACTGGCTGGCATCCATCCCACCGCGTAACTCGTCGCAACTTTCCCATAGGACCGAATAGAGCTGCGATTTTTTAAGAGCCATAAAGATTTAAAATTAAGCGATTATCTTCCGCGCCCCAGTCAATTTACTTCTTTCCCCCCTTTTCATATTCACTAATTCCTCAATCTGCTCTGCGGGCCTGGAATGAACTGCCCCCCGTAGTTCGAAGGGGGCTCCGGTTTGTAAGCAATCGCCTGCTGAACAGCAGAAGCAACTGCCTCACACCACTCCAGCGATTTGCTGCTCAGATACTCCGTCTCCCAAAAGCCACCAGTACAAATGTTCACGCTGTACGGCACCTCCCGCTTAAAGTTTGGAAAAATAAGTCCTATCCCCATCAAAAGGCAAAACCCGACTCCCATCCAAACTCCAGCGACACCCGATAAAATTCCCAAGGCGATAAAGAGCCAGCCAAGGCTTCGCATGGGTCCTCGAAAAATCGAATTCTCCTTGTTCGCACCATGAGTGACAGACCGGATCTCCGAAACCGCAAAAGCCTTGTTCCATGGCAGGCCGATGGTCACCAGATGTTCCGTCACCCTAACCTGACCATCATCAAAGAATACCTTGGGTCCTTTTTCCCCATCTCCCCCCCCTTCTCCTCCGCCAAACTCCAGCCTCGGCGGCTCCCAATCTCCCGGCCCGCCTGTGTCCACCTTGGCCTCGCCATCTTCGGAAAATGGGGTCCATAACCGATTGGGCATCTCTCTTAGAACCTTGACCGCTTTATCCCCGTCGAAGGCGTCAATCTTCACATAAAGATCCAATCGTTTGGTTTGCTCCAGCACGGCCAGCTGTTTTTCCAAACTCGCCAGCATTTCAAAGAAGGGCTTAAGGATGGATAAGGTCCAACCGTTCATGGCGGCCAATAGTTGCCCACCTTCCGGGTACCAACGAAGGGTCTGGGTCTCTCTTTCCCAATCCACACACGCTGCCAGGTCACCGCAGATCCAATCCACCCAAGCCACGATCTTTTCCGGATTTCCCTTAACCCCGGGCGGACCAAAGGCTTCGTTTGTGACGCGTTCATCACCGAAACCGGATATGCGGTTGACGATGCCCTGCAGATTGTCCAATTGCTTGCGATTCCAAGAAAGAACATCACGGATTCCATGGGGGTGCCGGGGTGTTTCCTTGTATCCCGTGACGTTTTCCCAATCCTGCCGAACCACGGTGAAACGAAGGGTCATGAGCCGGTAAGCCAACAACCATTCCCAATGCACGGGTTGCTCGTTCATGAGCTGCTGACACTCATCATCGATCTGCGGATATCTAGTCGAATCGGGAAGAATCGTGCGGAGTTTTTCTTTTCTGCCCCTTGGAGTTGCCGACCGTATCGGCGAAGCCACACCGCGTCCACTACTCGCCCCACTCCCCCACTTGAACTTAGGAGATCGATAAGACATTCCACTTCCCGGAATGCCCACTGTGGTTCGCACCCCAGAGGGAGAAAGATTTAGGGAAAGCCCACGTCCACCCA
>Ga0214917_10002356_pt1 | contig 23110 bp, 12 predicted proteins | sample LL_1208_BB_MetaG_FD_177983 | JGI IMG/M metagenome (GOLD analysis project Ga0214917, IMG submission 177983) | Freshwater microbial communities from Lake Lanier, Atlanta, Georgia, United States - LL_1208_BB | ecosystem: Environmental > Aquatic > Freshwater > Lake | place: USA: Georgia | collected...
GGTCTGGTGGTCACCCCGAAGGTGGAACAAGAGGTGGGCAAGTTCGTGGCAAAGCGTGAACAGCTTCACCCGCTCGGGCATCTGGGAGTTGATGAAGATCACGCTGAAGTCCCGCTGGAAAGAAAGTCCGGACAGTTTTGGCGGAAGCTTCCATTCGAACACGAGGACATCCTTTTCGGCCAAAGCATTCCGGAGTTCCGAATAGGTGATCTTCTCGTTCAACTGCAGGTACTTTCGAACGCCATCCGCCAACTGGACGAGCATCGTGTCGGCGTACTCCAAGGCCATGGCAAAGCGCCGAGGCGTGCGTCCGGCCAGGTCCCATGCCTCGTGAAGGTACTCGATCTGTTGGGCGGCATCGTTCAAGGCGGTCCCAAAGAGGTCCTTTTCGCCGGAGTTCCGAGCCATCTGAGTTCGTGGCTGGAAGTTCACTGCGTGGTGCCGCTTCTGGAGGAAGGACGCCGTCACTCCGAAAAAGCGACCCAACTCCCAGAATTGACTGTCGTCGGGTTTCCGCTCGCCCTTCTCCCACTTGGAGACGAGGGAAGGCGAAACCCCCAAGCGCTCGGCGACCTCCTTTTGGCTCTTTCCGAGGCGTTCACGAACCGTCATCAACTGCTGGGCGTAGGTTTCCATAGTGTGTCATTTTCGTTTTTGAAAATGACCGTGAGAATCAAAAATGCAATACAGGGAATTCGAAAGATGACACATTTCGCACCCTTGGACCACGCGTGGAGTTTCGTTTCCGAAACGGCGCCAACAGAAATGCCGGCCTTCCAATGAAAGCTTAGCGTGAATACGAAGATGGTGGAGGCGGCGGGAATTGAAACCAGGATGGGCGTTTCGCGTCTCTGCGCGAAGATGCGAGAAAAAGCCCGTATTCATTGGTCGAAATGCGCTTTCAGAGCCTTGAGCTCAGTCGTCGGAAATCGCACCGAAACGCACGAAAACGCAGAAATTCTGTCATCAATTGTCATCAATGAAACCGACTCCGACCGCCGGGTTCTGTTCCCGTTGTCGAGGGGGGAGCGGAGACTGGATTTCAGGGCGACGACCAGGGTGTCCGGTGTCAACGGCGTGAGGCGAGGATGGCACGGCCTATGGGCGTGAGGCGGTATCGTTGGAGGCGGCTGGTGGGCTTGTCGGGAAGCATGTGGCCGAGAGCGCCCGAAGCCACAAGCCTCGCCATGGTTTCGTGGAGGTGACGCGAGGGCTTGGCCTTGCCAAGCTCGCGGGCCACCTCGGACTTGGTGCGCGGACCCGACTCCAAGAGGCTCAAGAGACGCAGCACCCAAGGTGACTCTACCCCTGACTCTACCCCTGACTCTACCCCTGACTCTATCTGAGGGGTGCGGGCGACCTGGCCGCGACCGGGGCTGATCTGATCACCGACTTGAGCTTCATGCTTGGCAGGCATGCCTCGTGGAAGGGTGGTGATCAGGACGGGACCCACCTGCTGGAATGTGGCATGGGGTGCGTTGGAGAGGATGAGCGAGATGCCCCTGAATAGCGCGCCTGGCGACGTCATCGTCAACCCTTGAAGGTCTAGGGGGCACTCGGTCGGCTTGGACGGAAAGACCAGCCCTGCTGGGAGTAGCCAACCGCTCGGGTCTCTGCCATCTTGACCGAGTGCCAAGGGTCTTTGAAAAGGACGGATTCGTGTTCTTCTTCTACAGCAACGAGCACCCACCAATTCACGTCCATGTCCGCCGCGGAGGAGGCGAGGCCGTGTTTGTTTTGGATGACGGTGTCGAGTTGCGCGAGTCCCAAGGCTTCAAACTGAGTGATTTGGCCAAAGCAGAGGCGATTGCAACCGATGCCCGCCAACTGATCATCAAAAAATGGCATGAACACATTGATCGATAGCGCCTCGTCCGCAATTCATCTCGACGGGATGATCGTCGTGACCATGCGCAGCGGGTCGGAAGTTAGGTTTCCGGTCGCCCTGAATCCCCGATTAGCTCAAGGGACTCCAGAGGAGTTGGGACACATCGAAATCTCCCCATTTGGCCTGCACTGGCCAGATTTGGACGAGGATCTTTCAATCCGCGGGATTCTGGCCGGCGACTTTGGTCAACGATCAGAATACTGAGCCACGAATTGCTGGTTGCTGGAGTCCGAAGGTCTCAGAATCCTAGATCGGTGACTTTGAATGGGTTGGTGTGCCCATTCGGGTGTAGCCACACAGTGCTTCAAGGAACAAGGACCAACGGTGGTACGGTCCTTTGAACTCCACGTTTCGACTGGTCAGGCATTCACCCTGTGGCAGGACTGCCACCGTCACCGCCTGGCGGTCCCATGGACGGCGAACTGCCGGCGGTACCACTCGTCGCAGTCTGGGATCGAGAAGCGCACCATCCGGGCGCTCGGTTTGAAGTGAGGCATGCCTCGACTCAGCCAGTGGTCGATCGTGCGGGCACAGACGTCGAAGCGCCGAGCGATCTCCCGCTTGCCGACCCAAGCGCCGCCTGCGGCATCACTTGGATGTCTCGGGTCGCGGGGCAGGGCGGGTCGCGTGGAATGCCACAATTGGCCAAGCGTGATGGGAATCAGGGGCGAATCGAGTCGCGTGGATTTCTTCATGTCGGGATGTTCAAAGGGTTTCGGTCGAGGTTCATGGTGCCTGGGAGTGGAGATGTTCGAGCGCGAGGTTCAGGCCGATGCCGGCGTTGGTCACCCGACTCATGACCGAATCCTTCGCCAGGTTATTCCCAGCTCCGATTTCCTGCCCCGGCTCATCAGCCTGCGGAGATGTCGTCCAGTGAGTCTCGAAAAGCCGTTGGGCCAGGAGCATCAGCCCGCACTTTCCACGGCGCGTGACCAGAAGGGGTTGGTTGGCCGCATCCACCCATTCCATCGCCGAGCAGAAATGATCCCGGATCCACGTGGAGCTCGCAAAGGTCCACCGATGGGTGACCCCGGGTTTCAGACCGTTGGGATGGAAGCTCTGGGGACTGATCCTTGCCCGTAGAGCGGACCATGGATGCGATCTGCCCAAGCGCTGCTCAAAGTCAAAAGCCCGCACCAGGATCACGCTCCTGCGTTGCCTCCGGGTAACCTCGAGTGCAACGCCCTCGGCCTCGACTCGGTTGAGCAGTCGCACCCAGATGGGCCGCGCCCGGGTGGCGCTGATTCGAGGAAGTATGACGACCCGCGGTTGAGCTCCGTCCATGCCTCAGCAGTAGCCCCACACCATTGGGATCCGCAAATCGATTTGCACCCATGATAACACCCCATAGGGTGCATTGATGTCGCGACCGACCACCGTTCAACACCCCTTGGCCACGCTCCGGAAAGCCGCGCGGCTGGGGAGAGTTCAATTGGCGACTCGACTGGGAATGAGCCGGGCGGCCTTGGAGAAGGTCGAGCGCGGGCGCAACCCGTGCACCGCGTTACTGAAGGAGCGGGTCTTTGCCGCCACCGGAATCTGTCCGGGTTGGTTGGCGACTCAGAAAGGTCTCATTCACACCTGCGATGGGTATCCCTTCAACGAGATCCAGTTAACCCGGTGGGAGTGTTGGCGTGAGCAACCGCCGATTCCGGCCGTTCCAGAGGGTGTTGTCGTCGGAATCGGCGGGAGAAACCTCGGGCCAAAGTATCGGAGATCGTGTTGTCCCGGGCCCGATCGGATTCTGGCCTATGGCCCCGCGGCATCGGCGGAGGGCGATTCAAAGACGGTGCACCAATGGCAGAAGCAACTGGAACTCGGCCAACGCGCACGGTTGGTCGCTGATTTGCTGGATCGGGTCCGTGGTGCCTGTGACTGGTCGTTGAAGCACTGGGACCAGGGCGAAGCTCCGCTGTGGGAACTCATGGCCCAGATGGACCATCTATTCCCGGGAGTTCCACCGATGACCGATATTACGGAAGCTTCAATCGTGAGCGGCCTGTCAGCACGGCCGCCAAGCCGGAAACCGCGCTCAGCCCCGAACCCCGGTAAGAGATGACTCGGCAGTTGATGATCCAGCAAAACCCGGCGGGTTCCAGCAGGGTTTTGATACTCAACGCGCTCTAGTGATCCAACCGGATTCCATGTGATTTAGTTGCCCATAGATCCAGTTTCAAAGACGTTTCTTCCTACTTGGATGGATGGATCACGATGAGTGACCGTTTTGTGTAGAATATGCAGTTTTGTTATTACTCGCTCTCACGGTTTAATCTGCTGGTTCTCTTGTTTTATTATATCTTCCATCGGTAGACCTTGGCAAAGGACACCGAGGTCTGCCTTCAACACCGACGCGATCTTGCAGAGCGTGACGAATGAAACGTTCCGCTGTCCCCGCTCCACCTGTCCCATGAAGGAGCGGTCGATGTCGGCGTGAAGAGCGAGGCCTTCCTGCGAGATTCCCAGCCCTTTCCGCGCGTCCCGGATTCGGGTCCCCAAAACCGCCAGCGATCGCTTCGTGTTCACCAGCCTCCACCTTGACGGGGCTGCTGGTTTTAAGACCACGGGCTATAGTCATCATTTGATCTTGCCACGATCAGAACTGAGCGGGCTAATCGGAAGGGCTAAGGACGCCTCTTTCGGCCTGCTGAATTCAGGTTCAGCGGTGGAGATCAGTCCTCGAAAGCCCTGTTGTCTGCTGATCGGAAGAGAGTTGGAACTGTCTATGATGAAACCGTTTAAAAGGGCCCGTATTCTCGCGGGATACCGCTTCAAATTGCCCATTCAACAGGGGATTTCGCGTTCGGTCTTGGCCGGCTTCTTCATCGCCTTGGCTTTGGCTTCTAGAGCATGGGCGATCGACCTGAGTCGTTCGACTACCAACCCTGCGCCAGCGGCAACATCGACCAACCGAGCGCCGGATCTCGACCAACTCACCCGGGACCTTCAGCGCTTCCTCGGTGGGGCCCGAGCGGCCGCGCTCCAGCGGGGGGCGGGTCAAAAGGCCGCGGTGAACACCGTCAAGGATCCTGCCACCAACGCCCAGCCAGCGTGGTCGGTGACGGCTGCAGAGAACGGAGCGGCCCGGCAGATCAAGCGGGTGGGCAGGCCGGCCGTGTCCGGCCCGGTGCAAGCCAAAGCGAAGCGGACCGAGGCGGAGACAATGGCGATGGTTCGATCGTTTTTGTCGAGCCAGAGCCCGGCGCTCAAATTGCAGGATCCGAACGCCGAGTTGGCCCTGCTGTCCTCGGAGACCGATTCGCTGGGCTACCGTCACTTCCGCTACACCCAAAAACTGGAGGAGATCCCGGTGTGGCCCACCGGCCTGACCGTGCACCTTGCGCCGGATGGCGAGTTGCACCTGATCACGGCGTCGATTGTGCCCACTCCCAGTGCCGTGAGTCGGATTCCCGCCATCGAAGCCGACAAAGCCGTCGAGCGCGCCAAGGCCAAGGTGCCGGGCGGGTTCCGGGGCACCCATACCACCCCGGAGTTGATTCTGCACTGGGACTCGGATGCTACGGCGAACGCCGTTCGGTTGGCCTGGAAGTTCCGGGTTTCCGTCGGTGAGCATGCCTCCTGGACTGCCATCATGGATGCCCAGACTGGAGGAGAGATTTCCATCCAGTCCGATGCCCGCACGGGCAGCGTGATGGGCAGTGGCACCGACTTGTTTGGCGTCACCAAGACGTTTCCGGTTTGGGAGCAGGGCGGCGTCTACTACATGATTGATACGACGAAGCAAAGTTATAATGGGGCATCTGATCCCTTTGCAGCTAGCGCAGACGGTATGCTTGCCGTATTTGATTATGCTGGCACAACTGTTAACCCAAAGATTGTGTCGAATTATAGCCGAAACGGATGGGTGCCGCCAGAGGCTGTTTCTGTAAGTTCTATGCTGGGGTCGATTTATGATTATTACTTTAAAGAGCATGGGAGAAACGGTTTGTCTGGATTTGGTGGCAATATTCAAGCTTACATAAGAAACGGTGACCCTAAATGGTTTAACAACGCTTATTACTCCCAAGGGGAAATGGTTTTTGGGTTAGGCGATAATCCAACAGCTAAATGCCTCGATGTTGTAGCGCATGAATTCACTCATGGTGTTGTTGCGTATTCAAATGCAAAATTAGAATACGTAAATCAATCAGGAGCTTTAAATGAAGCTTTCGCTGATATTTTTGGTGAAATGGTTGAGTTGTTTGTTAAGGGGACAAATGATTGGTTGATCGGTTTTGATTCTGGAAAGGTTGCGAGAAGTTTAAGAGAACCTGGATCTTTGAAAATTAAAATAGGTGTCAATCAGGCTGAGTATCCATATCCAGCGAAGATGAGTGAATATTGGATGCCGTCTGATCCAAGGCTCAATGAATTAGACTGCCGCGATCAAGGTGGTGTTCATATTAATTCAGGTATTATAAACAAAGCGTTTTATAATCTTGCTCAGGTAATCACACCAAAAGCGGCCGCAAATATTTTCTATAGATGTTTGACTGCGCATTTGAAACCTCGCCACGGGTTTGTCGACTGTCGTCTTGGTTGCATTAGCTCTGCAGAAGAAATTTACCCGACTAATATGCAAGTCAGGCAAGCTGTTGAGGCCGCATTCGATTCCGTAGAGATTTTTGCCGGCAACCCAACACCGTCCCCGGGATCTTTCCCGCCTGTCAATGCCGCTGATTCGTTCTTGGTTTTGTACAAAAACCCACTGCAATCAGGTTATAGTTTGGCTAGAAGAGAGAATGCTGAATCTGATCATATAGGTCAGAGTTATACCAAGTTTTTTGATTCCGTCAGTCGGTCGAAACCGTTTGTGTCAGGGAGTGGGTATGAGTTTGTTTTTGTTACTAAAGATAACAATCTTGCTGTAACAACAACGCTAAGGCCCGCGCAAGATATCAAATATTATGACGCAAATGGGATGTTGAATTCTGTAGCGATGACTCCAGACGGATCGGGTGTTGCATTGGTATTGAAAAACACAAATACAATGGTGTTGAGAGATCGGCTGTCTGGAGTAGTTCAGAATAAAAAGTTGTACACTCCAACTTCTGAAGGGCTCCTGCTGGATAATATTGAATATGCAGATGTGATTTCATTTTCTCCCGACGGAAGGTTTGTGGTATATGATGCAGCGATTAAGGAGAAGGTGGTCAATGGCACAAACCGTGATCGTTGGAGCATCTATTTGATGGATGTAGATACCTGTCAGGTCTGGCATCTCATCAATTCGGGGGATGACTACGATGTGGGTAACCCGGCGTTTGGCCATACTTCCAACAACTTTATTACCTATGAGAGGGTCGATGGGAAAACGGGTGCCTCAACGGTCATGGTCTATGACCTATTCAGCAATCGTCACTCCGAGGTGGTAACTGTGAATGGTTTGGCGTTCCCTGAGTTCAACGGAGATGATTCGGCGTTGGTGTTCAGCGACACGGATTCAACGGCGAAGGCCACTGGGCGGTCGCTGTTCAAGGTGCGATTGGACAAGAACCGCCAGCTCGTGGCTGGAACCCGCTCCTTGGCGATTCAAGAGGCGAGTATGGCGGTGGTGTATCGTCGGGGTGCCTACCGGACGACCAATGAACCGCCTACCGTCACCTGGACCAGTCCTGCGTCGGGCACATCCGTGGCGGTGGGCGGTTCGGTGATGTTGGCGGTGTCGGCGGCGGATCAGGATGGGATCGATCGGGTGGAGTTCTGGCAGGGGGGCAAAAAACTGGGAGAGGTGTCGCAACCGCCTTTCTCGCTGTCGGTTCCGATGACCACAGCCGGCACCTTTGGGATCGTGGCCCGGGCTTTTGATACCTACGGAGCGTCGGCCGACTCCGCTTCAATTCAGGTCACGGTGGTTCCGGCATTGTTTGCCAAGGTGGCGGATCAGGCCGTCGATGAGGGCACCTTGTTCCGGTTGGACTTGGGGAGCGCTGCTGGAACGAAGCCTGGGCTTGCGTTCAGCCTGGTGAGCGGTCCGAGCGGCTTGTCAGTTTCATCCGCCGGGGTCCTGACTTGGACTCCAACAGAGGACCAAGGCCCCAGTTTGGCCTCAGTCGAGATCGCGGCCACCGACGGGATTTCGAGGATGACGGATCGGTTCTCCGTTCAGGTGCGGGAGGTCAACCAACCCCCGGTCCTGAATCCAGTGCCAACTCTGAATGCCAAGGCGGGAGTTGAGCTGAACTACACATTGCAGGCCAGCGATCCGGATCGTCCCGCTCAAGGGCTGAGTTTCGCTCTGGAAAGCGGCCCGTCAGGGCTGACGGTTAGTTCGGGTGGGGCCGTGCGCTGGACTCCGACGCTGAGTCAGATTTCCACCGTGCAAGCAGTGACAATCTCAGTTTCAGACGGCGCGCTGAAGGCAACCACTCAGTTCTCGATTCAAGTCGGCAGCGATCCACTGCCGATATCGCCGACCAATGTCGTATGGTCTGTCGATGGCATCGCAGGAAACTTTGTTGAGACACCGGATGGCAATATTGTTGCCGGAGGCAATGGTTCTGTTACCTGCATCAATGGCAATGATGGTAAAACAGTTTGGAAGGCATCCATTCCTGTCGACAGCAATTATGTGGTTTACTCCTTTACTCCGTCAGTGATCGATGACGATGGTGCAGTGCTTGGTTCGTATACTCGAAATGAATCACTTCCAGTCCAAAAGTATGAAAGCGGTTTGTTTGAGATTTCAAAAAATACTGGCTTTCAGAAAATTAAGACGTACCAGTTTTACACCAACCAGAATGAGGGGATTTACCCCATAAGAGGAATTGCTCACCGGAAAATATTGGTCAGCTGGAATGAAGGTTGTTCCGGTTGCGGCGGAACTTCCGGTCTCGGTATATATGAAATTGGAAATGGGTTTAATTGGAAGCGCTCGGATTTACCATCCGGTTTAATTCAAGACCGGTGGATCCCGTTTAAAGATTATTTTGTCACTACCTACAGTCAGGCTGGTTTTAATGGAATCGTTGTGGGGGCATTCAACTACTCTGACGGAAGCCCTAGATGGTCTTCCATGTTGCAGGCGTCGTCCGCTCAGCAATTATCGTGCAATAGAATTGATAAAATAGTCGTGAGAGCCAATGAAACGGCTCACGTGATTGATGCATTCACTGGGAAGCTTTTGTGGAGAACCGGTGGCGGTTGGGATGGTGAGTATGGTATGACGATTTTATCCGATCATAAGACTTTGGATCGTTATTACTTTTATCGCAATCAAACATCCGGTTATAGTGACTTTATTGATGCTCGAACTGGGTTAAAAAGATGGGGGGAATTTCAGGTCAGAGGTCCATTCTATGGTTTGCCAATAATGCTCTCCTCTGGATCAAGAATCGTAAGAATCAATAGTTACGGAACAAACACTTGGCCGTTTTTACCGGGGATTTCCAGTGCGTATTCTGATGGTGATTATATCGCTTCAATTGGTTTAATCGGGATCAATTGGGTGATCCCAAAGGGCAATGATATTTATGATGTCCATTCGGTGCTCCAGAACGGCCGAGTCTTGGTTTCAGGCTATACTGGTGGTAAACTCATGGCTCTCCAAGGCGAAGGGGCCTCGCTGTCTACAGATTCTCCATGGCCGCATCGGTTGAGGACGGCTCCACGGTTGGGCAATTATGGCGTTTTTGGTTTGGGCTCTGCCGATTCAGGGCTGACCTCGTTGTATTCCTTCGATGGCCATGTCGATGACTTGGTCTCTGCCTGTGATGCTCCGGAAGGATCGGTTGGAACGGTTGGCTTTGCGGCTTCCGGGGGACCTCGGGCCGGATACCTGAAGCCGGATCGTGGAGCCGACACCCGATTCGATTCTGGCTTCATGCGAACCAACTCGACCGCCAAATCTCTGGCCGTCTGGGTTCGCCTCCCGAACCTCAGCGCGGGTTCGGTGAAACTCTTGGATGGTGGTGATGAAGACCCGTCCGGGTTTGCGGGCATGAACCTGACGGCCTCGGCCGCCGCCTCGGGAACCCAAGTGACCTTCAATCTCGGGGCCGAGGCCTCTGCGTCTTGGCAGGCCGTTTCGGCTGTCAGCCCAAAACGAGCCCGCCAGTGGGTGCATTTGACTGCGGTGCTCAACGACTCCGGAGTCCAACAACTCTACTTGGACGGCGTGCTTGCAGCCTCTGCGGCTGGCCGGTCATGCAAGGCCATCGCCCGCGCCTCAACCGCCGCCATGACGTTGCCGGCCGCCGTCGGCTTCGATGACCTGCGGACCTACTTGCGAACGGTGACGGCCGATGAGGTGGCTCAGATCTTCGCTGCCGCTGATCCGGTGGTGGAACCTCCGGTGATCGTCACACAGCCGGTGGCGTCCTCGGTTAATGCAGGGGCCACGGCGGTGTTTTCGGTGGTCGCCACCGGAACGGCTCCGTTCACTTACCAGTGGCGCAGGAATGGCGGCGATCTGGCTGGAGAGACGAACGCCACGCTGACCTTGGCCCCAGTCCAAGCCGCGAATGCCGGCGACTACTCGGTGGTGGTGGGCAACTCTGCCGGTTCGATCACCAGTGCTGGTGCTGCCTTGGCCGTGAACACTCCGCCGACTTTCTTGGGCCTCCGCGCTGCGTCGGTGCCCGAGGGTAGCGAACTCTCGGTGCAGTTGGTGACCGCCGATTCAGACCTTCCGGCGCAGAAACTCACGGTGCGGTTGCTGTCAGGGCCCACGGGCCTGGTGGTCAGCCCGCAGGGGCTGGTATCGTGGATTCCGACCGAAGCCCAGGGCCCCCGGGCCTATCCGGTGGTGGTGGAGGTCTCGGATGGCTTGCTGAGTGCCACCAACCAATTCTTTGTGTCGGTCTTGGAGGTGAACCGCCCGCCCGTTATCAACCTGGTGGCCGCCACTTCGATTGGGGAAGGTGCCGCATGGTCTCTGACTCTCACCGCCTCCGATCCCGACTTGCCGGCCAATGCCCTCACGTTCCGGTTGGTGAGCGGCCCCAGCGGTGCCTCGGTGGATTCCAAGAGCGGTGTCCTGAGTTGGACGCCGTCTGAGGCTGATGGCGGAAGCACCGTGGACTTTGTCGTTGAGGTGGTCGACGACGGTCAACCGCCGTTGGCTGCGCAGACGACCGTGCGGTTGACGGTCAACGAGGTGAACAGTCCACCGACGCTCGCGGATCTGACCGATGCAACGATGCCGGAAGGCGTGGCCTGGTCGAAGGCGGTCCGGGCAACGGACTCCGATTTGCCTGCACAAACCCTGACGTATGCCCTGAAGGCAAACCCGCCGGGAATGACCTTGGATACCAGCACCGGTGAACTCCGCTGGACTCCTTCCGAGAGCCAAGGACCGGGCTCCTATCCCGTCACCGTAAGCGTGACCGATTCGGGCGGTGCCGCCGCGGAGCGCTCGTTCACAGTGACGGTGACCGAAGTCAATCAGCCGCCGCAGGTAGCGGGTTGGGCTGATCAGCGGATCGTTTTCGGCCAATCGGTGAGTCTGAAAATGGAGGTCACCGATGCCGATCTGCCGGCCAATCGGTTGACCTATCGGATGGTGGAAGGTCCGACCAACCTGGTGCTGTCGGAGGACGGGCGGCTGGTCTGGACACCCGCTCGCAATCAGGCTCCATCCACGAATCTGATCTCCGTGGCGGTTTCCGATGGGACCGTCAGTGTCACGAACTCCGTCCGCATCGAGGTCTTCGAATTGGTAATGGCGGTGAATGGCACCGAAGCGACGGAAGCCGTGAATGCGCCGCTGAATCCGCGGATCAGCTTCCGATGCGGCCGACCGGATTGGTTGGTCTTTTATACGCTGGCCGGCCAGACGCCGACCGCTGATCTGCCGTCGAAATTCTACCAGGATCCCTTCGTTTTGCCCGCGACAGCAACGGTGTGGCCCATCGCTTTCAGCCCTGATTTTTCCGACAGCATTCTCGGTCTGCCCGTGCGAGTGGCGGTTCTCAAGGGGCAGACGCTCAGCGTGGAAGGTGGCTTGGGTTTGATCCACCTAGGGCCGGGTGTTCCGATCGAAGGCAAATCAGACAGCGGTTTGCCGGTCACCTTGTCGGTCATCAGTGGACCCGGGCGTTTGGAGTCGGGGCGACTCATTCCGACCGGCGGTGGTGTCATTCGTTTGCGTGCAATGCAGACCGGAAATGACACCTGGGCACCGGCGCAGACGGAGTTTGAGAGAACCGTTGCTCGCGCAGCTCAAACGGTCGTTTGGCAACCGATGGACGCTGCGGTTTTCGGAGACTCGCCCTTTCGGTTGAGAGCGGTCGCGAGCAGCGGTCTGCCGATCGAATATTTGACGTTGTCGGGACCGGGTTCGGTGTCAGGAGATCAGTTGCAAGTGACCGGAGCAGGTGAGGTAGTGCTCCGAGCGCGTCAGGCAGGCAACGCTGACTTCGATCCAGCAACAGCCGATCTCGCGGTTTCGGTGGCCAAGGCTCCGCAGTCAATTCAGTGGGATGCCATCGCGGATCGGTCTTTCAGTTCGGAGGTGATCTCGTTGACTGGAAAAGCCAGCTCCGGGTTGGGGGTGACCTATGAGGTGATCTCCGGACCCGCTACGATCAGCAATGCTCGTCTGACAGTGACCGGTGTCGGCACGGTGGTGATCCGTGCCAGTCAGGCAGGGGATGCCAATTGGCAGCCGGCCCCTGTTCGGCAGATTTCGTTTGTCGTCAGCAAAGTGCCACAAACGCTGGTCTTCGGGCCCATCGGCTCAAAGACCTTTGGCGATGCTCCTGTCACGCTTTCAGCCACCAGCAGCGCCGGGTTGCCGGTGACTTTTTCTGTGGTGAGCGGTCCGGGTTCCTTGGTGGGCAACCGGTTGTCACTGAACGGAGCCGGAGACGTGGTGGTCCAGGCGTCCCAACCTGGCAATGATCTCCATCAGGCGGCTTCGGTGACTCAGACCGTGACCGTGGCGAGGGCGTCGCAATCGCTTTCATGGTCGCCGGGATTGAGTCTGACTTACCGCACCAACCTCATCGCCTTGGACGCCAAGGCCAGCAGTGGCTTGCCGGCGGGCTATCGGGTGGTGTCAGGACCGGGATCCATTGTCGGCGGTCAATTGAGCCTGACGGGTATCGGCGCGTTGGTGGTCGTTGCGGAGCAACCTGGCGATGCCAACTGGCTGGCGGCTCTGCCGGTCACCAATCGATTCACCGTGGGTCGCGGGGTCCAAGTGGTGACCTTCGAACCCATCGGTGACCAAACCTTGGGTGCCGGACCCGTGACGCTGGTGGCCCGCGCCAGCTCAGGCCTGCCGGTGACCTTCTCGGTGATCAGTGGTCCCGCTGCGGTGGACAATGATCGACTGGCCTTCTCAGCCGAGGGCGTGGTCACGGTGCGAGCCATCAATCCAGGAAGCAGCCTTTGGCTGTCTGCCTCCGCCGATCAGACAATTACCGTCCGAAAACAGACCCGACTTGCTGTGACCGTTGCCGGGAATCTGGGGGGTGCCGTGGCGGTGTCTCCGGTGAAAGACCAGTACCTTGCGACGGACACCGTCACGTTGACGGCCACTCCGGCCAGCGGGTTTGCCTTCAGCGCATGGTCGGGTGATCTGACAGGAAGTGCCAATCCGGCGAGCCTTTCGATGGCGGCCAATCGCTCGGTCGTAGCCACCTTCAAGGACATCGCGCCGCCGACGATCATCTGGGAACTCCCCGTGGCCGGAACCACCGGTATTGAGCTGTTCCGACTGCTCGGAAAAGTGAGCGACAATTCCACGGTGGCCACAGTCCTCTGGTCACGAGATGGCGGCCTAGGACAGCCCTTGACCCTCGGAGCCGATGGATCCTTCAAACTGGAGAATCTGGTGCTGGCCTCGGGCACCAATCGTTTTGCCCTGGTAGCCCGGGACGCTGCGGGTAATGAGGCGAGGCTCGAACGCGAAGTGGTGTGGATGCCTCAACGAATCCTCCGCGTAGCAGCGGCTGATTCCGCCCAAGAGGGTCAAAGGCTGGTTTTTCCGTTGGAACTCACCAGTCCTGGTGATGTCGCAGGGCTGACCTTTGAACTCAGATACGATCCGACGTTCTTAGCTGATCCCCAGATCGAATGGAGTGCCGCGGTGGGGCAAAGTGTGAACAACGTGAATGCGATGACGCCGGGCAAGGTGGCAGCGACGTTCTCGATGGCGGGCAGTGCCTTGCCTGGCGGGATCCAGCGCCTCGCCACGGTGAGCTTCCGTGGCCGGAGCGTGCCTGCGGCCAAGACGGTGGATTTGGAGCCTCGCTGGGTGAGTGCCAGCAGTTCTACCGGAGCGTTGTTGGCCAATGGCAACGCGGTTGTGACGGGAAGTGGTCGAATCGTTCCGAGACGCATCCAAGGCGACAACAACGCCAACCAACGGATCGATATCGGAGACGCCGTCCTGATCAGTCGGTTGCAGGTCGAGTTGGAGGAGGTGCGCCCATGGGACGTCGCGCTAAATGATCTGAATGGCAGTGGACTGATCGACAATGGCGATGTGGTGAAAGCCCTTCGGGCCGTCGTCGGGTTGGATCCGCAACCAACTCCGGGAGGCGAGGTCAAACGGCTGGCGAGTGCCTTGGGATTGGCCAAGGCCCAGGTGAACACCAATGACGCCATCATTCTTGAAGCGATCGACGGACCGGTGGCGACGGTCGGGCAACCGTACCGGATTGCCATCCGGCTGAACCGCGTCCGAGGAAGTCTGTCAGGGTTGCGGTTCACGTTGAACTACCCCAACGGCTTGAATCTCACCGACAAGCAGGTGGGAGGCCTTATTCCCAGCGATGCGATGCCGTTTTGGAATGACGGGGCAGGGAAGGTGAGCCTCGCGGCGATTCGATCGACACCGTGGCCGGGTTCTGTCGGCGTTGCGGCGGTGTTCACATTTGTTCCCGGTGCAGCGTTTGGCGGCCAAGCTGAATGGCCGATCCGGTTGGATCAGGCCGAAATCACGGGCAGCGGATTCGATGTCCGGCCGTTGGAACCGGTCACGCTGACCGTCCGGGGCCAGGGCGGCGTCGACAACCGCCCCAGCATCACTCTCTCGCCATCGAAGCCCGATGGAACGCTGGGTCTGGAAATCATCGCTCCCCAAGGTGCCACGATTGCGGTGGAAGCCACCAGCGACCTGAGTGCCTGGACTGAAACCCAACGCATCACCGGCCAAGGCTCAGGCAACCCGGTGAAGGTCACCCTGCAAACCGACCCCAACGTTCAGGCCCGATTCTGGCGCGTGCGGGTGAGGTGAATCGGGGCAAGGCTTGATCCTGATATGTTTTCCAGATTACCGGTTTACTGGTTCCGAGAGCGGTAGGTTGCTGGCCGTTGTATATATTTATATGCTTCGAAAAGATTTAATAAATTGCATGGGATTTTGTATAATTATTTGGCGTAAATCTTCAAATACAACTATTGATGAACGCAGTTCATGAGGCGCGATTTCCACGCAATTCGCCTATCACGCCAGTGGCGGTCAAAATTGATATTCGGACAGTTTCTCAACGATATTGATGATCGTCTCAAAAATACGTCCTAGGCAAAACGGAGGTCGAGGATTGAAAAATCATCGTCCAACTTCGGACGAATAGAAATCCTTTGAGCCCATTCCCAAGCTGATCGAACAGTCAGTAGATCACGTTCGCCCAATGCCCATTCTGCAAAGTCATCCAAGGTGGCAGTAGAGCCGTTGCTCCTCTCTAATTCATACACACCGTCACTCAACAAGATCAAGTGGGATGCTGGTTCCAAGACACAAATTTCTTCCTGAAACCGAGCGTTCTCAATACATCCAATAGGGGGAGCTTTGGTTCTAAGTTGCAGCACTTTGCCCTCTTGGATACTGAGCACTGCTGGATGACCGGCACTACCGTATGTCAAACGGCGATCTTTCGGAGTGAACACCCCGTACCATATAGTGAAGTACTGTTCATTGTTCGATTCCATGGGAAAGGCCGTGTTTAAAGCGTCCAAAACTGATTTTGGGGATCGAAAATCTGCGCTCGGCAAAGATAGCGTCCGCATCACATTGAGTACCGATATGGACAGCAATGCGGCTCCTACTCCATGTCCACATACATCGAATAGAAAAAAACACCAATGATCCTTATCGATCCAGCGATAGCCAAAACCGTCTCCGCCTAACTGACTGCACGACTGATAATGCCAATCAACATGTATCCCATGATTATTGATAGGTGCGGGAAGCAAGCAAGCGACATACCTTCCTGCCTCACGTAATTCATCAGCCAACTGTTGCTGGCTTTCAACCAAGGCTGCATGGATCCTCTGTTCTTGATCGCGCAAACGCTTCTTCTCGAGACAAGTAGCGATTCGCGCTTTTAGAAAAACTGGATTGACTGGTTTGGTCAGGTAATCATCGGCGCCTGCTTCGATGCAACGGACGATGCTGGAATCTTGATCCATTCCCGATATCATGAGAACGGGGATCAGTGAAAACCGCTTCTCCGATCGCATCAATTGAAGGACTTCGTATCCTTCCATCTTCGGCATGATCAAGTCGAGCAATACCAAATCGAAGGCTGTGGTTTGAAGTTTTTCCCAGGCATCCAATCCATCGCAAGCGGTTTCGACAAAATACCCATAGCGTTGAACCCGCCGCACCAAGATGTCTCTGTTCAACGAATCATCATCAGCTATGAGGATGCGCTCACCTTGGCCGGATCTGCCTTCGGTCAGAACTGTGCTCTGCGTCGAGATGCCGGGTTCTAGAGCTATTGGCCGCTCTTGGTTGGGCTGTATTGCAGTTTCAGGTATGTTTTTTGAAGCGATCCAAGGCAACAAGTTGGTCTCCATCATTTGAAGCCACAAGGTTGCGGCTCGGTGGATCTTGACCAAATCGCTCAGCGTCTCGGCCCGATTATCCTCTTGTGCCATTTCCATCAGGATCTCCGTGAATCCAATTATATGGTCCACCGGTGTTCTCAGATCCTGCTGCAATTGAGCGATGTTGAATGCACGACGCGCAAAGTTTTGATCACTCAAATAATTGTTCAGAGTAGCAAGTAATTGCCATCCGCCAGTCTTGACAGTTTCTAAATCATTTTTGTAACCTCCTGGTAGATCTGGATCTTCAATGAGTAACTCACAGTATCCAACAATTTGATTTATTGGGGTACGTAAATCGTGTCGCAATTTGCCGAGATCGATCATTGATCTATTTAAATATAAAATCGGCGCTCGATTTAATTGTTAAGATGATCGGGTGTTTTTAATAAAAACAGCTGTATTCCAGCCATTTGAAGATTCATAGGTCACATGATCTAGCATCTTCTTAATCATATGAATCCCCAAGCCGCCAATTTCACGCTCGGCAAAGGGGATGCTAAAATCAACGGGTTTATGCGCCAAGATATCATAAGGTTTGCCGTCATCCTTGATGATTACTTTTAGCGATGCATCATCATACTCAAAAGCAACATGGGCGTGGTGGGCATCAGAGTGATCTACAAGGTTTTGCAAATATTCAGCCAATGCATGATCCATTGAGAAAACAAGGTTGCTAGGAATGGATTTGTCATCGGCAAAATGCTCCAATTTTTTGCATATATCCTGAGCCAGCGATTTACCAACTGTATCAGAGCATTCCATCTTTTTGGAATTTAGACAGACTCCACCAAACTTTCCTTGAAACCGGTCAATTCAAGGATTTGATCGGCCTCTGGGGATAACCTTGAAATCAGCAACTTCCGTTTTCCCATCTTGAATTTCCGATGGTACTGAAGAATGACCCTTAGACCAGCGGAGCAAATAAACGTGCACGCCGCAAGATTTATGTAAACCGTATTGACCTCGGTTTTTTCAATGCTGATGAGTTCAATTTCCAACTGGTTGGCGGTTTCGCCGTCAATACGTCGATCCACGATGATTTCGCAGTTGTCTCCAGAGGTTAGGTGGGTAAACGGTGTCATGTTTATGATGTTAAATTATAGTTGTTGCGTTTAAAGGTGGCTTCAATTTAAAAATTTACCGCTGAAGTGTGTTTCGTATATTCAGTACAAGACTCTCGGGCGTCATGACGGCTTTTTCAACGATGTGGGCAACCTGTCCACGGAGACGCTGTCTGTCACCGTCGGTCAATATTTTTGCGGTCATTACCACGACCGAAATCCGGGCGCAACCGGGTTGCTTGCGGAAAGCCTCGAGAAACTCAAATCCGTCCATTTCTGGCATCATCAAGTCCAACAAGACTAAATCGGGTTTACCCTCGGAAACGCGGTCCATTGCCTCTCTCCCGTTCCCTGCCATGACCACGCGCCAACCTTCCTTCTCCAATTGCTTGGAGACCAAATCTTGTGTCGCCGGGTCATCTTCAACCACGAGAATAGTGTGTTCACCGCCCGTGGTGGCATGACGCTTCACGACCATCGTCAACCGGCTGAAGTCCAACGGCTTGGTGAGGTAATCGGCCGCACCCAGGCTGAATCCCAGGCCTTTTTCGTCGACGATGCTCATCACGATCACCGGGATGTCCGAGGTGGCCGGGTCTTCCTTCAAGGCGGCGAGGACCTCCCAGCCGTCCATGCCCGGCATCATCACGTCGAGGGTGATGATGGCGGGGCGGAGGGCTCGGGCCTGGGCCAGTCCCGAGGCGCCATCCGGGGCGGTTTCAACCCGGAACCCATCGCGGTTCAAGGAGCGCCGCAGGAGGTCTTGGACGGTGGCGTCGTCGTCGATCACCAGCACCAGAGGGCCTGAGCCAGAGGAGGCAACGGCGGCAAGGGATGCTGATGAGGCTGTCTCACCGGCGGCTTCGGTTACTTGGGCTGGAATCGTTGCCGTGAAGGTGGAGCCCTTGCCGGCTTCACTCGATACGGTCATGTCGCCACCCATGAGTTGGCAGAACTTCCGGCTCAAGGCCAATCCCAGGCCGGTGCCACCGTATTTCTTGGAGGTGGAGGAATCGGCCTGTGCGAAAGCTTGGAACAACCGGCCCACTTGCTCCGGGGTCATGCCGATGCCGCTATCGATCACCTCGAAGACCAGGTTCTCGGCCTGGCGCCGCGCTCGCAACCGGACGGTGCCCTTGTCGGTGAACTTGCTGGCGTTGCTGAGCAGGTTGAAGAGCGTCTGGCGGATCTTGGTAATGTCTGCGTGCATCGAACCGATGTCGGCGGCGACTTCCAGAATCAGCTGGTTGCCGTTTTTTTGGACCAACGGCTGGACCGTGGCCGCGACCTCATTCAACAGGGCTTGTATCTCGAAGGTCTCCAGATAAAGCGACATCTTGCCTGCCTCGATCTTGGAGAGGTCGAGGATGTCGTTGATGAGACCGAGCAGGTGCTTGCCTGCTCCATGGATCTTCTGAAGGTCCGGCTTGATCTCCGGGGTTCCCAAATCATCGGCTTCCTCCTGGAGCATCTCGCTGTAGCCGATGATGGCGTTCAGGGGTGTCCGCAATTCGTGGGACATGTTGGCCAGGAATTGTGATTTCGCCTGGCTCGCGGCATCGGCCGCCTTTTGTGCCGTTTGGAGCGCCTCGCTCTTGGTTTTGATTTCTTCCAGTTGTTGCAACGCCATTTGGTTGCTGGTTTCAAGATTGATTCGCAATTCACGGAATCGATTGCCCAAAAGACAGAATCCACTCAGCGCAAAAGAAATTACCGTAGGTATTTGTACTATTTCCCAAGAAAGATTTGGATTCTCTTTAAACTGAACAGGCAAAAGACCAATTAGTAACTGCTGAAGTTTAAAAATAGCGCTGTAAAAATTCCCGGCCATGTCTGAATTGGACCAATAAAAATTCATCGTAAACCAGAAGCTAGGAATACCAATGCAAAGGACTGCTATACTCATGCATGTCCACACGACCAAACGCCGTTGAAGGATCGAAACGGTCGGTTGGACCTGTCTAAAGCTAAGAATGATTTCTAGCAGGATCCAAAATTGGCCCAACGCTGCCAGGTTGAGCCACAACCAATGAGTCTGGAATCGATTTCCAAGGTCACCGACATGGGCATAGTTGAAGCCGCGAAAGAGTCCCAAAATGAAACCAGGTGTCAGCATGGCGATGACCCACCAGAAGCGGTTGGGAATCTTCTGATTCAGTGTGGCTCGGACGAAACCGAAGATGAGTGGCAGCAAGGCGGTCAGAACGGTAAATCGCAAATGCACCAAGTAGTTATTCTCGCCCATAAGCAGCCACGCGCTGATCGGGATGCACGCAAATCCAAACCACAATCCGAACGACATTCCCCGGTTGAAGACCCAGAGGCAACTCATTACGAGGCCGAGAGCTGCGACAATTCCACCGAGAAAACGCGCTGAAACAGATTGGCGCAACTGATAGAATTTGGCGAGTCTGGACGGCACGTTATAGCGAAGCAAGTAGCAGGCAGCATATGATTTGTAACCCCCGACCACGGCCGCATCAATCAGTGCTTCATAGAATTGCTCATTGTATCCAAATCTCCTAAGAATATCGTCGCTCAGATTAATCAGGCGCCCTTGTCGAATCGCCTCCGTCAAAGGTTTTGTCAGATTGGCGAAAACAGAATCAATATCGCTTGATGCTAACGCAAGATTCACTTGGTTTGTTTTTGATGAATTAATTCCAGACACCTGGGTGGCTGCGATGATGTTGGTAATTGAGTCTGTTGTTAAATATATATATAGTTCTGGCGGGTCTTGATTTTTGAACCATTGCAGCCTTAAAGTGTAAGTGATATCTCCAGAATCGTTGGTTTTGATGTTTTCGTGCTGATAATTGGAATTCAACCAAATCCTTGAGTGGTCGATCACGCTGTTTTTTTCCAATTTTATGAAACCTAGAGCGATGTTGGTTAGAGACCGAATCTCTCTGGGAAATACAATTTCAAGGTTCTGCCAATTAAGTGATCTGGTCTTCTCAGTCGAAGGTAAATATTCGTCCTTCCAAATCAATGAACCATGGAATAAAGCAGATTTGACGGTGCCGTTGATTCCTCGCACCTGGTTTGTATCCGAGTTGATCAAAGCCACAAGATTGGTATTGCCCCACGAAGCGCGATGCGACAATCCCGTCTTGATTTCATGGGCCGACAAAGCCCGGCTCCAAATCCGGATTTCATCCATATATCCGACATAGTCTTCTTCCTCTCCGCCAAAAGTAGATTTCCCGAAATAATACCGATTTCCGTTGCCTGCCGGATTAATGCGAGCCAGCGGACCGCTTTCAAAAATCTTTTCCGCATTGACATAGCCGTGAACTCCCCGGGTATCAGCGACCACGGCCATATGGATCCACCCGTTGTTTTCATAGCGGTTTAGAAATCCAAAAGCGTGGAATTCATGGATTAGATTTTTATAAGTATTCTGGATATTGAAACAACCATTAAACCAACAGGCTGCTAGAAAATCTTTTTGCCAACCAAACTCGAAGAAACGCGTGTAGAATCCCAACTTCTCCGGTCGGATCCAAGCCTCGACGGTAATCGCTTGGTAACCGTCGAGGATGTGTGGTGGCAATTCCAAATAACTTCCGTGGCCGTCAAAATGGAGAACCGAGTTGGTCGACTCGGCCGCGGCGATGGAGTGGGTTGCAAATCCGGTGAACCAAGCCAGAAGGAGACCACAAATCTGGACGGGCAAGCCGCGGGTCCCAAGGCAGGCAAGGCCTCGCAGAGTCCGGTGCAAGTGGTCCCGAAGACCGGCGGGCGGTTTCACTGTCTTGGCTCCGTCGGCTTCTGGGCTCGTTTGGGGCATGGACGAAAGCCGCGGATCTGTGAGGCTTGGTGGCGATTTCCGACATGGAATCCTTGAGGCGTCGTCGCAACCGGAGTCCAACCGGCCGACTGTGGATCGCCTGATCTCGGCGTGTTGGTCGGAATCGGGTCGGTGGGGCTTGCCGTACCTGGCGACCGGCGAATGATGATGGGGCATGGTCATCTCAAGAGCCATTCATGGTATTGGCCGTGGACGGGAGAAGGTAGGGTGCCTTGCCGAGGACCGAGCGGATCTCAGCGGCGAGCATCTCGGGCGAGAGGTTGGCTTTGGCGACGACTTGGGCCACTTGGCCCCGCAATCGCTGGTGGTCTGCCGGGGTCAGGATCTTTGCCGTCATCACGACAACGGTGGTTTCAGCACAACCTGGGAGCTTGCGGAAAGCCTCCAGAAACTCGAAACCGTCCATCTCCGGCATCATGAGATCGAGCAACACAAGATCGGGTTGCGCCGTGTGAACCTGTTCAAGAGCCAGACGCCCGTTGATGGCGCTTGCGACCTGCCAGCCCTCCTTGCCCAGATGGCGTACGACCAGCTCGAGGGTTGGCATGTCGTCTTCCACCACGAGGAGGCGACGTCCGGAAGCGGTCCTGGTGTGTCGTTCCAGGACCTTGGACAACCGATTGAAGTCCAACGGCTTGGTGAGGTAATCGGCCGCGCCTAGGCTGAATCCCAGTCCTTTTTCGTCGACGATGCTCATCACGATCACCGGGATGTCCGAGGTGGCCGGATCTTCCTTCAAGGCTGCGAGGACCTCCCAGCCATCCATCCCCGGCATCATCACGTCCAGGGTGATGATCGCGGGTCGGAGAGTGCGGGCCTGTGCCAGGCCAGAGGCACCGTCCGAGGCGGTTTCAACCCGGAACCCATCGCGGTTCAAGGAGCGCCGCAGGAGATCTTGGACGGTGGTGTCATCGTCGATCACCAGCACCAGTGGGCCTGAGCCAGATGATGGAACGGCTGCAAGGGATGCTGATGAGGCAGTCTCACCGGCGGCCTCGGTCACCTGGGCCGGGATCGTCGCTGTGAAGGTCGAACCTTTGCCCGCCTCACTCACGACGGTCATGTCACCGCCCATGAGTTGGCAGAACTTGCGGCTCAAGGCCAATCCCAGGCCGGTGCCGCCGTATTTCTTGGAGGTGGAGGAGTCGGCCTGGGCGAAGGCCTGGAACAAGCGGCCCACTTGCTCCGGCGTCATGCCGATTCCGCTATCGATGACCTCGAAGACCAGGTTTTCGGCCTGGCGCCGCGCTCGCAACCTGATGGTGCCCTTGTCGGTGAACTTGCTGGCGTTGCTGAGCAGATTGAACAGTGTTTGACGGACTTTGGTGATATCCGCCCGCATGGAACCGATGTCGGCGGGAAGATCCAGAGTCAGCTGGTTGCCGTTTTTTTGGACCAACGGCTGGATCGTGGCCGCGACCTCATTCAGCAGGGTTTGAATCTCAAAAGTCTCCAGATAAAGCGACATCTTGCCTGCCTCGATCTTGGAGAGGTCGAGGATGTCGTTGATGAGACCGAGCAGGTGCTTGCCTGCTCCATGGATCTTCTGAAGGTCCGGCTTGATCT
>Ga0214917_10002357_pt1 | contig 23107 bp, 22 predicted proteins | sample LL_1208_BB_MetaG_FD_177983 | JGI IMG/M metagenome (GOLD analysis project Ga0214917, IMG submission 177983) | Freshwater microbial communities from Lake Lanier, Atlanta, Georgia, United States - LL_1208_BB | ecosystem: Environmental > Aquatic > Freshwater > Lake | place: USA: Georgia | collected...
GCGTCGCTGCGGCCCGGGCCGGGGCTTTTGCCAGTGGCCTGGAGCCAATCGATGGCCAGCAGCATCACCAAGTCATCGGTGTCAGCCGGCCGCCGGCCTTGTAGGAGCCGGCTTGTAGATGCATCAGGACTGCCGCGCACGACCCCCAGGATCATCGGCTCTAGCAGGGGGCGGGATTTGAGGCCGTTGGAACGCGAGCGGCCATGGGTGCGGTTCCTCCATGCCTGCATTGCAACAGGCGGGCGGTGCGGCCGCGATGGCGCCGGCGTTTGCCGTCATGCCAGAATGCTTTGTCGGCGTGCCAGCCCGGCCGGGGACCCTCTGATGCCGCCAGCGCCAGAACCACGCTTGATCCACCCCGCCGATCTGGCGCCCCTGGCGCCGCTGGTGGGCTGCGACTACCGCACCCCAGCCGGTGCCGCCGTGGCTCAGGGGCGCTGGGAGTTGGCGGCATTGCGGCCCGGGCTGGTGCTGCATGCCTCCGACGTGCGGCACCTGCGGCCACTGGCGTCGGAACTGACCAAGCCTCAGGGCCTGACGCTTTCGGTAGTGCTGCGCGGGCGCTGGCAGGCTTCGCTGGGCGGCGCGGAACTCGGCTGCGGCGGCCGGGTGCCCGAGGCCATGCTGTTTGCCTGCGCCCATCCAGAGCGCTGGGCACGTGAAGCCCTACCGGGTCAGCAGGTGCGCATGGTGAATCTGATGCTCGGCCCTGAATGGCTCGACGCCGAGGAGGTGCCGCAGCACCTCTGGTGCCAGCATCTTGCCAAGGCCAAATGGGCGCCTTCAGCCCATTTGTGCAGCTTGGCCGAGGCCATGCTGGCGCCTGAGGCGGCGCCCCCGCTGGCGCGACGATTGCGGACCGAAAGCCATGCCCTGGCGATGCTGGCGGAGGCACTGCCCAGGTTCGACACCCTGGCACCGTCCGTGCTCGTCTCGGCCACAATGCGACGACAGATGCAGCGGGCGCGGGAGAGGATCGAGGCTGGGCTGGCGGAGCCCTTGAGCATCGCTGCCCTGGCGAGGGAGTTGGGCCTGAGCAGCCGCGGCCTGCAGCGCCACTTCCATGCCGTGCATGGCGTGCCGGTGGCGCGCTTCCTGCGGGACCAGCGCCTGCAGCACGCCCGCCGGCTGCTGGAGCGCGAGGGCATGGCCGTGGCCCAGGTGGCCTACGCCGTGGGCTATGCCAGCCCGGCCAACTTCGCCACCGCCTACCGGCGCCGCTTCGGCGTCTCGCCGAGCCAATCCAGGCCCAGGCCCAGGGCTGAGGTTGAGGTTGAGGTTGAGGCTGGGGTTTGCTGAGCGCCAGGAACCCGGCAATCTGCCCCACATCATCGGAGGCCACGCCATGCCCCTGCCGCGCCGCAGCCTGCTCCTCACCCCGTTGGTTACGCCGGCCCTGGCCCAGACCATCCGCCCGCTGCGCCTGTTGGTGGGGTTTCCGCCAGGTGCCAGCCTGGACCTGCTGGCCCGCTTGCTGGCCGAGCCGATGGCGACTCGACTTGGCCGGCCGGTGGTGGTGGAGAACCGTGCCGGCGGCGGTGGGCGCGTGGCCGCCGAAGCCTTGGCCCGCGCGCCGGGCGATGGCGAGGTGCTGATGGCCGCGCCGATCGTGGTGCCGGTGTTCTTCCCCTTCCTCTACGCTAGGCTGCCGTTCGATGCCGCCACCGACATCGCCCCGGTCGCGATGCTCACCGGCTTCAGCTTCGCCCTGGCAGTGCGGCGGGACCACCCGGCGCGCGACCTGGCGGGCTTCATCGCCTGGGCGCGGCCGCGAGGGGAGGCGGCGACCTATGGCTCGCTTTCGGCCGGCACGCCCTCGCATTTCCTTGGCCTGCTGTTCAACCGCGCCACCGGCACCGCGCTGCGCCATGTGCCCTATCGCGGCGGCGCGCCACTGACTACGGCACTGCTGGCCGGGGAGGTCGATGCCGGTTTCCCGACCACGGCCGGCATCGCCGGGCAGTTGCAGGATGGCAGCCTGCGCGCCCTTGCGGTCAGCGGCGCCACCCGCTCTCCCTTGGCGCCGGAAGTGCCAAGCTTTTCCGAGCTTGGCCCCAACCTGGCCGAGATGGGCCGCGCCGGGCTGTGGTACGGGCTGTTCGCGCCGGGCCGCACGCCGGACACCGCGGTGCAGGCCCAAGCCGCGGCGGCGCTGGGCGCGTTGGCCGAACCAGGCCTGGCCGAGCGCCTGCGCGCGCTGGACCTGCCGCCGCAACCGCAGGACCCAGCCGCCTTCGCCGCGACCATCGCCGCCGACCGCAACAGCTGGGGTCCGTTGATCCGCGCCAGCGGCTTCCAATTGGAGGACTGAGCATGCGTCCCAGCATCACCCTGATGGGCACCGGCGGCCCGCGGCTGGATGCCAATCGCCGCGCCACCTCCCTGCTGCTGCGCACCGGGCAGGAGGAGGTGCTGATCGATGCCGGACGCGGTGCCATCCATGGCCTGGCGCAGGCTGGCGCGGCTTTCCCGAAGTTGACGCGCCTGGTGCTGACGCATCACCACTTCGACCATATCGGCGACTTGTATGACGTGATGCTGACCACCTGGCTGGAAGGCCGCCGCACGTCGTTGCTGGTGGAAGGCCCGCCCGACACAGAACGCCTAGTCAACACCCTGCTGACCCAGGTGTACGACAAGGACCATACTTGGCGCGGCCTGGGTGAGCCAGCCTTCGGCGGCTGGGCGCCGGTGCAGGCGCGCGACATCGGCGTGGGTGAGGCGATCGAGGGCCTGGGCTGGCGTGCCACGCCGCAGGAGGTCAGCCACGGCCATGGCTTGCCGACACTGCCGGCCAGCTTCCTGCGCAGGTGGATCTGCTACGGCTGGCGGTTCGAGGTGGCGGGCAAGGTCTTCGCCTTCAGCGGCGATACGGTGGACTGCCCCGGCCTGCGCAAGCTGGCCCAGGGGGCCGATGTGCTGGTGATGTGCTGCTGGGCCGCAGCCGCACAATTGACCACGGACCACCTACGGAAGTTAGCGCAGCACACGCTGGCCTGCGGCGACACCGTCGGAAAGATCGCCGCCGAGTGCGGGGTGAAGACGCTGGTGCTGACGCACCACCGGCCCGGCCAGACGCCAGAGGCGCTGGCGACCCTGGCCGAGGAAGTGGCGCGCGACTTCAGCGGCCAGGTGCTGATCGGGCATGATGGGCTGGAGGTGCCGCTGTAGGCCGTGCAGCACTCAGAGAATTTCGTCCTCCGGTTCCCACTGCTGCAGCGGTGGGAACCGGAATCCAACCTTCGCTGGGTCCTATGAGACACGTCTCGTATCCATCTGGCCAAGGCCGCAGGCGGTTGTTGGTCAGGCGGCTGCGGCCTGATGAGCCTTTGCGTTCGTCCAGTTCCACGGCAGCAATAATCAGAGAGTTGCCGGCGCCGTCGGGAGGTGCCCCATTTGGCGCCTCATCACATCCACGGTGGCCCCGAGCCATGCGTTGGCACTCGCGAGGTTGCTGGCAAAGCGTTGACAGGGGCACGAAGCGAAGCAAGCGGACCGGCCGAGGGTTGAGCATCTGGCCTTCGAGGTCGAAAGCCTGGCCGATCTGCTTCACTGACCCCGAGGGCACCGCCGTGGAGGTCTTCGCCACCGCGCCCTTTGCCATGCAGCAGCCCTTCGGCCGCCCCATCGACCTCGACCAGTCGGATGCCGAGATCGTTCTTGCAACGCGGCGGATCTGCAAGGCGCCGCAGCGCCCGCTCGCCATCGCTCAGAAGGTGATGCCGCGAGCTGCCAGCGCCTTGAGGAAGTTGGGCTCCGGATTGGGCAAAGGCGGCAGATCCCAGCTTCCCGTGCCGATCGGGCGGACGTCCCGATCCACCGGCACCTCCACCAGATAAGGCACATTAGCCTTGATTGCCGTGGCGATCGCATCCTCCAACTCACCCGCATGGGTGACGCGGTGCGACGCCACGCCCATGCTTTTCGCCATCATCGCGAAATCCGGGCTGTAGCTCTCGCCCGTGCGCTGGATCTCAAAGGCGGTGGCGAGTTCGCGGCCGCCGAACATGCCGTGCTGGATGTCCCGGATCGAGCAGAAGCCGGAATTGTTCCACACCACCCAGACCACCGGGATGCCGTATTCCACCGCCGTGGCCAGCGCATGCGGCGTCATCAGGAAGGAGCCATCACCCACCACCGCCACGCAAGGCCGATCCGGTGCCGCAAGCTTGGCACCCAGGATGCCGGACGTGGCGAAGCCCATTGCTGCGAAGCCCCAGCTATGGATCAGATGGCGCGGGCGCAGCGTGTCCATCAGCTGAATGATCCAATTGTGGTGCACGCCGACATCGCTCGCTACCACCGCGTTTTCCGGCACGGCGCGGGCGAGTGCAGCCATCAGCCGCTCCGGCCGCAGCGGCATCTGGTCCGACAGCGCAAGCCCCGCCTGGTATTCGCGCCAGACATCCCGCCCGCGCGCCAGACGGTCAAACCAGGCGCCACCTTCCGCGCGCCCCCCCATGCGGCCCGCCGCCATTTCCAGCAGCAATTCCAGGCTTGCCTTCGCATCGCCCAGGATGCCGTATTCGGTGGGGTAGTTGCGGCCGATCTCGGTGGGGTCCAGGTCAATCTGGATCAGCTTCGAGGGCGGGATGGAGAGGGTGTAGCCGTCCAGCCAGGCGCTCGTGGCGCGGTCATCGAAGGAGAAGCCGATGGCGAGGATCACATCGGCATTGCGCGTTGCGTCATTGGCCGCATAGGCGCCGTTGCGGCCAATCGCGCCGAAGGCCAGGCGGTGCCGATCCGGGATCGCGCCCTTGCCATTGGGGCTGGTGACGACGGGAATGCCCGTCGCCTCGGCAAAGGCCAGCAGCGCATCGCAGGCCTGGCCGATGATGACGCCCTGGCCCGCGATGATGACCGGCTGCGTGGCCTTCAACAGCAGGTCCAACGCTGCCGACAGCGCCTTGGGATTGCCCGGCGCCCCGTTGATGACTGCCTTCACCGTGGTCGAAGGCACCACCGAGGCCTCCTCCACAAAGACATTCAGCGGCACGTCGAGATTGACCGGACCCGGCCGCCCGGCCGTCAGCTGGTCCCAGGCCTGGGTCACCGCCAGCTGTACCATGTCGGCCCGCATGGGCTGGTAGCTGCGCTTCACATAGGGGCGGATGACGCTGGGGAAATCGCCCTGGAAATGGCGCCCCGTCTCCTGGAAGGGGCCGCGGTTGAACTGCCCCGTGGGCACATTCCCCGTGATCGCCAGGAAGGCAGAGCTGTCCATCATGGCCGCCGCCAGCGCCACCACCAGATTGGCCGAGCCCGGCCCGCAAGAGGTAAAGGTCGCCACCGGCTCACCCTTCACCTTGTAGTAGGCATCCGCCATGTGGCCGGCGGTCTGCTCGTGATGGGTGGAGATGGTCTTGATGCGGTTCTGCGCCTTGAAGGCCGCATCCATGAAGCCAGTGATGCCATGGCCGCACAGCCCGAACAGATAGGGCACGCCCTGCTTGGTCAAATGATCCACGATGATGTCGGCGCCATTCATCAGCGTCGCGCGGCTTGATCCGTCCATGATGTCTCTCCCTGGTCTTTGTTGTGGTTCAGGCGGCGGCGGAGGTCGGGCTGCCGAGCATGCGCGAGACCTGCAAGGCGGCAGCCTTCACGCGCGGCAGCAGCGCCGCGCGGCGCGCCGCATCCATGCGGCTGGCCGGGGCCGAGATGCCCAGCGCGGCACTTGGCCGGCCCGAGTGATCCGTGATGGGGGCGGCCAGGCAGCGCAGGCCGAGCTCGATCTCTTCCTCATCCGGAGCGAAGCCTTGCTGGCGGATCTGATGCAGCGCCTCTCGCAGGGCCTCGGGCGTGGTGATGGTATGCGCAGTGAAGCGCGGCAGCCCGTGTTGGGCGATGATGCCATCCACCTCGGCATTGGGAAGATAGGCCATGAGCAGCTTGCCGAGCGCGCTGGCATGGGCAGGGCTTCGCTTTCCCACGCGCGAATGCATCCTCACCGCATGCGTGCCCTCGACCACCTGCACGGTGACGACCTCGCCTTCATGCAGGATGCCGACATGCACCGTCTCGCCCGTCTCCTCGGCGAGGGCCTGGATGGGGGGCAGGGATTGCCAGCGCAATTGCTCCTGCCGCAGCGCCGCATTGCCCAGCGCGTGCAGCGCGAGGCCGGGTGCGTGACGGCCGGCGGCATCCTTGGTCAGATAGCCTGCGGCTTCCAGCGTGTGCAGCACGCGAAACAGGGTGGCCTTGTTCTGGCCGAGCTCGGTGGCGAGTTCCGCAAGGCTCCAGGAAGGGCGGCGGGCGAAGCAGCCAATCACCTCCAGCCCGCGATGCAGGGAGGCGAGGTGGTAGGGGTCCTTCGCGCCAATCATCATGCCATGCTCTCGGCCAGCGAAATGCGGGCTGCGTAAGGATACACTTGACTGCGCTCAGCGAAAAGGACTTCGATATGTGAAACGGGTAGACGCCTGTCGCGCCTGACCGCAACATCGTTTCCACGTCCAAGCAAACGGGGCCAAAGACGCCCCACGCTCAGGGAGAAGACCGGATGATCAAGCGCGTTCTCGCCGCAACCGCGGCGCTTTGGTGGGGGATGGCGCCGCCCGCCGCCGCCCAGGACTTCCCCACCCGCACCATCAACATGATTGTCGTCTTCGCCCCCGGCGGCGCCACGGATGTGCTGGCGCGCATTGTGGCGCAGAGCATGACGCGCACGCTGGGCCAATCCGTGGTGGTCGAGAATGTGACGGGCGCGGGCGGCACCATTGGCGGCACGCGCGGCGCGAATGCGGCACCCGATGGCTATACGCTCGCGGTGGGCAGCCTGGGCAGCCATTCGGCCTCGGCCTCGATTTATCGTAATCCGGGCTATGACCCGCGGGAGTTGCAGCCGATCGGCCTGATTGCCGGCACACCCATGTTCTTCGTGGTCCGTAACGGCCATCCGGCGCGAAGCATGCAGGAATTCCTGGCCATCGCGCGGGAGGCGCCGGGCCGTGTGTCCAACGCCAACGCGGGCATTGGCAGCACCAATCATCTCGGCTGCGCGCTGTTCTCGCATGTGACGGGCGTGCGGATGAATGAGATACCGTATCGCGGTGAGGGCCCGGCGCTGAATGACATCGTGGCCCAGCAGGTGGACAGCGCCTGTTTGCTGGCGCCGGCGGCCGTGCCGCAAATCGCCTCGGGCACCATGCGCGGCCTGGCGGTGGCCGCCACCACGCGCAACCCCAATGCGCCGAATGTGCCCTCGGCCACTGAGGCGGGCGTGCCGGACTATGTGTTCCAGGGCTGGAACGCGATCTTCGCGCCGCGCGGCACACCATCCGCGGTGGTGGCGCGTCTGGACCAGGCGCTGCGCGCGGCGCTGGATGACGCCACCATCATCCGCCGCATCGAGGAGCTGGGCTCGCTGCCCGCGCGCGCTGACCAGCGCGGCCCGGCGGCCTTGCAGGCGCTGGTCCGCAGCGAAGTGGATCGCTGGGCGACGGTGATCCGCGCGGCGGGCATCCAGCCGCAGTAAACCGCGCAAGCGGATTTCGCATGTGGCTGGGGCAGGGGGTCTGATAGCCCTCTGCCCAAAGGAAGACAAAACGATGACCCAACGCCGCGCGCTGCTGCTCGCCCCCATGCTTCTGGCGACGCCCGCCTTGGGCCAGGGGGCCCGGCCCAACCGCCCGGCGGCTCGCTTGATGTGATAACGCGCCTGGCCTGCGAGGTGACGACTCAGCGCTTCAGCAGCGAGCCATCGGCACACGGCTGACCGGCCACGTGCACGTCAGGACGGGCGCAACCCGGCGAGCTGCGCCGCGCGGCGTGCATTGGCGAGTTCCTGGGCAAGGAAGCCGGCGAAGCCCTCCGGCATGCGTTGTTCCGGGGCGCTCTCCTATTACCCAGCCAACCTCACCCTAGCCCTTGCGCCCGACAGCTTCTCCAGTGAGCAAAGCCGCGACGGCTTCTTTGCGCAGCGGACATTGGAGACCCGGCGACTATTTGATGAACGCGTCCGTGCAGTGGAGACAGGCTGCGGCCCTGGAGAGCGACAGACCTGCAACGAACGGATACAGAGTCTTCACCGTGAGCGGGATGAGGAACTTGCCCGCCTTGACGCCCAACGCCGCAACACTCGCATCGGCACATGATAACTCAAGGCGTGGTGCTTCGTAACACCTCGCGGACGTCGCCCTCCGCAATGGAAGAACTCGACGCCAGGCTGGAATATTTCAGCCAGAAGCTTTAGGCGGCACTCGCCGCCCAGGCCGGCGCGCGGGTAACAGCCAATGATGGTCGCGATCAGCGGGAACGGGTTGCTTGACTGGACTTTTTCTCCCGTTTAGTCCGAATTGTCGGATTATTTCGACGGAGGGGCGGCGGCGCGGATGTTCATTCGTCGAACTTTCTCGAACAAGGTGGAGCGCGAGACACCAAGCCTTTCCGCCGCCTGCGTGATGTCACCCCCGGTTGTCACCAACGCCGCGAGAATGGCCCGCCGTTCCGCTTCATCGCGCGCCTCCGCTAAGCTGGCCGATGGCGGTGGCGCGTCGGACACATTGCGTTCCGGGAATAGATCGTTGGGGCCTATCCATTCACCGTCCGCAAGCGCCACGGCACGCTCCACGCGGTTGCGTAACTCGCGGATATTGCCGGGGAAATCGTGGTTGGTGAGCGCATCCTCCGCGAGCGTTGAGAAGCCGCGCGGCGTCCGGCCGAAGCGTTGGCCGAACTCACCCAGGAAGCGGCGCGCGAGCGGCAGCTTATCCGCCGCCCGCTCGCAAAGAGGCGGCATGGCGATGCTGATCACGGAGAGGCGAAAGAACAGGTCCTCACGGAAGCGCCCCTCGCGCATGCGGGCCGTCAGGTCGGCGGCGGAACTGCTCCACCAGGGGCTTTGAGGGGCTGGCCGCTGACAGTTTTGGCCCGGGTAGGGAGGGAAATGGCCCCCACTGTCTCCCGGTAACCCAGCTGCGTTTGTGGGCTTTGTTGTGGCCCAAATGGATCTGTCGACCATATAACTTAGAATATTCAGATACTTAACGGGAAATCATGGCGGAGGAGGTATGACCCGGTACAGGCGGTCGCCGGTCGTGGGGCGCGAGGCCGCATGTGCTGGAATTCGAACCAGGCGAACGAACGCGACCGCGCCGCAACCGGCGGCAACCAGTGACCTCAGAAGAGCGCTATTCAACCGGCGCCCTCTGCATTGTCACAGCGAACTGCCGCCGCAGATCATCATCTGCTGGCCGGTGATCGCGCCAGCCTCTGGGCCGAGCAGGAAGGCCGTCAGCGCCGCGACCTCTTCCGGGCTAATGTAGCGCCCGATCGGCGGCAGCTTCGGCGCAACGGCGCTGCGCGCCGGGTCACGCAGCATCGGCGTGTCGGTTGCGGCGGGTGCGACGACATTCACCGTGATGCCGCGCGGCGCGAGCTCGATCGCCCAGGAGCGCGCAATGGCAACGAGCGCTGCCTTGGTTGCGGCGTATTGGCTGCGACCCGCCGACCCCGCGGCTGTGCGGCTGCCGAGCAGCACGATGCGTCCGCCATCCGGCATGCGCGTCACCAGCAGGTCCGCCAGCAGCGACGCCGCCTCGACATGCAGACGCCACAGCGTGCGGCCCGTCTCCGCATCCAGCGCGCCCACCACGCCGCCGCGCATGAGGCCGGCGGCGTGCACAAATGCGGTGGGGCTCAGGCCGGCCACCGCAGCGGGCAGGGCCAACGCGTCGAGCAGATCCACCGCGCGGTGCGTGTAATTGGCATCGGCGAGGCCGGGATCGTTGCGGCTGAGGCCGGTTACCCGCCAGCCTTCCCGCAGCAGCCGAGCGACGATGGCTGCACCAATGCCGGAGCTGGCGCCGGTGACGATGGCGTGTCTCTCGGCTGATCCTGGTGTCATGCGGCGTCATCTCCTTTGCTCGTGCGATCCGCTTGACAGGGCGCCTAACCACCGAATATCAAGATTTCAGAAAACGAACAAGTGTTCGCAATCCGATCATTTGTCAGGGAAGCGTCAGCAGTGGAAGGCACACGGGGGCGCGTCGAGAACCCCAAGAACCTGGTGCAGTCTGTGGCCAAGGCCTTCGCCGTGCTGAAGGCCTTCGGGCCGGCGCGTCCCGAGATGACTGTCGCCGAGGTCGCGGGATTGACCGGGCATGACCGCGGCACTGCCTTCCGCCTGATTCACACCCTGGTAGATCTCGGCTACCTGCGCCCCGTGCCGGAGGGGCGGCGCTTCCGACTCACGCTGAAGTGTCTTGAGCTCGGCTATGCCGCGCTCTCGGCCGGCGACCTGCCCACGCATGCCTTTCCGCTGCTGCGTGAACTGGTGCCGGGCGTGGCCGATGCTGGCTCCCTTGGCGTGCTGGAGAAGGGTGAGGTGATTTACCTCGCCCGTGTCGAGGCAGGACTGGAGCACCATGGTGTCGTGCGCCGCCCCGGCACGCGCATCGGCGCCTATGCCACCGCCTTGGGCCAGGCGATCCTGGCTTGGCTGCCGCGCGACGAGCAGGTCGTGCAGCTCGAGAGTGTTCCGCGGGTGAAGCTGTCCGACCGCACCTTGACGGAGATTGATGCGTTACTGGAGCGGCTGGATGCGGTGCGCGCTTGCGGCTACGCGATCTCGGATGGTGAGAACGCCTATGGCCTGCGCACCGTCGCGGCCCCAGTGCTTGATGCGCGCGGCGCGCCGGCGGCCGGGGTGAGCCTGACCATTGGCGGGGGCCGGCTGGCGCTACCCGATTTCATCGCCCAGACCGCGCCGCGCGCCTGCGCCCTAGCTCAGGACCTGGGCACCGCGCTGCGTTTGTCGCTCGGTACCATCGGGGCGGGCGGGACGATGCGATGACCCGGCCAGTGCTGCGCCTGATCGCCGACGACCTGACCAGCGTGCTGGCCTCCGCCGCCGAATTGACCGGGCTGTGTGGCCCGGTGCCGCTGCGCTGGACGGATGACGTTAACGTGGCTGCCATCCGCCGCCTGCTCGACAACAACCCGCGCGAGATGAGTTACAAGCAAATTCTCGCGATCTATCGCGCGGCCCTGTGAGGAGATACCCATGCCCGACGCCGGCGTGATCGACCGCCCCGAAATCCTCGCCCCCGCACCGGGCGACCCGGCGCGCATGGAGGCCTTCATACCCACACCCTGTGTGCAGAACCACGCGGCCTTCCTGCTGCGACTTCCCGGTGGCGATGTGGGCTGCGTGTGGTTCGCCGGCACGCAGGAGGGCGTGCCAGACATCTCGGTACACTTTTCGCGCATGGAAGCCGGCGCGGATCGATGGTCGCCGGCGGTGCGGCTGTCGGACGATCCGACGCGATCCGAGCAGAACCCGCTGCTGTTCAACGCGCCCGATGGCCGGTTGTGGCTGCTGTGGACGGCGCAGGTCTCCGGCAACCAGGACACCGCCATCATCCGTCGCCGTATCTCGGCCGATGGCGGCCGCAGCTGGGGGGCGATCGAGACGCTGTTCGGCGAGCAGCCCGGTTTCGGCACCTTTATCCGTAGCCCCATCGTGGTGCTCGACAATGGCGATTGGCTGCTGCCGATCTGGCGCTGCACCAAGCCGCCAGTAGGCGCCTGGATCGGTGATCTCGACACCAGCTCGGTGATGATCTCCGCCGATGCCGGCGCCACCTGGACGGAAATTGCCGTACCCGGCAGCACGGGCTGCGTGCATATGAGCATCGTCGATTTGCGCGACGGCACTCTGGCGGCGTTCTATCGCAGCCGCTGGGCGGATCGGATCTATCGCAGCCAGTCTTCGGATGGTGGCCGAAGCTGGTCCGCGCCGGAACCCACCGAACTGCCCAACAACAACTCGTCCGTGATGGTGACGCGCCTCGCCGATGGTCGGCTCGCCATAGTCTACAACCATTCGAGCGAGGCGGATGCTACCGGCCGGCGCCTGTCGCTCTATGACGACATCGGCGGCGATGACCTCGCCCCCGCCGCCCCGCCCGCGGGCCGCAGCGCCTTCTGGGGCGCGCCGCGCGCACCGATGACGCTGGCGCTGTCCACCGACCAGGGCCGCACGTGGCCGGTTCGGCGCGACCTTGAGACCGGCGATGGCTACTGCCTGACGAACAATTCGAAGGACCAACTGAATCGGGAATTCTCCTATCCGTCGCTCTGCCAGACGCCCGATGGCGCACTACACATCGCCTACACCTATTGGCGCCAGGCTATAAAATACGTGCGGGTCGCACCCGACTGGGCGTTAGGATACGGCGCATGACGGAACAGCATCCGCGCGGCGTTTACTCTGCTGCGCTGACCCCGGTGACCACAGAGGGCACGCCGGACGCCACACTGTTCGTCACCCATTGCCGGCGCCTGCTGGCCGAGGGCTGCGACGGGATCGCGATGCTCGGCACCACGGGCGAGGCGAACTCCTTTGCCAACGACGAACGCCGAGCTCTGCTGGAGGCGGTGGTTGCCGCCGGTATCGCACCCGACCGGCTGCTGCCCGGCACCGGCGTCGCCGCGCTCAGCGAGACGGTGGCGCTGACCCGGCATGCGCTGTCTCTTGGTGTGACCACGGTCGTGATGCTGCCGCCCTTTTACTACAAGGGCGTCACCGAGGACGGGCTGTTCGCCGCCTATGCCGAGGTGGTGCAGCGCCTGGCAGATCCGCGGCTGCGCATTGTGCTTTATCACATCCCGCAGATGTCGGCAGTGCCGATCCCCTTCCCGGTGATCGCGCGGCTGCGCGCCGCCTATCCCGGCACTTTCAGCGGGATCAAGGATTCCGCCGGCGACCTCGCGCATATGGAGGCGCTGGTCGAAGCCTGTCCCGGCCTCGCCGTGCTGGCGGGCGCCGACCCGCTGATGCTGCCGTTGCTGCGCAAGGGGGGCGCGGGCTGCATCACCGCGACCTCTAACCTGATCGCTGCCGATCTTGCCTTCGTGTTCCGCCACTTCTCTGACCTCAACCGGGCGGCGGAGGTGGAGGCCGCGCAGGCGCGCATTGTCGCCATGCGCAATCGCGCGTCGCGCTTCGCGCAGATGGCGTCGCTGAAGGCGTTGCTCGCGGACCGCACTGGGGAGGAAGGCTGGCATCGCCTGCGTCCGCCGCTCCTGCCGCTGAGCGAGGCTGAGCGCAGCGCGCTGCTCGTCGAATAATCGTTTCAACACGGGCGCCTGCAATGTCGCGCAGCCCTTCGGAGGGAAATTACCATGAACCGTCGTCATCTTCTCGCCACTGCCGTCGGCGGCGTTGCGGCCTTGGCCGCGCCTGCCATCCAGGCCCAGGAAGCCTGGCCGCATGCACGGCCGATCCGCGTGATCTGCCCCTGGCCACCAGGGGCTGCGAATGACGCGCTGGCGCGGCTGACGGCGGCACGCCTGCAGGAAAAGCTCGGCGCTACCGCCGTGGTCGAAAACCGCACCGGCGGCGCCGGCCTGATTGGGACCAATGCCGTTCTTCAGGCGGCGCCGGATGGCTACACCCTGCTTGCCTCTGCCTTCAACACGGCGGTCATGCCGCTGGTGCTGCGCGGAGCGACCTTCGATCCGCAGCGCGACCTCGAAGTGATGGCCCGCACGGCAGCCGCGCCGCTGGTCATGGTGATGAGCGCCCAGCGCCCCCAGCGCACACTGGCCGAGGTGCTCGCGGCCGCCAGGGAACGGCCGCAGGAGTGGAACTTCGCGCTCTCCTCGCTCGGCTCGGCCGGGCACCTCGCGACCATCGATTTCATGCGCCGCAGTGGCGTCCAGATCAATCTGGTGACATATCGCGGTACGCAACCTGCGCTGACCGACCTGATCGCGGGCAACGCCCAATTGCTCATTGACCCGAGTTTCGCCCTGCTGCCGGCTGCCGCCGATGGTCGGGTCCGCGCGCTTGGCATCGCGACGGCAGCGCGCTCGAGCCTGGCGCCGAACGTGCCGACCATGACGGAGGCCGGCCTGCCCGGCTTCGAGTTCCAATCCTGGTACGGCGTCTGGGCCCCGAAGGGCACGCCGGCTGAGATCAACCAGCGAGTAAACGACCTGATGCAGGAGACGATGCGCGAGCCGGCTATCCTCGAGCGGCTGAGAAGCCAGATCCTGGAACCGGTGACGGAGAGCATTGTGGACACGCGGCGCTTTATCGCCTCCGAGATCACCCGCGCCACCGAGCTGCTGCGCAGCGTCAACTACCAGCCCGAGTGACGAGGGCCGCCGTACGGAGCAGGCGCATGCTCGTGATCGGTGCGGGCGCGACGGTTCTCGGCGCGCCGGGCATCGGGCGCGCGCAAGCGGCTTGGCCGCTGGGCCGGCCGATCCGCGTGATTTGCCCCACGCCGCCGGGCGCGGCGAATGACATGCTGGCGCGCCTGCTGGCGCAGCGTGTGAATAAGCACCGAAGTGGCCCCCCCTACGAATTCTGCATAAGCTCTTGTAAGCGCTTGCGGAATTTTATTTGGGGTGAGGTGCCGATCAGGACCACATTTGAACGTCATATTTATAATCATTTTCAATAGGTTGGAAGAAGTTGCGGCCGGCATCCCGCTACGGTGCCGCTCCACACCAGTACCTCTACCTCGTGGCCCCTCTTATTCAGGCCCGCAACGAATCCGCCTATCGTGTGCTGCGCCCAGCCCGTCGCCTAGGCGTTCTGCGCGACGGTCGCGCAATTCGGGCCGGCGACCCAACACCGCGACCACGTTGGTGACGCCTTCTGCCAAATTGATCACCTCGACGGTGGCGGCGGGCGCGACTTCCTTCACGGTGGCCGCGGCCGCGGCCACGACGGCGCGAGGGTTGAGCGGCGGATTGGGCGGGGTGAACCAGAACGGGCAGCAGGGTTCCCGGCTTTATCCCCTCATGATGATGGCGCCGGAGGGTTCGACCTCGGCCGTCCAGCCCGGCGGCACCAGAGTGGTGGCGTCCAATTGCGTAATGATGGCGGGGCCGGAAATGCAAGCGCCTGCCCCCATGCCCGAACGGTCATAGATGGCGGCCCGGGCCTGGCCCCCCGGCAGCCGCATGCGCTGGTCGCCGATGGGCCGGGCAGTGCCCGGCGCCGGGCGGGCCGCGGCCGCGCCATGCAGTCGACCGGTGGCGGTGATCCGCAGGGTGACGATCTCGATGCCGATGCCGGGCAAATCGAAGCCGTAGAGCGCACGATGGGCCTCCGCGAAGGCCTCGCCCAGCCCGCTCAGGCCGGACCAGGGGATGGGCAGTTCGAAGCCCTGCTCCGCATAGCGCATCAGCACGCTGAGGGCACTATTCCGGTCGGCCGGGGGCACGGCTTCATCGGCGAACCAAGTCGCGGCGTCAGCGTCCAGCGCGGCAAAGCCGGCTTCCAGCTTGGCCGCGGCGGCTGCCGCCAGGGGCATGGTCACGCTGCGCGAAAACTCGGCCCGCAGATCCGCCGCCACCAGCCCCTGGGCGCACAGCACGCCGGGCGCGCGCGGCACCAGCACGGTGCGGATGCCCAGAAGCGTGGCCAGCGCTGCGCCATGCAGCGGCCCGGCCCCGCCGAAGGGTACCAGGGCAAAATCGCGCGGATCATGCCCGCGCTCCACGGAGACCACGCGGATGGCGCCGACCATGTTGTTGTCGGCAATGGCTAGGACGCCGCGCGCCGCCGCCTCCACGGACAGGCCGAGCGGGCCGGCGATGCGTGCCAGCGCCGCCTCTGCCCGCGCCGCATCCAGCGCCATGCGCCCGCCCAGCAGGCTGGCCGGCAGATGGCCGAGGTAGAGATGCGCGTCGGTGACGGTCGGCTCCTCGCTACCCTTCCCATAACAGGCGGGGCCGGGCGCGGCGCCCGCGCTTTTCGGGCCCACCGTCAAGGCGCCACCGGGCGAAACCCGGGCGATGGAGCCACCGCCGGCACCGATCGTCACCATGTCCAACATTGGCAGTGGCAGTGGCCAGGGGCCGACCCGACCGGATTGCGTCAGGCCTATCCGCCCCCCCGTGATCACGCAGATATCAGCTGAGGTGCCGCCGATATCCACGGTGATGAGGTTGTCGAAACCCGCCGCCGCGCCGTCCGCCCGCGCGCCTACCACGCCGGCGGCGGGGCCGGAGAGTGCGGTCTGCGCCGGCGCGCGGCGGATGGCGGCGGCACCGGCGACGCCGCCATTGGATTTCATCAGCAGCAGGGGGGCTGAGACCCCGGCCTCGGCCAGCCGCGCCTCCAGCCGCGCGATGTAGGTCGAGACTGCGGGCATCACGGCAGCGTTCAGAACGGTCGCCATCGAACGCTCATATTCGCGCACCACCGGCAGGACCTCGTGCGAGGCGGTGATGGCCAGGCCGGGCAGAAGCCCGCGCAGGAGGGTGGCGGCGCGCGCTTCATGCGCGGCGTTGGAAAAGCTGTGCAGGAAGCAGATGGCCAAGGCCTCCGCCGCCATCGCACGAATGGCCTCGGCCACGCCCGGCAGGGCCGCTTCGTCGAGCGGTGTGATTTCCTGGCCATCGGCGCCGATACGTCCGGCGACTTCAAATACATGCTCAGGCGGCACGGGGCGGCGCGGCTTCACCCAGGCCCAGAGATTGTCTCGCCGGGGCAGGTCGGCGCGGCCGATTTCCAGCACATGGCGGAAGCCCTGGGTGGTGATCAGCGCCGTGCGGGCGGTGCGGCCTTCAAGAATCATGTTGGTCGCTACCGTGGTGCCATGCAGCACCCGGCCGACCTGGGCGGGGTCCCGCCCGGCCTCGGCCAGCGCCATCAGCACGCCGGTCAGAAACCCCTCGGAGGGGTCATGCGGGGTCGAGGGGGTCTTGGCCGTCCAGGACTCGCCGGTGGCGACATCCTGCAAGGTGACATCAGAAAACGTGCCGCCGATATCCACAGCAACGAGAAGCGGGCGCTCAGCCGAGGACATCGGCGTATTCCCCACGGTGGAAGGCTTTGGTGGCTGGGCGAGGGCCGTTCCGAGTGCCATCGCGCAGAACGCCGTAATCGCGCGCCGCCGCCTCGGCACTGACGAAGCCGCCGCGGATATCGGCCAGCACGGCCTCTACCGGGCGATCATGCGGGTGGCCCCAACCACCGCCGCCGCCGGTGAACAGCCGCACGATGTCGCCCCGCTTCAGCCGCGTGCCGTCCGAGAGTGAGGGCAAACGCCGCTCATCTGGCCGGCCTGGATTGACCACGGCACTGCCCACGCCGCCGTTCATGCCGCCCGCCACGCCCCAGGGCGGGTTCAGCACGGTGTCGACCCGCACGGCGAGCGTGGCGCTCTCGGCGACGATCTCGTAGTCCCGCTCCACCCCGCAGCCGCCGCGATAGCGCCCGGGCCCGCCGGAGTCGCGGTGAAGCGCGTAACGCAGCAGCCGGATCGGGTAGGAGAGTTCCATGAACTCCACCGGGTAGTTTTCCTGGGCGACGAAATAGACGGCGTCGGTGCCATCGGCGAAGGGCCGCGCGCCATAGCCCACCCCTACGCCATCGCTCATCAGAAAGCCCTCGCCGCGCAAAGTTAGCACGACGTAGGCGGAATGGGCGGCGGGCGCTTCTCCGGCGCGGGCGGTGGCAACCAGGCCATGGAAGGCCGCCAGCAGCCGCATCATGGTGATGCCGCGCAGGCCGAGGGGCGCCGGCGCCCGCGGCGCCAGCAGCGAACCGGGGCGCAGCCGCACCTCATCCAACGCGCGCGGGCCGCCGGCATTCAGCACCTGGCCTTGTTCGCCCTGGAGGAAATAGAGCCCCAGCGCCATGCCCGGCACGTCGGGGTGCATCAGCAGGTTGACCGGTCCCGCCGCCTGGTCGTCCGTTTCGGTGGTGTCGAGGATGAAGCGGTCATCCTCCGTGCGGGTCAGAGCCAGACGCAGCCGGAACGGGCCGTTCCCCTGACCGTCTGAATCGATCGCGTCGGTGAAGCGGGTAACACCCACCGGAAACGTCGCGCGCAGCTTGTCGCGCACCACGGTCTCGGTGCGGGAGAGCAACTGCGCCAGCGCATCGGCCAGCACATCGGGGCCGAAGCGCTGGGCGATTTCCTCCAGCCGCTTCTCGCCCAGGCGGACGGCGGCCATCAACGCGCGGGTGTCGCCCTGCGATTGCATGGGGTAGCGGCCGTTGCGCCAGAAGACTTCCAGCAGCGCCTCATTCGTCTCGCCGCCGCGCATAAGCCGCACGGGGGGGATGATGATGCCCTCCTGAAAATGATCCGTGGCATCGGGGCTGAGCGAGCCGGGCCGCAGCCCGCCAATATCGGAAAAATGCGCCCAGCCCATGACGAAGCCGATGCGCTGGCCGTCTACGAAGGCGGGGGCCAGGAACACCTGGTCGTTGGAATGAGAGACGGCACCGCGACTGCCATAGCAGTCATTGTACCAGTAGAGATCGCCGGGGAGCATGGATTCGAGCGGGAATTTCGCGGCCACCGGGCCCACGATATCGCCGAAGATCGGTAAATCGCTGCCCACCGCCATCGCACCATCCGCGTCGAACAGGGCGGTATAAAAGTCCTTCTTCTCGCGGATGAACGCTGACATGGCGGTGCGTTCCAGCAACGCCTCCATCTCGGCCTGCGCGGCGCGTGCGGCGCCGCGGATGATTTCCAGCGTGACGGCGTCACAGCTCATGCGGCGGCTTCCCAGTGGTGGCAAGCAACGCTGTGACCGGTCTCCACGGCCTCAGGTGCCGGGTCGGTGCGGGCGCATTCCGCGCTGGCCAGGGCACAGCGGGGATGGAAGCGGCAGCCGTCGGGGACGCGCTTCAGCGAAGGCGGCTCGCCCGGCAGCGAGGGGCCGGCGGCGCGCCCGTCCAGATGCGGGGCGGCGGCCAGCAAGGCGCGGGTGTAGGGGTGGCGGGGGTTGGAGAACAGTGCATCGGCTGGCGCTTCCTCGACGATGCGGCCGAGATACATCACGCCTACACGATCACACACCCGGCGCACCACCGTCAGGTCATGCGAGATGAACAGGTAGGTCAGCCCGAACCGCCCGCGCAGGTCATCCAGCAGCTGTAGCACCGAGGCCTGGACGGAGAGATCCAGCCCCGCCGTGGGCTCGTCCAGAACCACCAGCCGGGGGCGCAGCAGCAGAATACGCGCAAGGCCGATGCGGCGTTGCTGACCGCCGGAGAGCTCATGGGGGTAGCGATCGGCCATGGCGGGACTGAGGCCCACGGCGTCGAGCATCGCGGCGATGCGGCTCGTGCGTTCCGCCGGCGCCACGCCGTGGATGGCCATCCCTTCTGCCAGGGTTGCGCCCACCCGCCACCAGGGGTCCAGCGCCGCACCGGGGTCCTGATGGACATACTGGATGTCGCGCCGCGCCGCGCGGGCGGCGGGCGGGGCGAGGCCGGACACCCGCGCGCCATCAAGCAGAATTTCGCCCGCGGCTTCGCGCTGCAGCCCGAGCAGGGTGCGCGCCAGGGTGGTCTTGCCGCAGCCGCTCTCCCCCACCACGCCATAGGCCTCGCCGGCCCGGATCGAGAGATTGACCCCATCCACCGCGCGCAGCGGCTGCGCCGCGCGGAACAGTCGGGCGGGTCGGCCGAGATCGGTCATGAGCCCACGCGCCGCCAGAAGCTCAGACAAGGGCAGGCTCCGGATGTGCACAGGCCAGGCTGCGGCCCTCGGTGATGGCCAGCAAGGGCGGCACGGCGTCGGCGCAATGTGCTTGCGCCTGCGGGCAACGGGGATGAAAGCGGCAGCCCGAGGGCTGCGCTGTGGCCGGCGGCACGGTGCCGGGAATGCCCGCCAGCTCCACCGCCCGGTCGGGGTGGCAGGCTAGCAGCAGGCGTGTGTAGGGGTGGGTGGGGGCGTCCAGAACGGCACGCGTCGGCCCGGCCTCCGCCACCCGGCCGGCGTAGAGCACGGTCACCGCATCGCAAAGGCTGGCCAGGACGCCGAAATCATGCGTGACGAATAGCATGGACAGCCCCCGCGCCCGTGCGATTTCCCGCAGCAGGCCAAGGATTTCGCGCTGCGTCGTCACATCCAGCGCGGTTGTCGGCTCATCGGCGACGACCAGGCTGGGGTCGCAGCTCAGGGCGGCGGCAATGAGCAATCGCTGGCGCTGGCCGCCCGAGAATTCATGCGGGTATTTTCGTAGCGCCGCCTCAGGGTCCGGCAATTGTACGGCGCGGAGCAGGTCCAGCAGCTTGGCACGATGGTCGGCGCGCGTGCCCGTCGCGTGGCGGCGCATGATCTCAAAAATCTGGTCGCCGGCGCGGAAGGTGGGGTTGAGCGAGAGATAGGGGTCCTGCGGCACGAAGCCGATGCGGCCGCGCGCCTGCGCCGCCTGGTCAGGCAAGATGTCGCGGCCCTCGAACATCACCCGCCCCCGCGCGGTGGCGCCGCGCGGCAATATCCCCAGCATCGCGCGCAGCAGGGTGGATTTGCCGCAGCCGCTTTCCCCCACCACGCCCATGATCTGACCGGGTGCGACCGTAATGGACACACCATCGAGGATTTGTGCGCCCCCGCGCATATCCACCCGCAGCCCCTCGATATCGAGCAGGGCGGTCAATGCCGGCTCCGCCTGAGACGTGGGTCCGCAGCATCGCGCAGACCATCGCCAAGCAGGTTGAAGCCCAGCACCAGCAACAGGATGGCAAGGCCCGGGAAGGTGGCGAACCACCACGCATCGGGCAGATGCTGCCGCGCCTCGGATACCGCCAGCCCCCAATCGGGCGTGGGCGGAGTGGCGCCAACGCCGAGGAAACCGAGGATGGCGGCGGTCAGGATGGTGAACCCCATGCCAATGGTGGCCCGCACCAGCACCGCCGGCGCGGCATTGGGTAGAACATGCAGGAACAGGATCCGTGCGGGATGGGCGCCGATGCCCGCCAGTGCATCCACGAACAGCGCGCCGCGCAGCCGCCGCGTCTCGGCAAAGACAGTACGGGCAAAAAAGGGCCAATAGGTGAGGGCGAGGGCCACCATGGCGGTGAAGATGCCCGGCGCCAGAAGCTGCCCCAAAGCCAGCGCCAGGATCAGCTGCGGCACCGCCAGGAAGACGTCGGTGAAGCGCATCAGCCCCTCCGACAGCCAGCCATCGCGCCAGCCCGCGATCAGGCCGACAGGCACGCCGATCAGCATGGCCGCCAGCACCACGGCCAGCGCAACCAGCAAAGCGCTGCGCGTGCCCAGGATGACGCGGGAGAAGATGTCGCGGCCCAGATTGTCGGTGCCGAACAGGAACTCGGCCGAGGGCGGCCGCAGCCGCTGCATGATGTTGCTTTCAAAGGCGTCGTCGGGAAACGGCGCCAACCAGTGCGCGAAGGTCGCCACAAAGACGGCGAACACCACGATGAGGAGCCCAAACGCTGCCACCGGATCACGCATCAGGTGCCGCAGCGCGGTCATTGCAGAGCCACCCGCGGGTCGATCAGCGCCTGCGCCACATCCACCAGCACATTGACCGCGGCATAGATCACGCCGACCACGAGTGTGACCGCCAGCAGTGCCTTGTAGTCGGCCGAGAGTATGGCCTGTACCGCATAGGTTCCCAAGCCGGGCCAGTCGAACACCGCCTCAATGGCCACGGCACCCGAGATCAGTGCGCCGAACAGCAGGCCGATCTGAGTGACGGTCACTGTGATGGCGTTGCGCAGCACATAGATGGTGGCGAGGCGGAACCGGCCGTAGCCGGCGGCACGGGCATACAGCACGTAATCCTTCTGCAACGCCTCCAGCACACCCGAGCGGGTGAAGCGGGCGATGGTGGCCAGCCCCGGCAGCGCCAGCGTCACCGCTGGCAGCACGAGGTGCCGCGCCGCATCGACGAACATGTCGCCGCGGCCAGCCAGAAGGCTGTCGATCAGCAGGAAGCCCGTGACGCGGGGCGGCAGGCCCAATGGAACATCCATTCGCCCGCGCAGGGGGAGCAGGTCCCACTCCATGGAGAATTGCAGCTGCAGCATGATGGCCAGCCAGAAGGAGGCCATGGCGAGCCCGCCCACGCTCAAAACCCGCACCAGATGGTCAATCGGCCCATTGTGGTTCAGCGCCGCCAGCAGCCCGAGCGGGATGCCCAGGCAGGTCGCCAGCAGCAACGCCACGAAGGTGAGTTCCAGAGTTGCCGGCAGGCGGCGAGCGATGTCCTCCGAGACAGGTCGGCCGGAGAAGATGGAATTGCCCAGGTCGCCCGACAGCACCTGACGCATATGCACCCACGCCTGCTCCATGATCGGACGATCCAGGCCGTAGCGGGCACGGATATCGGCGATTTGCGCCGGGGTGGCCGCATCCCCCGCCAGCGTCGCCGCCGGGTCGCCGGGAATGACCCTGGAAAGGATGAAGGTTAGCACCACCAGCCCGAACAGGGCCGGCAGCGCCAGGGCGATGCGGCGGGCGATGTAGGCCAGCATCACTCCGCCAGCGACATCAGCCGGATCTCACCGCCCGACCCGACGGGCGAGAAGGTATAGCCTTCGATCCTGCGCGACAGGCCTCGCAGGTTGACCGTGTTGTACACCCAGATATCGGGCGCATCGGCCACCACGCGACGTGTTGCATCGGCATAGAGGCGCTGGCGCTCCTCCCGGTTCAGGCTGGTGCGGGCGGCGCGCAGAAGGCGGTCAACCTCGGGGTTGGAGTACCACGATGAGGCCTTCCAGGTGCCATGGAACTGGCTGTCATACATCTGGCCCACCCAGTTTTCCGGATCGACGAAATAGGTCGAGACCCAGTGGATCCACATGTCCGGCGTCGTCTCCGACCGGGTGGTGGAGCTGGTGATGCCGGGCCAGGTATTGGGGACGATGCGCAGCGTGATCCCCAGGCGGCGCAGGTCAGCCTGATACATCTGTGCAGCCTGGACGGTCTGCTCCAGCTCGTTCTGGACATGGATTTCCAGTGGGCGGGACAGGTCCACACCGGCGGCGCGGGCGGCGTCACAATGCGCCCGGGCCCGTGTCAGGTCGAAGGCATAGGGCACGAGGTCGGGCGGGTTGCCCCAGAGGTTGTTCGGGTTCGGCCCGCCATTGCGCACCACGAAGCCGCGCAGGATCACATTGTTGAAGCCCTCATAGTTGAAGGCATGCGTCAGGCAGAGCCGCGCGTCCCGGTTGTTGAAGGGCGAGCGCATGTTGTTCATGCGGATGACGAAGACGCGCATGCTCTCGTCACGTGCAACCCGAGTACGGGGGTTGCGCTCCACCCGCTCAACCTGGTCGGTCGGCAGGTAGCTGTCGGTGGCGTCTATCTCGCCACGCAGCAGGGCGAGGACGCGGGTGGAGGTTTCCATGACCGGGCGCGCG
>Ga0214917_10002358_pt1 | contig 23104 bp, 25 predicted proteins | sample LL_1208_BB_MetaG_FD_177983 | JGI IMG/M metagenome (GOLD analysis project Ga0214917, IMG submission 177983) | Freshwater microbial communities from Lake Lanier, Atlanta, Georgia, United States - LL_1208_BB | ecosystem: Environmental > Aquatic > Freshwater > Lake | place: USA: Georgia | collected...
TAAATCAATAATATCTATAATTTGTTTAAACGTATTTACATTTATATTATCAATATCATTTATATTATTTTCAAAAGTTTTTATCATATTAAAAAGTTCTTGCAATGATAAATTTTCATCTAATTTAGATGGTTCATTTAAAATATTATCTATATCATTTATTTGATTTTTATAATTATTATAATTTGTTATAAATTCATTTTTGTTTTTTTCTAGACTTAGATTATTTATATCATTTATTATCTTATTAATTGATATGTTACTTGTAATACTCATATTCTATTAATTTATAGTATAAAATAACTTTACCATCAGGCAAAATTATTTCAATTTTTTTAGGTGATATTTCTTTATTTGTACTTATGTCTATGAAATTACAAATTGATGTTATTTCTTTTCCTTCTTTGTATATTGTTGGTTTTATATTCGTTAATTTATTAAAAAATATATTCTTTGCATTATTATATTTTGTTATTATTGGTTTTATTATCATTGAATATGATAAAATCTTTTCGCGCATTTCTTTTATATCATATAATTTTATTAATTTTTTATAATTTCCTTTTACATAATTAAAATGTTTTCGTGAATTATTATATTGTTCTTTTGTATCTTTTATATATGACATCATATTTTCATATATATTTATATATTTCTGTTGCGTTTCTATTATATATTTTGCAGCAATTGATGGTGTTGCCATTTTATAATCAGCAACTTCATCACTTAATTGATTGTCAATTTGATGTCCTACAGCACTTATAGTTATATATTTACAATTAAATACTTTATCAATTACATCCCAATTTGAAAATCCAATTAAATCTTCATATGATCCACCACCTCGTGTTATTAATAATAAATCAATAATATTATTACTATTTTCAAAATATTCTATTGAAGTTACTATTGATTGTGGACACTGTTTACCTTGAACAAGTGTATTTTTAATATATATTTTACCAATAAAATGATCTAGTTTAAAAGTTTGTAATATATCTTGTATAGCAGCGCCTTCTAATGCAGTTATTATACCAATATTATATGGAAATATTATTAACTTTTTCTTATTTTCATTCATTTTTAATTCTATTATTTTATTTCTGTATTTTTTATGTAACATTAAATAATTACCTAAACCAACTTTCTCTATATTCTTAACATTGAAATATATATTGAAATTACGAGTATTTAATGAAAAAAATCCATCCAGTTTTACTTGATCACCTTCTTTAATATTTTTATATTCATTGTAGTTTTTTGATAAAGTTATCTTCCAAAATATACATGATAATTGATAACTCTCACTTTTTAAAGTTATATAGGCATGACAGTCGGAATATTTAAATGTAATTATTTCACCAGTTATTGTATTTAATTTATTATTTTTTAATGTTGTCTGAATACTATCAAATAATGAATCTAAACTTATTTCTTTTGTATTTATTTCATCTATTTCATCTATTTTATCTATTTTATCTATTTTATTTAAAATATCCATCTGTATATAATATTATTATTGATAATAATATTATATTATCAATTTTTTATAAAAAATATTTATTCTGTTGTTTTCATTGATTTATTTGATACTTGTGATTTCTCTAATTTTCCAATAGTTGCCATGTAGTCGCGTATTTCTTCAATTTTATCGTTATTAAATGGTGGATAGAAAAAATCATTTATATATATGTCTACTACTATTTCTGATTGTGTTACGAATTTTAATAATAATGTTTTAAAATCATCATCATAAATAAAATTACGCCATTTTATAACTATTGGACATACTGGAACATCAACATGAAATGCACCTGTTCTAAATTGTAATAATGTATCATTATTCGCAATTGTACCTTCTGGAAAAATTATTATTTTATCTCTTTCTTTTAAATAATCTTTTATTTTACTAACAACATTCGTATCAACACCTCTTTTAAATAATAATAAATCACATTTATCTGCTATTATTTTACCAATACTAATTGAATTAATAGTATCACTTGCTATAAAACCACATCTAAAAAGATAAAATAATGTAATTGTATCTGCATAATGAGAATGATTTGGTATTATAACACATTTTGTTTTATTATCAATTTCATTCTTCCATACTATTTTATTATTTTTAATAACTATTGGATTTAATTTAGTATTATCAATTATATTAATTTTTAAATTACAACCTCTTATAAGAACTTCAACTGCATTTATAATATCACTCTTGCTTTTTGAAAGAATTAATTTATTAACAAATGTATTTACATTTAATATACCAAAGGGTAATGCCATGTAATTTAACGAGCCATTGTTTTTTATTCTAATTGATTTTAAATTTATTCTATATTGATTATATTTTGATTTTGAATTTATCTTTTTTTCTGTTATTATTTGCTTTATATTCGTTTTACATATTGGACACATGGTTTTTGGTTTTTCTTTTTCTTTTTTTAATGATAATTCATATTTTAATATATTGTATTGATTATCTAATAGATGCTTATTAAAACATATTTCATGAACTATATGATTACATGGCAAAATATATAATATCTTTTCATTCATCATAAAACATTTATTACAGTAACAATTATAATTTACATTCATTAAAATTTTTATTATATTATATATACATTTTTATAATCTTATATTTTCGTATTTTTCGTATTTTTATATCACTATTATTACTAAAATTTTCTTACAAAATTATTTCGTCGTCTGTTTATTAATATTTCTTGTGTTGTATTTACTGCTTTTTCATTATTAATATCTATTTTTTGAGAATTTATATTGGTTTTATTATGATTATTATTGTCTACTGTTAAATCATTTAATTTCTTATCCAAATTTATCTTTTGTTTTATTAATGTATCTACTAATATATTTGTTCGTTCTTTTTTTATTTGTTCTATTTCTTTCGGATTTACTAAAGATATATCGGTTACTTCATTTATCTTATCTGTTAAATCTTTCATTGTCTGTGTTATTATTTCAAAATCTAAATTTGTATCGTATCTTACTGTGTCTTTTATATAATCTTTAGTTATTTTATTTGAACTTTCTTCAACCTGACTACTTTCTTCATCATCACTCTCAAATTTTGATTTATTTTCTACATAATTATATAATTTTTTTTCTATTTTATTTATGTTCTTTAATTTGTTGTTTAATTCTAATATTATTTTATCATTCTTATTATGTAACTTTATTTGATCATCCATTATTTGTTCTAAATTATAAATCTTATCTTCCTGTATACTTATTTTATCTGTCAATGTTATAATTATATCACTTGTATAATTTAATGCATCTATCAATATTTTATATTCAGTATCATTATTTTCATTTATTTTAATTTGTGAATTTTTAATATGTTGTTTATCATTCATCAAGTATAAATATACTTTATTATATAAAATATATTTTTTAAAATAACTTATAACATATATAATAAGTTAAATTTAAAAAAATTTAATATATTATATATCTAATTATGTTTGCAATATTAAATACATTAAATTATTATTTTATTGGTAATTCTGTTAATTTATATTTATTACTAACTATTGTTATTGGAATTTATTATTATTTAATCACTAATTATTCTAGTCAAATATATGATAATAATATTTATATTACTATTCTCTTATTATTATTACTTACAGATATTGTTACTATTATATTTATATTATTCTATAATAATGACTATTCTGAATCTAATACTAATAACTTAAATATTATACCTGAATTAATTAAATCTTCTAAACATAAATCTTCTAAACATAAATCTTCTAAAAATAAATCTTCCAAAAATAAATCTGAAAATGATAATCTTCAGAATAATCCAAATAATGTTATTGTTCAATCTGAAAATATTGTTCAATCTGAAAATATTAATCATATAAATGATATTATTTCTTTATATGATAATAATAAAACATTGTCGTTACTCACTTATTAAATTTAATTTATATAATCATCTAGTTCTTCTTTATTAGATGGTAATCCTTCTTTATTAGATGTTTCTAATTCTTTTTCAATTACATTATTAACAGTTTTATTTAATTCTGGTATTGGTATGTTCATTTCATTTATCATTGATAATATATTATTTAATTGTGACATACTTACACCAGGTCTACCACTAGTTTGTTGTGATGGTTGTTGTGATGATTGCGATGATTGTTGTAGTTTATTATTTTCTCTTTCATACTGTTTCTCTAATATTACTTTAGATGTTCTAGATTGTTTTAACATATTTTGTTTATTTCTTAATCTTCTTCGTAATTCTTCTTTATATACTTTTTTCTCTTCTTCTGTCATATCTTTCATTTCCTTTTGTTTCACTACTGGTTCTGTATTATCTGCTAAACCACCCGCTTTTGATAAAATTGACATTAATCTATCTCGTTCTTGTGGTGTTACTCTTGGCATAGTTCCACTACTAAATTGTGTTATAACTTTTGTAAGTAACTGTCTGTCACCATTACTTACTTGTGAATCAACACTTAATTGTTTCATAAGATCAAAATTCATATTATAACTTTTATTATTTTTATTATTTTAATCATTTTTATTATTTTTATTATTTTAATCATTTTTATTATTTTTATTATTTTTAGTAGAATCTAGAATGATATTATATTTTTTAAAATCATTATTTAATATTTTTTTTAATCTTTTTAATACACTACTAAATTTTATTTCTTTACAATTTTCATATAAACAATCTTTAATATTAAATATTGGTATTTTCTCTGTTATTGTATAGATATATGTAGATACTTCTTCATTAATATCAATAAATGATTTTTCTAATTCAAGTAGTTTACTTTCTTTAATATTATTAAATTTTTCTTCATACTTTTTCTCATCTTTTTCAATATCTTCTAATATTTCTTTATTAAAATTATTAAATGAATCTAGTATTCTATCTATCTTAAAATGTGATTGTACTAAATATATTATTAATATTCTAATATTATTATTTATTATCGTAAATTTACTATCACATTTAACGATGTATCCTAATTTATCTATTGTTCTAATTTTATCAAATAATGGTTCATTTAATAATTGAGATATTATCAAATATGTTATTTTCTGTTTCATTAATTTATTTAAATCACCCATTTCTAAATCTTTATCTTCTAAATAATCTAATGTCTTGTTATATACTGGATAATATTGTAATATACAATTGTTTATTTCTTGTTCATTCATTTCATATTCTTTTATATAATAATCTTGTTCATCTTTCTTTTCTATAATAAGTTTATTTGATTTATTTGAATTATTTATATATTTACTTCCATATGATAATCTATCAATTATATTTTTTATATATGTATCATCTTCATATTTATATTTATCATTCTCATTATAATTTATTTGTTCGTTATGATACTTATTGATTCCAATTATCATATAATATTCATTACTATATTTTAAACATTCTATTGCTATTTTCTTAAATTCATCAAAATCTAACTTTTTTAAATATTCTATTTCTTCTGTTGGCTTTAACTTGTTATTTAATATAAATGATAAATAACTTGAACATAATTTATATGGTGTATTATATTTATAATTATTACATGCTTCAATTATATCTCTTTTTATTTCTAAAAAATATTTATGAATTTTTTCATTTAAAAATATAGTATCTGGATGTATATACGATGTTACTTTATTTATAAATTGATCAATATAATCATTTAATCCATTAAAATTTTGTATAATATATTCATTTGATATAGTTATATTATAAGACATATTGTAATTATGCATAGTTTCTATATAATAATTTAGTATTCTATGATAAATACTCATTAATACACTCATTATTACTTTGTTTTTTTTATCTAATAAATTAATATTTTTTCGTACTATACTTATATTACATATTGGTTTATTATATTTGTTGTTCTCTAATAAATAAATCTCTTTATTATCTTCTTTAAATACTAATTCTGGTAATTTCTTTTTATCCACTTTCTTATTTATAACTATCGGTTTTATTGATAAATGTTCTATTCCAATTATATTTTCTAATATATATTCATTCTTTTTCTCTAACTCCTTTTTATCGTAATTTCCTATATAATATTTTGTTTTATACCATTTTGTTTCTTCATAATCTTTATCATTCTTATTATTAATATTAACATTTGTTATAATTTTAATTTTAATAGAATTCATCATTTTTTTATATAAATTATATGCTGTTTTATCATATTTTGGAACAATATATTTTCGTAATATTGCTAAATTTACTTTATCTCTCATCATATTACTAACAACTTCTATACTTTCGTTAACAGTATCTGTATATTCTTTATATATAACTTGTAGTAATTTAACTTTTTGATAATTTATATAGAGTTTCTCAAAAATATCTTCTTTTAGTTTACTTAATTTATCTAAATAATTTATTGTATGATCATATACAATATCAAATATTTCAGTCTTATCATCATTTAATATTAATTTTATATTAAGTAATGCTTCATTATCATAATAATAATCTACAGATGAATGTAAGTTTTTAATATAATCATCTTCTTTTAAATAATAAGTTAATGATTTTTCAAATTCTAATCCAATTAACTCATTTATAAAATTTATAATGTGAAATTCATTATTATTTGTTTCATCACAATCTATTATTAAATTTAAATTTAAAAAATTATATTTTGATATAGATTTAAACACAAGTAAATTATTTTCTTCTAAATTTAATTTTTCATTATTAATATTTTTATTAATACTTTCTCTTTTCTCTATTTCATCAAAATATTTTAAATATTCTTCTTTCATGGTATCTAATGGTTTTGAATCAATTATACATACAAATATATTATCTGTTACATAATATTTATTATAAAAATTCATTATTATTTCTTTTGTTATTCCTTTTAATGATTCATTATTACCAGTTCCAAATTTTGTATATTTTCCATCTTTTAATAATTTTTTAAACACATCGTCTATTATCCACATGTCAGATAATAAATTCTTATCATGCTCGGAATTTATTATCTCTAATTCAGATTCTATATGTTTCATATCTAATAATGGCTTTCTAAAAAACCATGATAGCATCTCTATACCTTTTTCTAAAAATTTACTTTCTATTTCTAAATAATAACATGTTAATTTATCTCCAGTAAATGCATTATCCATTCCTCCACACTCTGAAACATAAGAATGATAATCATTTTGTGATGGAAATTTTTCACTACCCATAAATAATAAATGTTCTAAAAAATGCGCAGTACCTTCAAATTCATCTTGTAAATATCCAGCATTTACGCCAACACTACAACATGAATTGTTTATATTTTCATCAGAAATTAATACTACTTTAATACCATTTTTTAATATATAACCTTTAATTTTACGATTATCATTTATTGTCTGATCAACCATAAATTCATGATTTTCTAAATTTTCTTCATTTTCTAGATTTTCAATATTATTAATATTCATATATAATTATAATATATATATATATTTATATGGAATTATCTTTGATTCATGAAACTAAAAAAATAATTGATGAATCATTTGAAAAATATTATGAAATTAATAATAATTATTATAAACATGTTCTAGATTTTCTTAACTCATTATTTAATGATGATTCTAAATCTATACTTAAAATTAAATTTAAAAAAATAACACTTAGTGACGATATTTTTACAAATTATAATGAAATTATACAAAATTTTAAACTAAATAAAGATTTTTTTGATACTAAAAACTTTAATATTAATGATATATATGATTTCTCCGATATTATTAATATTGCTATTACTATGGCTAATAATCTTCTTTATAAACTTCATTATAAAATTTCCATTTTCTATATTAATAATAAAAAAAAACTAAAGATTAAATCTATTTGATTTTTATAATAAATTATTATTATAAAAAAAATATTTTCTAAAATATATACTTTACAAAAAAAGTATTATGTAGTAATTATAATATGTTATTTATATTATTTAATAATTTTAATAATTGTATATACTCGTCAGCACCATCATTTATATTTTTCTCTATGAAACTCATATCATATAATATTAATGCTTTATTTTTATCATTTATTCTATCTTCATTTATTATGTACTCTATCAATTTATTTATTAATGAATTAAATACATAACCCTTGTTTATTATATCTTTCGTAATAGTAATTATATTACTTATATTGCTGTTTTCTTTCATATTATTTATATAATTTAATAATTCATCTTCAGATATGTAATTACACATACTATATATATCTTTTCCAGTTATTTTATATATATTGTCAATCGCTAAATTATCAGATTTTAAATATTTTATATTTTGTAACATTAATATACTCTTTCTTAAATCACCATTTGATATTTCTGATATACATGTTAATGCTTCTAAACTTATATTTATATCCTCTTTTTGTGATATCACTTTTAATCTATTAATTATATTCTCTCTATTTATCGGTTTAAATCGTATCTTTACACATCTGCTGTTTATTGGCTCTATTATCTGATTTATGTAATTACATATGAAACAAAATCTTGTTATATCTGAATTCTCCTCCATCACTTTTCTTAATGCTGCTTGTGCTTCTTTTGTCATTGCATCGGCTTCATCTAATATAATTATTTTATATGATGGACATAAATATTTTTCATCGGCAGTTCCTATTGCTACTTTTGCAAAATTAATTATTTTACCTCTTACAACATTTATACCTCTTTCATCTGATGCATTTAATTCAATAACTCGTTCATTCACACGATGTGGACCAAATAATTGATTACATAGTGCTAATATTGAACTCGTCTTTCCTGTTCCTGGACTACCATATAATAATAAATGAGGTAATTCACCTGTTGATAATGTATTATTTAATATACTTATTGATTCTTCTTGTGATATTATCTCATTTAACTTTCTTGGTCTATATTTCTCTATCCATGGAATTTCATTCATTATTTTTGTTGGAATTTCATTCATTATTTTTGCTGTCATTATTGTTATTAAATATTTTATTATTAATATCAATTTTTTTTTATATAAAGAAAAATTATTTATTTTTTTATTCGTTTGTTTCTAATTAAAATTAAATATTATTATTCTATATTATGGAAAATATTAATCAACATATTAATGAAAATGTTATTAATAATATATACTCTTCGTATGGACCTATTGCAGGAAAAGCATGTGAGAATACTAACAAAATATTTTATAATGATCTAAACTTTCTTTCACCTAAACAAGAAATTAAATTATCTGATCATGCTATTGAAATTAATAATCAAACAAATATTATTCAAAACGCTGGTTCAATTCCATTAATTGATGAAAAACCTATAGAAACTGTTATTTCTTCAAGTGGTTATAATATATTTGGATATACATTCTCTTTATGGACTCTAATTCTTCTTATAATTGTTATTTCATGTGTTTTATATTTTATTTATAAATATTTTTTTACTAAAAATGAATTAGTTACTTATACAAAAATTGATAATCAAGATAGTCAAGATAATCAAAATATTAAAAATAAAAAAAATATATCAAAAAATGTAGAAACTGAAAATAATTCAAATAGTTTAAACAGTTCAAATAGTTCAAATAGTTCAAATAGTTCAAGTTCATATGATACTTATAGTATTAGTAACTTGTCTAAAAGTAATTCTTCATTAAACAAATAACTATGATTCTAATTTGAATATTTCTTCATATGTTTTAACTCTATATAAACTATCATCTATTATAGAATCATTTGTACCGTTTTCATTCGGATAAATAATTATATTGTTTGTATTATTTATTAAATTATTTTTATAATATTCATAATCAAATTCATAATACTGCTTTTTATATTTATTTATTTTGTTCTTTTTTATTTTATTGTAATATAGATCAAATATCTCATTGTTTTTATCTATATAATCTTCATCCACTTTTAACTCTAATAAACGCCGTTTTAAATCTAATAATCTCGGTTTATTCCAGGTAGGCTTTTCTAATAAATAATCATATTTATTACTAAAACTTACAGTTTTATAATATGACTTTATTAATTCAAAATATTCATGTTCTTCTTCTATTATTAACTTTTTATATTCTTTTCCGTTTTCTACATAATATTTTAATATTTTATATGAATCGCTTTCTTCTATAGTCAATGTAAATATACCATAATCCGTTCCTAGTATTAATGCAAAATCTATTAAATTATCTAACTCAAATTCTACACTTAACAAATTACCAATTTTCTCTAGTAATAATGATAATTCTATTACTGTAAAATGCTGATTTATTGCTTTACGCATTAATAATGGCGCTCCAAATATTAACATGTCTGAATCATCTGATATTATACCATATATATTACTATTGTTTTTTAATACATATGCACATAATGGATCTGCTTCTCCTTCCGCTTTTATTACTATTAATCCTAATAATTCTAATATTTGTATCCAGTCTTTTACATAATAATCTTTTAGTATTATTGATTTTTTATATATCTTTTTGTATTCTTCATTAATGTCGTTTATTTTTTGCATTTCCTCCTCAAAATTATATGTTTCATATGATCTACTATATACATCATTCTCTATTTCACTATCTATGTCATATTCATCGTTATATAAATAATCATCAATAGTTTCATTTTCTATTATTTTCATATTCAATATTTCTGTTAGTGTTTTTTGAGTGTCTTCTAACTCTTTCAATCGCTTTAAATTATATTTCAATATTTGCTTTCGTTCTTCTACTTTCTTTCTCTTTATTTCTGGTGATTTTCCATCAAATATAAAAATCGGTATTATTCCATTCTTTAAGTAATATGTTAAAGAGTTTAATAATCCATGTATGTGAGATATATTTATACCACATGGTGTTATTATCTCTTTATTACGAGATCTCATGTATATTAATTGACTATATATATGTTGCATACCATCTATTATACATGTTTTACCTCTTATATCATTTATACTTACTGATTTATATATATCTGGAAAATTTTTATTTATAAATTTATATAATCCATCTACACCCATTTCTTATTCTATGTAATAATAATATATATTTATACTTTTCTATATTATTTTTATTTATAATTATATCATTTAATTATAACTAATATGAACAATATTATAACTTTTGATAACTATAATCAAGATATTGTTAATCTTCATAATATTTTTGATAATCTATTCCTTAATCATAAACAAAATAATTATTATGAACCTGTTCTATTTAATCATGATTTTATACCTGAGGTTGATACTGGATTTATTGAATATAAAAGAACTTTGGTAAACTATGATGTTAAAACTGATAAACTACTTAGACAAATTTATTGGAGATTAAGCGAATCTTTCTATTATTCTTTTAATTTCTGCTATTATATTATTGGACTTGATAACTCTGGCATTTATAGTAATATTAATCATTCAGATCTTGATGCATCTTTGCAAGTTATTATAAAAACTATACATAATAGAAATATTAATCTTAAATATATCTATCTTTTTAATAAAAATTTTAATTCTTATATTATCATTTGTAAATTATTTATTGATAATTCTATGGTAAATCTTTTTATTCAAGATATGTTATAATCATTTTCTTAATTCACATATTGAATTTTTACATACTAAACGAATCTTCTTACTTATGCATTTCTTATCGTCGTATATTATCATTTGATCTTCTAAATATTTATCTAAATCTTTATATATCTTCCGTGATTCTTCGTTTAATACTGTACATGATATTAAACACGATAATAATTGTATCGCGTTTTCTACTTTCTGATATTCTTCTTCACTTCCATTATCTTTGTATTTCATATTCTTCTTAAAATCATTTATTATACTCTCCATGATCTTGTTATCAATTATCTTACTATTAAATAATGTACCTATTAAAATCATTGCTCTCTCTCCTTTTTCTTTGGTCCATTCTTCATTATCATAATCTACACTTTTCATGTATTCTTTTTTAACCTCACTTAATAATAATTTTCTAAAATAAATTTTCTCTCCATCTTGAGTTATGAAATATGTTATCAATAATTCTGAACATAATGCCGCTACTAATGGACGAATCTGATCATTGTCTCTTTTTATCTTGTGTATACATTGAAAAACTAACTCGTTCAATTCATCCTGTGTTTGAAATATAATCTCTCTTATCGTGCTTATTGCTTTCGGTAAATATTGATGACTTAATTTATTTAATTCTTTTATTATCTTTGATTTTGTTGTATCTTCTTTTATTATATTCTTAAACACAAAAGCCGAATTTGTTTTAGCTATGTTTTGTTTTATTATATTATTAAATGTAAAATTCTCTAAAAATTGTTTAGTATCTTCATTATATTCTGTTACTAAATTTAATCTATCAAATAATTCATTACTCTTATAAACGCTATACATCTTGTATTATTACTATTAACTTTTTTTATTTATAAATCAATTTTTATTATATCCATAAAATTCATTTTTTAAGAATTATTAGTTTTTATTATATAAATTAGAAATAAGCTATTAAACAAATACAAGCTAAAAAATGTCATAGTACAACAATTAATAGCGTCTAAAAGCATGGCAAATATAAAAATTAATTAAATTTTATATCATCAATAAAAAAATTATTTATTTACTTTAGTTTCTAATTATTTTCTAGTTACTCTATTAAAATTATTTTTTTTAAAAGTCTTTGATGGTTTAATATATTTTTCTGTATAATATTTCTTCTTGATTTCTGGTAAATTACTTTCTTTCTTCCTAAATACATACATTCTACTTAAAAATGTATAATTGTAACATTTCTTATTTATATCTGATGATGTATAATATTTATATACATTCTTGAAAAATTTAGCTCTTTTTGCATCTTCTTCTATCTCTGAAGATAATTTTAAAAACTCTCTATTGTCATTAAACATATCTTTGAATAAATATGTTTCTACTAATTCTAAATCACAATTATCTCTTAATGATTCTATTATGAAATCTTTAAACACTAAATACTCTGTTTGGTAAACACCATCTTCAAACATCCAACCCATGTGTACATCTATTCCTAAACCTATCTTGTCTTTGTTTTTATCATCGTATTTCTTTACTATCTCAAATAATATCTGTTGTTCTCCATTATCATCGTAATATTCAGTGTATTTATCTACTCCATTTAATTTATCTTTTATGATATCACCGTCAAATACTGTAAACATAAAATAACCACCCTCTCTTAAATAATTTTTTATGTTATCGGTATTGTTTTTCCATGTTAATTCATCCGATAATAAATAATGTAACGCAAATTGACAATTTATTATGTCAAATTTTATAGACCTTTCTGTTAATGATGTTTCTTCCGAAAAAAACTTGTTGAATAACTTCTGATTATCATTTGACATGTTTCCTATCTTCTTAACTTGCTCTTCATATTGTAATAGTATACTCGCATCTGCATTTATAAAATAACATGGCGGAAATCTATCGTGCATCTTTTTCTGATTTTTATACCGTGCTATTGCTCCATCTGATGAATTTGTTAATGCATCTAAACTTGAATCAATTCCTACATATAATTTTACCTCTGAATAATAAAACTTTTGTATATCTTGACCTTTTCCACATGCTATGTCTAATACTGACTTTCTTATGTCATCATATATGTGATTTACATATGTGTAAATTATATTTGATTTTATCCAATTGTGAAAAGCACCCATGTCTTTTATTAAATCTGTCTTCTTCTGAAAATATATATTCTCTTTCTTCTCTAATTTTATTACATTGAAATCTATCTTGTTTTGTAGCTCTTTAAAATATTTATCATATAGCTTGTCGTCGGACAATGTCGTAAAATCTGACATCTTTATAGGATTAGTTATACTGCGCCATACTTTTAACGCTACTTCATAATTATTACCGTATCGTGTTTTATATTTATTCACAGATTCTGTCTTGTCATATCTCGTCTTCATCGGTATCCATCGGTAACCTATCTGTAAATCATCTTCTAAATTATAATAAAACTCTACTACAGTCTTGTCTGTTATTTGCTTTCCATCTTGTGTTCTTACTGTTCCATCATCTTCTAAATATAAATATGCCTGATGTATACCTTCATTAAATCCAAATAATACTGGTTTTTCTATTCCTTTTGTTTTTTGACCTACATATAAATTACATATTACATATGATTTATTCTTTATTTTATCATTTATTGAATTATCATATACTTTTAATATTTTACCTGTGTTCTTATCTTTCTCAAATTCTATGTAAAAATCTATAGAATTCTGTGTTGGTGGTTTCCATTTATATTCTGAATATTTTGATTTTGAAGGATCTATTATATATTTCTGATCTAATGGATGATATATTAACCCATCTAGATGATATGGACACTTTAATTTACTATTATTAATGTAATTGTTCCATATAAAATTACTATACTTGAATATTTCATTATCTTTAATACCTATACAATCCATAAAATATTTTCTTCTAAATATTATATTTGACGATTTTGATCTTAACTCGCTATCTATATCATCGTATAATTCTATTAAATTATCTCTATGAAAATCTAAAATCTTTTCTATATTATTTATATCTATTTTACTATCTAATAATTTCTTACTTTTGTATTTCGTCTTATTTATAGAATCTATTACTTTATCCAAATAATCTAATCTACTCATGAATTTTATCTCGTTCTGGATATTCTCTTCACCATATCGTAAACAATCAAAACCCATAAATAAATATTTATTATATTTAGATATAAAGATATACTCACCATCTAATATCGTATTGTTCAGTTTTTTATCCACTTCTATTCCACTGTCTTTTACTATCAAATTAGTTGATATCAAATAACACCGACTTTCATATACTATTAAAAAATTTCTATCACCATCTGCTTTATCTGTTACTGCATACTTGTTCGGCAATTGATCTACTAAATGTTGTATCTCTAAAGATATTGGCTGTCTTGCGTGTAAATTAGTTTTTGTTATATTTGCTTCCACTATCTCTCTATACTTGTTTAATACTTCATCGCTTCTTGTTTTTGTTATTATATGATTTGAACTTTGAACTGATTTTATTATAAATTCACATATACTTAATACTTCATCTATTATCGTTGCTTTATCTTTAATTTCACATTCTATTTCTATCTCATACTCAAATAAATTTTTTTCTATATCATTTATATGCGATGCTGTTCTTACTTTTGTTAAATCTATTCTATAAATATTCTTCTCTTTTAATATATAATAACTCGTTCGCTCTTTGAATCTATACATTATGTTATATGTATTCACATCAAAATTTGAATTGATTTTTAATAACTTCTTCATCTCGTCTGGTGTTAAATTTTCTTCATTGTCTAATTTAATTCTCATGTAATAATCTTCTAATGTTATGTAATTTGATATATTTTTCGTTTTTTTCATTACTGAAACATTCATTCGCTCTGTTTCACTCTTTTTATCCATTATAAAACCCATTAATACACTGAATACTAAATGATTTTTTCTCATGTGCAACATCTTCATATATTCATTTATTTTATTTAACTCATTTATTGTTATTCGGTATACTGTTAACTTGTTATCTTCTAAATTTCTAACCGTCATATTTACATCCAATTCCTGACTTGTGTGTTTTTTATATTTTTCTTCATTTTTAGATGTTATTATACTTAATACACTATTTAAATTATTAAATTTTTCTAATGTTAATAAATGGTTTGATGTCTCTCTATTTGAAAATAAAGATATTTCAAACTCATCTGAACTATTTCCTTTTTTATTATATGATTTTAATAATTTATTTATATCATCAATCTGATTTTTTGTTAATAAATCTATTATTTTCATACTCTATTACTATATATTATCTTAATATTCTTATATTTAATTAAAATCATTTTTTTTTATATATTTTCTATGAAAATAACAATACTTACTATTCTTATATATTTTTTTACAACATTTATTACCATTTCTAGTTATTACAGTACATATATATTCATATGAACCATTGCCTATTTTCTTTTTATTCATATTCCAAGCTTTACTTGCTCCATCAAAGTCAATATTAACTTCATAATGCATTTTATATATATATCACTATTTTTATTTATTATTACTATCAATTTTTCATTTATAAATATATCATAAAAATTGATATTTTTAATTATTATTCTTATTATAATAATTAAAAATATTCATATACATATATTCATATATAAACTATTCTTAATCTATTAAATTACTAATAATTATATAAAAAATGTCACATTGTAGTGTTTGTAAAACAACATTTACTAATAAAGAACAATTAAAAAAACATCTAGTTGCTGAGAATCATTTTACTGGTAATAAACCATTTAAAAAAGAAAAATATACAAAAAATCTAAAAAATACAAAAAATCTAAATTTATCAAGTTTAACAAGTTTGACAACTTTTATTGAATTTAGCAAATTATTTCAAAAATTGAATGAAACTGAGCAAAAGTCATTTTTTAGTTTTACTACTATTAATGATAAAATTCTATTAGGAAATATTGTTATGAAACATTTTACAAGATCAATAGAAATTAAATGTAAAATTCAATTAAAAAATAATTTTATTTCTAATCAAAATATTATTGATAAAATGCCATCATTATATATTGATATTATTAAATTATGGAATAAATTAGATAATAATGAAAAAGAATTAATATTAAATTCTTTTTCATATTCTTTTATTGGAGATATCTACATTAACTATATTGATAATACAATTTATGAAATTGTAAAACAATAATTTTTATAAAAATTGATTTATTCATTAAAAATATTATCATTATTATAAATAATATATAATTGTATAATTTTATTATAATGTATATAAGGACACCACAAGAAGAAGGAACTGCTTTTGAAAATGAAATTCATCAATTATTATCTACTACAAAATTAAAAGTTTTACGAGAAATAGATGTTGTAAATAAATATGGTAAAACAAATAAAGGAATTGATCATTTACTTTATGACGATAATAATAATGTTATTATTTGTATTCAAACAAAATTTACTTCATCAAAACCTCAATTACAACAAATAAATCATTTTATTCAATGTGTAGAAAATATTAGTTTAATAGATAATAAAAAATGTATTGGTATTTATTTAACAAAATTACCATTAACAGCAACAGCTTATGAAGCATTCATAAATAAAAATAAAAAATATGATAATTATTATTTACAAATAACTATTGATAATAAATATGAATATGAAAATAATATCAATAAAAAATATATATTACAATATAATTTACGAGAATATTTATACATATATTTACATATTTATTGTTATGATTATGATGATTGTATAATCATGAATTATTGAAAATTAAAAAAATTATCAATTTGTATCTTCGTAATTGATAATCTTATTATAAAAAAATTTATTTAACATCGTATAAATCTAATACTTTCCTAACCATTTCTTGTCTTACTACTATATCTTTTGTAAATTCTACTAATCCATAACCATCATTGTATAATTCATATCTATTTTCATATTTCTTATCTAGTAAACTTAATAAATCTTTTAATCCATTCGTTTCTGTATTTATATCTTGTTGATCTAAATCTCCGGTTATTGCTATTTTACTATTACTTCCTAATCTCGTTAATAACATCTTCATTTGTGATGGTGTTGAGTTCTGCATTTCATCTGCTATAACTATACAATCCTTAAATGTTCTTCCACGCATAAATGAAAATGGCGCTATTTCAATTACTCCATTTTTAATCATGTCGTCTATATTCGTTTTTGTATAATATTCCATAAATACATCAAATATCGGTAATAACCATGGATTCATCTTTTCATTTAAATCACCTGGTAAAAATCCTAATGTCTCATCTGTTGATATTATCGGTCTTGTAATTACTATCTTTTTGTAAATATCATTTTTTAAACATTTTATTGAATGATTACATACAATCGTCGTCTTTCCTGTACCCGCTGGTCCATGTGTTATTACTATTGGATATTCTTTATCATCTAAAAATTTTTGTAACTTTACATGTAGTGAATGCTTTAACTCATATTTTGGTATTATCTTTGTACTTATTATTGTTCTTAACATTAAAATTATTATTATTACTATATTGTTTAACATTTTTATATCATATTATTTATTTATTTTATTTATTTTTCAACTTTATTTATCAACTTTATTTATCAACTTTATTTATCAACTTTATTTATACTATTTTTAATATATTATGTGTTTCACCGTCGTAATATATTATTATACTATTTACCGTATTACATACTAATTTTAATTCTTGAAAAGATACATTCATTTCAATTGTTATTATTTCAAAACATGGATTACATATTCTTAATATTAAATATACTACATTTATATTATAGCCAATATATTTACTATATTTTTCTTTTTTTATTATTATATTAGTTCTTTCTTCATCATTTATATAATCATCTAAATAAATATTATTTGTGTGCAATTCGTTATAAATTCTACTCATCTATATTTTATTTAGATATAAATTTTTATTCTACTGAATTATAATAATTCTTCTTTTATGATTTTTTGCGTTTCTTGATCTATATTTTTCATAAATGTTTCTAAGCATAATACATTACTGTCTATATCTTTATTGTTCTCTAAAAAATTATTTAATTCTAATATTACTTGAATTTTATCAGTTGTCCATCTTTTATTTAATTTTGATAATAAATTATCCGTATAATATTCTGTAAAATCATTATCTATAAATAATTCATTATTAAACGAATCACTTAAATAATTAGATATTATATTAGAATAATAATTTAGACATAATACTATCATTGAATGTTTCTTGTATGTTTCTTTTAATTTATCAATACCTTTTAATGCTGCATTAAATAACTCTCTAATATTATCTATTTCTTCATCATCATTAGTTAAAAAATTATTACATCCTAATTCTATTGGATTATATAAATAATGTAAATCTAACTTGTTATTCTTAAAAAAGAATCTTACTAATGGTTGAAATACACCTGCTTCTTGTATACTCACTAAATTATTTAATATACATATTTTTGTACCAATTGGCTTGTAACTTATTATCGCTAACTTTACTATCACTGAAAACGGATCTAATAAAAAATCTTTTATCTTCTCATTTTGTAATAATGTGTCTTTCTCATTTTGTGAAATTGTTTCTCTATCTGCAATTCCTATTTTTTGCATAATTATTTTTATACTAAAGTATAAAAATAACTTTTTATATTTATTAAATATAATTATTATATTTAATAAATATATTTAATTATTATATTTAATTATTATATTTAATTTACATCAATTTGTCTTGTATAACCCCAGGCAATAATACTTATTCTACCATCTTCTGGTTTATGTACATAAGATTTATCAGTTTTAATAGCAGATACACCATGTCTCCAATTAATATTGATATCTTTTGAAAAACAATAAGTTGTTCCGTTTGGAAGTGGAAATGATATTACATTTCTACAATCATTGTGATTAGCAACTTGAAATGCAATGTCTCTTGTGTAACCAAAACTTACTCCAACTGTAAAATTTTGTACTTTCGCTTTCTCTGGTTTTAATGCAGCTGCATCATGATGCTGAAACTTGAAATCTGTTAATTTTTGCATCCAATTTAATCTTGTTGCTTTTATATCCATATTGAAATAATCTGCTATCTTATTTATTACATAATTAAATGTAGGACAATCTTTTTTCCATTCATAATGATCATCTACTATTAAATGACACCCTTCATGCCATGGCTTAATTAATATATTCTTATCATAATCTGTTGAAAATACTTCATCTAATATCTTATCATATATATTTTTGTCATCTCTAAATAAATCTGGAACTATTATTACATCATTTGATTGTATTTGTAATTCACATCTATTTTTACCATATTCATATTGTATACGCATGTCTGGTGGATTGTAATTTGCTTCAAATGATTCTGTATTTTTTATTGGTTTTTTATTATTATTATTTTTATTATCATTTTTATTATCATTTTTGCTATTATTTTTATTTAAGAAATTTTGTAATAATTCATTATTTATTTTATGAGTAAATGTACATATATCTTTATTATTGCATTTTCCTGTTTTATAAAAATCTACACATAATTCTGGATCATGAATAAATTTACAATTATTTCTAATACAATTTTTATTCATATAGTCGCGACAAACATTTTTCATTTTATATATTATTAAATAATAACCTAAAATTTAAATTATTATTTATTATAATAATATGTTGATTGATCATAATTTTGAAATAATCAATACTAATAATAATTTAAAATTTGATATGATTATTCCAATAGATACACCAATAAATTTAATAAGAACTCTAATTCATAATAATGTACAAAACTATTTTAATATTAATAATTATATTATATCCATTCAAATTTCAAATCTATCATTGAATATTGATGAAAACTCTACTAATACTATATATCAAAAATATTATTATATTATTAGAAAAATGAAATTTTCTATTACACAACTTAATGATGACATAAATAATCAAAATAATCAAAATAATCAAAATAATGAATGTAATATTTGTTTAGACAATATATATGATGATATGTATATTTCAATATGTCAACATTATTATCACATCAATTGTATAAATAGATGGTTAAATACATGTATCAATAGTAATAGACAGCCTAATTGTCCAATTTGTAGAAATTATTTATAAGTCAGTTAAATTTATAAATAATATAATATTATAAAAGTATTATGAATAAATATTATTGTTATATTCTTGCATCTGAAAATCCATTTTATAGTAATCATACTTATAATGGATCAACAAATGATTTAGTAAGAAGATTAAGACAACATAATCAAGAAATAACAGGAGGTGCTAAATCTACAAAAAATAAAGGCCCTTGGAAATATATATTTGTAATGGAAGGCTTTACTAATAGAAATGAAGCACTTAGTTATGAATGGAGAATAAAACATCCAACTGGTAAAAAAATCCGTCCAAAATGTTATTGTGGTATTGAAGGTAGAATTAAATCATTAAACCTCTTATTAAATAAAAATTTTATAAATAATAATAATTATAAAATATATATTACACCTGAATTAACTCATTTATTAGATAATACACTGATTATTGATAATGTTGAAATTCTAAATATTGATACACTCAGTATTTAGAATTTTTTAATTATATAAATATTTTTAATTATATAAATATTTTTTAATTATATAAATATTTTTTAACTGCAGTGTTTTCTAATAAATATCTTATAATAAAACCAATTGCGAATAATGAAATTTCCATTACATAATTTTTATCCCATTCTTCACATTCTTTAGGTAATTCTGGTTTTAATGAAGCAAGTGCCATTGATACTAATAAACCAATTAAAACAACAGTAATACCAAATAAAATAGCTTGATACAATAATGAATCCATATAATATATTAATATATATAATAATTTTAACTAATAAAAAAATTATAGTTTATTAATTAATTTTAATTGAAATTTTACTGGTATATTATTTGTTATCTTATTTGATGCAAATAATAATTCCATTATAATTTCTATATTATTAAATATCAATTCTATCTTGTTATTTTGTATATTTATATTAATATTATTGTTTTTTATAGTTATTATTTTATCAATATTATTCCCTAATAATTCATTATACAAATTATTTATATTTATTTCTTTTATATATTTTGTTAAAAAATTATATATAACTGTTGTATATTTATTTAATATTTCGTTATACTCATTTTTTGGTAAACTACTATATGTATAATATTTTCTATTATTTATATAAGCATTACGGTGTTCTATTGTTAAATCTTGAATTTCATTCAAATATTCATTATATAGTTTTTTATTGTATTGTTTGTTAAAATTCGCATATTGTATTAATTTCTTCGGTTTTATTGATTTTAATGGTATATATATATTATCATTTTTAGTTATTGAATTATTTTTTGTAAATATGTTACAATAATGATGTATTACTTTTAATTTTAAATTTAAATCTAAATTATTCCAACTATTGTCTTCTATATTTATAATTTTATTTAAACTATTTATTATTTCATTTTTTATATCATGATTTAATAATAACATTCATTAATTTATAATCTTAATTTAACTTTATTTAAGTTTCTTTTCAATAAAATCATATGTTTTATCCATATAATTTGATGTTATTATATGATTGTTTCCACATGATTCACAATTTATACATATCATTTTTTTATCATTTAAACTTAATTTTGTATCTGGATAATCACATTTTGGACATAATATATATATTTTAACAAAATCAATTAAATATTGTTCTATTAATTCTTGTTTATATTCTCCTTTAAATGTTTGACAATTTTTATCTTTATCAAATTTTGAAGGACAGGATAATTTATAACTAATATATTTCGCAAAATATTCACTTGGTCTATTAATTGATTTCGCAAATAATTCAGAATTTTCAAATAATGTAGTCTTATTGCCTTGTTTGCCAAATACTGTAATTATTGGTTTATTTACTTGATATCTATATGATGGATCTGATAATGATGACTCTTTAGTCGCTAAGTAAAATTTATCAGAATAATTAAATGGATCAAAACTCATTTTGTATTATTATATTATTATATTTTATTATTTTATTATATTTATTATTTAATTTCAATTATTTATTATTTAATTTCAATTATTTATTATTTAATTTCAATTATTTATTATTTTAATTTCAATTATTTATTATTTTAATTTCAATTATTTATTATTTAATTTCAATTATTTATTATATAAATAAATATGAATAATTTAAATATTGAATATAAAAATATTATAAACAATAATAATAATCTTAATATTATAATTCCTAAAAATATTAAAGATACAATTAATAAATTTTTAAAAAATATTGATACTAAATATCATTCTATTTATTGTAAAAATATTGATAACATTAATTA
>Ga0214917_10002359_pt1 | contig 23098 bp, 16 predicted proteins | sample LL_1208_BB_MetaG_FD_177983 | JGI IMG/M metagenome (GOLD analysis project Ga0214917, IMG submission 177983) | Freshwater microbial communities from Lake Lanier, Atlanta, Georgia, United States - LL_1208_BB | ecosystem: Environmental > Aquatic > Freshwater > Lake | place: USA: Georgia | collected...
TAGACCGGCCCGGTCGCACACGACCGCATTTGGCAGGCCCGTGACGGGTTGCCCAGACGGAATGCAACCCGCGTGCCGCGGGCGGTCGGGGGTGCTGGATCACGGGAAAAACCTGTGAAACATCGGCGTCAATCGCTTGGAACCCGTGAGCCAGTGCCGTTTTGGCAGGGTCCTTGGTGACGAGAGCTCGCGGTTGCCCATGCCATCTCGCCGGACTTTCACAGCGTCTCGGGTAGCGTCGGCTCGGGGTCGCCCGTGCCATCTCGCGGACGCTCGCTGCGGCCCTCCAGGCCTCCGATCGCTCGGAGGAAACCTCGCTTTCGCCCTCCGGGCTGCGCTCGGTTTCCTACGCCGCTCGATTGGCACGGGCGACCCCGAGCCGGTCCAACGGTGGAGGCGGCGTCACGCCCATGCGGACATGCGGCACAGATTCGTCTGAACGCCCGCCGCGCGCCACAACGCGCACGACCACGGCCGCGGGATTCGTCTGAACCCGCACCGCGCGCCACCCAGCGCACGACCACGGCCGCCCGGAGGTGCGGCCGGCGGCAGCGGCCGAAGGCCGGAGTGCCGCCAAGCCCGCCGGGGCCATGGATGGCCCGGCGGGCGTTAAGCTGGCGCCCAGTCGATCTCGCCCTCGAGGCCGCGGCAGAAGGCGGCGAGCAGATCGGCGGTGCGGTCGGCGTCCTCGAGCGACACCATCTCCACGGCCGAGTGCATGTAGCGGTTGGGCACGCTCACGAGGCCCGTCGCCACGCCCGACCGCGTCGTTTGCAGGGCGTTGGCGTCGGTGGGGGTGGCCCGGCCGCTGGCGCCCAACTGGATCGGGATGCCACCCTGGGCGGCCGCGGCGAGCAGGCGGTCGACCACGTGCGGATTCATGTTCGGGCCGCGGTAGACGACCGGTCCCTTGCCCAGGGCGATGTCACCCTCGCTCTTCTTGTCGATCGTGGGACAGTCGGTCGCGTGCGTCACGTCGACCGCGATCGCCACCTGGGGATCGACGCCGTGGGCGCTGGTCTGGGCCCCGCGCAGGCCGATCTCCTCCTGCACGGTCGAGGCGACGAACAGGCCGCAGGGGAGGGGGCCGGCGGCGACCGCTCGCCGAAACGCCTCGACCACGACCCAGAGGCCGATCTTGTCGTCCATGGCCACGGACACGGCTCGGCCATTCCGCAACTCCTGGGCCTTGAGTTCGAGCGTGATCGAGTCGCCCGTGCGCACCACCCGCTCGCAGTCGGCCTTGTCGGTGGCCCCGATGTCGATCCACAGGTCCTTCATCTTCGGCACCTGCTTCCGCTCCTCCTCGGTGAGCAGGTGGATGGGCTTGCGGCTCATCACCCCCGCGATCGGCCCTGAGGCCGTCCAGATCGTCACCCGGGCGCCGATCAGCTGGATCGGATCCCAGCCGCCGATCGGCTGGACGGAGATGAAGCCGTCGGTGTCGATGTATTGCACGATCAGACCGATCTGGTCGCAGTGGCCCGCCAGCATCATCCGCTGACGACCGGCCCCGCTTTTGCCGGCGATCACGTTGCCGTGGGAGTCGGTGGTGATCGTGTCGGCCGAGCCCGCGAGGTAGTCCCGCACCAGCCGCTGCACGGGCTGCTCGTAGCCGGACGGGCTCGGCGTGTGGAGGAGGCTCCAGAGAAACTCGCGGGCGGATGCATCCATGAGGGTCGTCGTGCTCCAGGCGGGCGGGTCGAGTCGGGCGGCTCAGGTCGCGGCGATCGCCGTTGTACGCGATTCAAGGAGCCGGCGTCAGCCGGTATGTGGCCGCCAGCGCGATGAACGCACCGGCCGATTCCCTGACCCGGGCGCCGCCAGCGGGGTCGCCGGCCAGTTCCTCGGCCATGATCGCGGCCACGTCGGCGGCCACGCTCGCCGCGGCCGCGGCGTCGAGAAACAGCCAGCGGGAGCGGCGGGCGAGGACGTCCTCCACCGTGCGGGCGAACTCGTGCCTGACGGCGAACCGCACCATCGCCTCGCTGAGCCCGGGCAGCAGGTCGCGGGTCGCTCCGGGCAGGGCAGCGACCGCCGCCGCCTCGCTTCCATACAGATGCAGGCCGGGCGGCGCCGAGAGCGGCACGCGGGCCGCGCCCGGCGGGGGCGCACCGACGAGTCGCAGCGTCCGGGTCACTCCAGCAGGCCGCTCCGGCAGGAGGTCCGCCCGGAAGCAGGCGGCGAGCACGTCTTCAGCCATCGCCCGGTAGGTCGTCCACTTGCCGCCGGTCACGGTCACGAGGCCGTGCTTCGAGACTTCGATCGCGTGCTCCCGGGAAATCCGCTTGGTGTCGCGGCCTTCGGCCTGGGGCGGCTTGACGAGCGGTCGCAGACCGGCCCAGGCACTGCGCACGTCGGCCCGGCGCGGTGGCCGGGCGAGGTAGTTGGCCGCCTCGGCAAGGATGAAATCGACTTCCTCGGCGAGCGGCCGCGGGTCTGAATCCGGCCCGCTGCCGGACGCCGGGAGTGGCGTGTCAGTGGTTCCCAGGATCAGCTTGCCGAGCCAGGGCACGGCGAAGAGCACCCGGCCGTCGCTGGTCTTGGGCACGATCAGCGCGTGGTCTCCGGGGAAAAACCCGCGGTCCACGACGAGATGGGCGCCCTGGCTCGGGCTCACCATCGTCGCGGCCGAGGCGTCGTCGAGCCGCCGCACCGAGTCCACCCAGACGCCCGTGGCGTTCACGACGCAGCGGGCGGAGACGGTGAACCGCCGCCCGGTCTCGCGGTCCTCGACCTCGACGCCGTGCACCCGGGCTGTCGCGGGGCCGCCTGTGTCTGTGGCGAGGCCGACCACGCGGCAGTAGGTCAGCACGGTCGCGCCGTGCGCCTCGGCCGTGCGGGCCAGGGCCACCGCCAGCCGCGCGTCGTCGAACTGCCCGTCGACATAGGTCACGCCGCCGGCGAGCCCGTCGGCCCGCGTGCCCGGCGCGAGGGCGAGGAGCCGGGAGGGGCCCGGCAACCCGGCCCGGCCGAGCGAGGCGCCGCCGGCCAGGGCGTCGTAGACCGCGAGCCCCGCGCCGTAAAACCATCGGTCCCAGAGCCGCCCCCGCCAGCCGTAGGTGGGCAGGACGAAGGGCAGGGCCGAGGCCAGGTGAGCCGCGTTTGCGAGCACGAGCGCCCGCTCACGGAGCGCCTCGCGGACGAGCTTGAAGTCGCCCTGCGCGAGATACCGCACGCCGCCATGCACGAGTTTCGTGGCCCGGCTGGACGTGCCCTTGGCGACATCGTCGGCCTCGAAGAGGGCCACGGAAAAACCTCGGGCCGCCGCGTCGAGGGCCACGCCGAGCCCCGTCGCCCCTCCCCCCACGACCACCAGGTCCAGCGGGTTTCGAGACGGCGCATGCACCGCCAGGCAATCCCAGGCTTTGGATCGCCGGTCGCGTTCAGGGCATGACATTGGTCCCCCTTCCCTCGCAGGCACTCCGCTTGCCTAACCGGATGCCGAAGCACTCCGGCGTGGGGCGTCGGATGGGCTCGACCGTTCCCAGGCGCAGCGATACAGCTCGTAATCGAGGGGGTGGTTCGCCATGAACTCCTCCCGCAGGTCGCCCACCTCCTCGACGGGGGCCGCGTTGACGTTCAAGCGCGGCAATCCCGCGCTGTCAACCGACAGCCCCAAGGCGGTCGCGATCCCTTGCAGAGACACTTCCATTCGCTCGACCACGCCGATGGCGACGAAGTGTCGGTCGAACATCTGTTCGTAGTTGTCGGCGGTGATGAAACCGGGGAAAAAGCTGATCGCCCCGTCCCGCTTTTGCCGCAGGTAGTCACGCAGACCTTCGCTCGGGGCGGGGCGCGTCGGGTCGGCTTGATGTTGCCGAACGAGGTGGCGGTAGCCGGAAACAGCGCGTTCGAACGGATCGCGCAGCACGGTCACGAACTGCCGGACCTCCGGGTAGTAGTCGTCCACGCCAAACCCGCGGCGGCGATTGAAATGCCCATAGATCGCCAGCGGGTGGCCGGCCGAAGGCAGGGCCGACAGGTCGTGACGCAGCGGCAGGCTTCCGTCGTGAACGCCGGCGTAGTGCTCGAGCAAGCCCGGCCCGAACCACCCGCGAAAGATTTCTCGCAGACTCGTGCCGGCGGTCTTCGGGACATGAAGGAAGATGAGGGGAGAGCCCGGGTCGTATGGCCGCATGGGGGATCCACCGCTGGGCGACGCGAACCCTGCCCGCGCGGCACCGCGGAGCAGCGATGGAGTCGCAGCCGGCTCCAGAGTAGCATGCTCGATGCTGGAGGCAGCAAGGCCGCGACGGTGCCAACTCGCTGCGGACAGACCTCCCACGTTCGTCACGGGCAAGGGTGTCGCCATGAGGGCCTTCCGTCTGTTCGCGGTGTCGGCGCTGGCCGTGATGGGGAGCGGCGGCGCGGGAGCGAGCGACCCTGGCGCAGCGGCACTCCAGGTGGCGACGGCCCGGGCGATCCTCGACGGCTGGCACGCCGAGGCGCCGGAGCCGGGCGAGCGGCTCCTGCACGTGATCGCCTGGCGGAGCAACGACCGCGGCTTTCCGGCCGATCAGCGGGCCCGCCTCGACCGGATCATGACCCACATCCAGGGCTTCTACCGCCGGGAGATGGAACGGCATGGATTCGGCCCGCGGTCGATCCGACTGGATCGCGACTCGGGCGGCAGGCTCGTCGTGCACGAAGTGGTCGGCGAGGGCGGCTGGGCCGACTACGACGGGCCGGACGGGGGACGGATCCGCAGGGAATGCGTGCCGGTGCTGCGGGCCAAGGGGATCGACATCGACCGCGAGACGGTGATGATCTTCACGAATCTCGCCGAATGGGATCCCGAGACGCTCTCCTTCCGCCACAAGAGCCCCTACTACGCCAGCGGCGGGGAGCGGCAGGGCACGGCCTGGCAGCTCGACAGCCCCGAACTCGACACGACGAACCTCGCCGCCAAGGAGCCGCTCGTGCAGGACGGCCAGTACGGCCGGATCTCGCTGGGCAAGCACAACTCGATCTTCATCGGCGGCATCGCCCACGAGCTCGGCCACGCCCTCGGCCTGCCCCACTGTCGCGAGCGGCCCGACGAGGCGGTGCGGGGCACGGCGCTGATGGGCAGCGGCAACCAGACCTACGGCGACGAGCTCCGGGGCGAGGGGAAGGGCTCGTTTCTGACGCTCGCGCACGCCCTGCGGCTCGCGTCGCACCCGCAGTTTTCGGGTTCCGTGAAGGGGCTGGGCACCGCGGTGCGCGGCTCGCTGACCGACCTCGCCGTCGAGCCGGCGGCCGATCGCCGATCCTTTCGGGTCGCCGGTCGGGTAACCGGGGAGCCGCCGGTGTATGCGGTCGTCGGCTACCTCGACCCGGCCGGGGGCGGCGACTACGACGCCCGGACGGTCACGGCGGTGCCCGATGCCGAGGGGCGGTTCTCGGTGGACTGTGCCGCGCTCGTGCCCGGGCGGGCCGCCGAGCTGCGGCTGGTCGCCTGCCACGCCAACGGCGCGACCAGCGGGATCGGCCAGCCGTATGCCGTCATGCAGGACGGCACGGTGGATGTGGAGACGATGCAGGTCGCGTTCGGGCTCGGGGCGTTTCTCGACGCGCTGGCCGACAAAGGGCCGGAGGCGGCCCGGGGGGTGGCGCCGGCCGAGGGCGCGGCGGGGCGATTCGCGGCGGCCGTGCTCGCGGGCCGAGCCGCAACGCGGGAAACGGTCGTCGCCGCGAACGCCCCGGCCTCGACCGCGGGCCTTCGGCTTTCCGCCTGCCGGCCCGCCGAGGCAAAGGTGGGCTGGCTCACCCCGGCGTATGACCACCTGCCGCGGCGCGAGGCCGTGATCGAATCGGCCGGACGACTCTACGAGAGCGGCATCTACGCCCACGCCCCGGCCCTGCATCGCTACGACCTGGCCGGCACGTGGCGGCGACTCCGGGGGGCCTGCGGCCTGCCGACCCAGTCGGGCGGGTCGGTCGTGTTCCTGATCAAGGCCGACGGCCGCGAGGTGTTCCGGTCGCCGAAGCTCGTGCCGGGGAGGACGGCGTCGTACGACCTCGACCTCGGCGGCGTGACGACCCTGGAACTCGTGACGGAGGACGGCGGCGACGGCACCGGGGCCGACTGGGGTGTCTGGCTGGCGCCGCAGCTGTCGCGGTAGTCTCACCAGGGCGATGGGGCGGGGCTGACCGGCGGTCGCGATGCCCGACCGTCCCGGGGGCCTCCGATCCAAGGCCTCCATGGCGGCATAACCGGCAGAACCGTTCCCGCACCCTGAGCCGGGTTCGTGCGGCCTTCCTTCCGGGCGTGGGCTAGGCTCGGTAGGATCGACCCGTCGCCTCCCGCCCCCTCGCCAGCCCCGCCATGAACGAGCCCGTCCGCGTCGGTGTCGTCGGCCTGGGTACGGTCGGGTCGGGAGTGGTGCGGCTGCTGGTCGGCTCGGCGGACCACATCACCCGGCACGCCGGGCGGTCGATCGTGGTGGAGCGGGCCGTCGTCCGGGACCGTTCGAAGCCGCGGAATCTGCCGCTCGCCCCCGATCGCATCTCCACCGACATCCGCACCGTCTCCCGGGACGACTCGATCACCGTGGCCGCGTTGCTGGTGGGCGGCCTCGAGCCCGCGCGGTCGATGGCGATCGACCTGCTCGAGCACGGGAAGGACGTGGTCACCGCCAACAAGGCCCTGATCGCCGAGCACGGCCCCGAACTCTTCGACCTGGCGCGGCGGCTCGGCCGCTCGATCGCCTTCGAGGCGGCGGCCGCCGGCGGGATCCCGATCGTCGCGGCCATCGGCCAGTGCCTGGCCGCCAACCAAATCGAGAGCATTCGCGGCATCCTCAACGGCACCAGCAACTTCATCCTCTCGAAGATGGAGGAGGAAGGAGCCGACTACACCGCCGTCTTGCGGGCCGCCCAGGAGGCCGGCTACGCCGAGGCCGACCCGGCCATGGACGTCGACGGCACCGACGCGGCCCACAAGCTCGCGATCCTCTCGCACCTCGCCTTCGGCGTCTGGGTGCCGTGGGCCGACATTCCCCGGACGGGCATCGAGCAGATCGACCAGGGCCTGATGGCCTACGCCGCCAAGCTCGGCTACCGGATCCGGCTGGTGGCCTCGGCGACGCGGGTCGACGGCCGGCTCGCGATGCGGGTCTCCCCGACGCTCGTCAAGGTGGGCACTCCGCTGGCCGAGACCCGCGGCGCCTACAACGCCGTGAGCATCGTCGGCGACGCCGTGGGCCGGCTGTTCTTTCACGGGCTGGGCGCCGGGCAGATGCCCACCGCCTCGGCCGTCGTCGCCGACATCATCGACACGGTCGTGGGCCGGGCGGCGATCACGTTCCAGGCCACCGGCGTCCTCGATGCGGAGAGCCCGGCGGCGCGGATCGCCGGCGTGGAGATGCCCCAGCGGCATTTCCTCCGGATCCCCGTCCTCGATCGTCCCGGAGTGATGGCCGAGATCTCGGGCATTCTTGGCCGCCACGGCGTGTCGATCGCCTCGCTTATCCAGCACGAGAGCGGCACCGGTGGCCCGGTGCCGCTGGTGATCATGACCCACCACTGCCCGCCGAGCGCCGTGGCCGCGGCGCTCGCCGAGATCGGCCGTTCGGCCGTGGTCCGGGGCGGGTGCGACTGTCTGCCCGTGCTCGACGATTGGCGGCCCGCCGAGCCGCGGCAGGAGCCCTGAGCCGACCATGAAGTACGTGATCGTGATTCCCGACGGCGCGGCCGACGAGCCGCAGGCGGCCCTCGGCGGCAGGACGCCGCTCCAGGCGGCCACCACGCCCGCCCTCGACGCCCTCGCAGCCCGCGGCCGGGTGGGATTGACCAACCACGTGCCCGACTCGCTGCCCCCTGGCTCCGAGGTGGCCTGCATGAGCCTGATGGGCTACGACCCGCTCGTGTATTTCACCGGCCGCGCGCCGCTCGAGGCCGCGGCCAAGGGGATCGTGCTCGGGCCCCGCGACCTGGCCGTGCGGTGCAACCTCGTCACCATCCGCCAGCACGGCGCCGAGCGGGTGATGGAAGACTTCACCGCCGGCCACGTTTCCACCGAAGAGGCCACCGAGCTGCTCGCGGCCTGCCAGCGCGGCCTGGCCGCCGATTTCCCCGCGCTGGCCGCGGCCTGGAGCTTCGAGCCCGGGGTGAGCTACCGCAACCTGCTGCTCTACCGGGGCGAGGACTGCTGCGCCGCGCAGGCCGCCGAGGATCCCGCGGCCGGGCTGCCGCTGGGCGCCGACCTCCGCACCACGCCGCCGCACGACCTGATGGACAAGCCGGTGGTGGATCACTTCCCCCGGGGCACCGGCAGCCGGCTGCTCACCGAGATCATGGCCCGGAGCGCCGGCTGGCTGGCGGATCATCCCGTCACCAAGAGGCGGGTCGCCTCCGGACTGCGGCCCGCCACCCACGTCTGGCTCTGGGGCGCGGGCCGGGCGCCGGCCTTCGAGCCGTTCGCGGCCAAATACGGCCGCTCGGGCACCATGATCACGGCCGTCGACCTGCTCCGCGGTCTCGCCGCGCTCGCGGGCTGGAAGCGGTTGGAAGTGCCGGGTGCCACGGGCTATCTCGACACCGACTACGCCGCCAAGGGGCGGGCCGCGATCGCCGAGCTGGCCACGGCCGACCTCGTCTGCGTGCACGTCGAGGCCCCGGACGAGGCCAGCCATCAGGGCGACGCCGCCGCCAAGGTCAAGGCGATCGAGGAGATCGACGCCAAGATCGTGGCCCCGCTGGCCGCCCACCTCGCCGCGCTCGGCGACCACCGGATCCTCGTCTGCCCCGACCATCCGACGTTCCTCGCCACGAAGACCCATTCCCGCGGCGGTGTTCCCTATGTGATGGCCGGCAGCGGGGTCGTCGCCACGGGAGCCGCCGCCTACCACGAGGCCGCGGCGACGGCGACCGGCGACCGGGTCGAGCCGGGCTGGACGCTGATGGGCAGGTTGCTCGAGGGTTGATCGTCATCGGGCCCGCTTGGCCGGGCCCCGGCAGGAGAGGCATACGCATGGCACTGGTCGTCCAGAAGTTCGGCGGCACGAGCGTCGCCGACCCCCAGAAGATCAAGGCGGCCGCCGCCAAGGCGATCGCGCGTCACGACGCGGGGGACCAGGTCGTCGTGGTGGTGAGCGCCATGGGCCACCAGACCGATCAGCTGGTGGAACTCGCCGGCGAGATCACGCCCCGGCCGAACGCCCGCGAGATGGACATGCTGCTCTCCACGGGCGAGCAGGTGAGCGTGGCCCTGTTCGCGATGGCGATCCAGGCGGCGGGCCGCGAGGCGGTGAGCCTGACGGGCGCGCAGATCGGCATCCGCACCGACAGCCGCCACGGCAAGGCCCGGATCAAGTCGATCTCGACCGACCACGTGCGCTCGCTGCTCGACAGCGGAGCGATCGTGATCGCCGCGGGGTTTCAGGGGATCGACCAGCACGGCAACATCACCACGCTGGGTCGCGGCGGCTCCGACACCACGGCCGTGGCGCTGGCCGCGGTGCTGGGCGCCGACCTGTGCGAGATCTACACCGACGTCGACGGCATCTACACCACCGACCCGCGGATCCTGCCGGCCGCCCGGCGGCTGTCGTCGATCGCCTACGACGAGATGCTCGAACTCGCCAGCCTGGGCGCGGGCGTGATGCACTCCCGGTCGATCGAGTTCGCCAAGAAGTTCGGGGTGCCCGTGATGGTGCGGTCGAGTTTCAAGGACATGCCGGGCACGATGATCCTGCCGGCCGACCGGGCCAAGCCGCGGCCCGCCAGCGGGGTGGCCCTGGCCAAGGACGAAGCCCGGATCACGCTCGAGAGCGTGCCCGACGAGCCCGGCACGAGCCATGCCCTGTTTTCGGAACTGGCGGCGGCGGGAATCGCCGTCGACATGATCGTCCAGAACGTGGGGCAGGGGGGCCGGGCCGACATCTCGTTCACCGTGCCGAGCGACGACCTGCAGCAGGCCGTCGAGGTCAGCCGGCGGGTGTCCATGGCGCTGGGCGCCGCCGGCGTGTCGCACGACGACGGGGTGGCGAAGGTGTCGGTCGTGGGCGTGGGCATGGCGCGTGAGGAGGGCGTGGCGGGGCGGATGTTCCGGGCCCTCGCCCAGGCCGGGATCAACGTCCGCATGATCACCACCAGCGAGATCAAGATCTCCGCGCTCGTGAGCCGGGCCGAAGCCCCGCGGGCCGTGGCGGCGGTGCATGCCGCCTTCGGCCTCGAGACGCCGACTCCCGGCGAGACGGTCGATGTCGAGGATCACGGGGCGAAGCCGAGCCCGCTCGACGTGGTGCGGCGGCTCGAAGGGATGGAGGATCTCGCCATCGAGGACTGCGTGCTCGATTGCTCGCAGGCGCTCGTGACGCTCCTCGACCTGCCCGACACGCCCGGCGTGGCGGCCGACGTGTTCGCCGAGGTGGGCCGGGCCGGGCTGTTCGTGGACATGATCGTGCAGAGCCACCCGCGGGAGGGCCGGGCCGAGATCTCGTTCACGGTGCCGGCGGGCGACGCCGAGCGGGCGACCGCGGCGGCCCGGGGGATCGCGGCTGCCCGGGGTGCGACGGTCGCCGACGTGCCCCACGTGGCCAAGCTCTCGATCACCGGCGTCGGCATCCGCAGCCACGCCGGCGTGGCCGACCGGCTGTTTCAGCCGCTCACGGAGGCGGGCATCAACATCGACCTCGTGAACACGAGCGAGGTGCGGCTGAACGTGATCGTGGCGGCCGAGCACGGCGGCCGCGCCCTGGCGGTGCTCCGCAAGGCCTTCGGGCTGCCCTCGTCCGGTGGCCGGGAAGCGGCGGCCAGCCCGGCCTGACCGCGACGGCGCTCAGCCGAGCACGTTCTCGAGCACGTCCTCGGCCACGTAGATCGGGAGGTTCGGCTCGCAGGTGACGGCCACCGCGATCGCGTCGGAGGGCCGGGCGTCGATCTCCACGATCTCGCCGTCCTTGAGCACGCGGATCACGGCGTAGTAGGTGTGCTCCTTGAGCTCGGAGATCACCACGTCCTGAAACTCTCCGCCGAGCAGCTCGACCGCCGCCACGAGCAGGTCGTGGGTCAGGGGGCGCGGCGTCTGGTGATGCTTCACGCGGCGGTCGATGCTGGTGGCCTCGAACAGCCCGATGATGATCGGAAAGGTGCGGTTGCCGTCGACCTCGGTGAGGTACACGACCTGCTGGTCGTTGACCTCGCTGATGATGATCCGAGAGAGTTCCATCTGGACGCTCATGGCGTGCTCCTGACACGGGGCCGGCCCGACGCGTCCGCCCGGTTGCGTCCAGCCACCGCCGGAGTGTACCCCAGGTCGGGCCGCGGGATCAGCCGCCCGCATTTCCCTGGCGGGCCCGCAGCGCCGCCAGCGCGGCCCTGCCCTTGGCCAGCCGGTCCTCGAGCTCGGCGAGCTGGGCCCGCTCCGCCGCCACCACGGCCTCGGGCGCCCGGGCGGTGAACGTCTCGTTGAGGAGCTTGGCCCGTTTGGCCGCGATGAAGCCCTCGGTCTTGACGTGGTCCTTTTCGAGCCGGGCGATCTCCGCATCCACATCGACCAGCTCGGCGAGGTCCACGAACACGTCGCAGCCGGCCGCCGTGCCCGCGGTCGCGCCGGCGGCACCGACGGCCGCCGGGCCGACCGCCGTCAGTTCGACCGCCGCCATCGACTCGATCGCGGCACGCATCGGCTCGAGCAACTCCGCCACATCGGCGGTCGCGCGGATCGCGGCGGGCACCCGCGTGCGGGGAGGCACGTTCTGCCGGGCGCGGATCTCGCGGATCGCTCCGACCACGGCGAGGAACGTGCCGAACTGCCGCTCCGTCCGCTCGTCGGTCCAGGTCGCCGGCGGGTCGGGCCAGCGGGCCTGCATGATCGAGACAGGCAGCGGGCCGCCGTCGTCCCAGGGCAGGCGGCGGCCGCCGGCCGCCTCGCCGAGGTGCTGCCAGATCTCCTCGGTCACGAAGGGCATGATCGGGTGGAGCAGCCGCAGGATCGTGTCGAGCCCCGCCACCAGCATCGCCCGGGCCTGGTCGCGATGGGCGGGGTCGGCCAGCCGCGGCTTGCAGAGCTCGAGATAGGCGCTACAGAACTCGTCCCAGGCGAAGCCGTAGAGGATCCGCGCGAGTTCGGCATAGCGATACTCGTCGATCGCCTTGGTCGCCTCGCGGGCCACGCTCGCCAGGCGGCTGGCCAGCCAGCGATCGGCCAGTTCCGCGTTGGCCACGACGCCGGCCGTGATCGGCCCCACCGGGGCGCCCCCCTCGAGGCCCATCAGCACGAACCGGGTGGCGTTCCAGAGCTTGTTGGAGAAGTTGCGGCCGGCCTCGAATTTCTCGCTCACCGCCGGGCCGCGGGGCAGGACCAGGTCGGCCTCGCCCGTGGCCCACTGCGTGCGGAAGGGCTTGCCGCACTTCGGGCAGTCGATTCGCGGCCTGGTGCGGTTCTGCGTCGTCTGCTCGACCAGGTGGCCGCAGGCCGGGCACTGGAAGTCGACCGGCATCCTCACGTCCTGGGTCTCGGTGGCCATCCCGGCCAGCGCGAACCGCAGCGCGTCGGCGCCGAGGGCCTCGATCACGTCGACCGGATCGACGCCGTTGCCCTTGCTCTTGCTCATCGTCTCGCCGTAGCGGTCGAGGATCTTCGGATGGATCGAGACCTCGCGGAACGGGACCTCGCCGGTGTCGAAGACGCCCATGATCACCATCCGGGCCACCCAGAGCGTGAGGATGTCGCGGCTCGTGACCAGCGTAGTCGTGGGGTAGAAGCAGGCGAGTTCGGGCGTGGCCGCAGGCCAGCCGAGCGTGGAGTGGGGCCAGAGCGCCGACGAGAACCAGGTGTCGAGAACGTCGGGATCGCGGACGAGCGGCCGGCCGGCGACCGTCTCCGTGGGGAGCGTTTCAACGCTCGCACAGACGAACCAGCCGCCGCCGTCGTCGCCGGTCCAGGCGATCGTGTCGCAGCTGCCGAAGGCCGCGGCCAGGTCGCTCTCCGTGACGCCCGTCACGTGCCAGATCGGGATCCGGTGGCCCCACCAGAGCTGGCGGCTCACGGGCCAGTCCCGCTTCTCGGAGAGCCAGTCGAGGTATCCCTTGGCGTAGCGTTCGGGCACGATCCTGATCCGGCCGGTCGCCACCGCGTCGATCGCCGGCTGGGCCAGGTCGGCCATCCGGATGAACCACTGGTCGGCGAGATAGGGCTCGATCGGCGTCTTCGACCGGTCGGAGTGGGCCAGTTCGATGAGCCGGTCCTCGACCCGTTCGAGCTGGCCGGCCGTCTCCAGATCGGCCACGACCTTGTCCCGGGCCTTCTTGATCGTGAGGCCGGCGTAGGGCCCGGCGGCGGTGTTGAGCGTGCCATTCGGCTCGAGGATGTTGACCATCGGGAGGGATCGCCGCAGGCCGACGTCGTAGTCGTTGGGATCGTGGGCGGGCGTGATCTTGACGCAGCCGCTCCCGAGTTCGGGCTTGGCCCACTCGTCGGCCACGAGCGGGATCGCCCGGCCGAGCAGGGGGAGGCGAACCTGGCGGCCCGCCCGGGCCATCCGGGCGAGCGTCGCGAGCCCCGGCAGCAGGTCGCGGCGCCGGGCGGCGAGATCCTCGAGGGCTGCGTCGATCGCCGGCTGTTCCTTGGCCGGGGCGGCGGCCCGCTTCGCCCGGAGTTCCTGCTCCACGCGGTCGAGCGCGGCCGCGGGATCGGGATGGACGGCGACGGCCGTGTCGCCGAGCAGCGTCTCGGGCCGGGTCGTGGCCACGGTCACGCTCGCCGGCTCGCCCGGCTGCGGCTCGATCACGTCGTAGCGGATGTGCCAGAAGTGGCCCTTCACCTCCTCGTGAAAGACCTCGTCGTCGCTGACGGCCGTCTGGAGGAAGGTGTCCCAGTTGACGAGCCGCTTGCCGCGGCGGACGAGGCCGCGCTTGAAGAGCCGGAAGAACGCCTCGCGGACGGCCGCCGCGCACCGCTCGTCGAGCGTGAACCGCGTGCGGTCCCAGTCGCAGGAGGCGCCGAGGTCCCGGAGCTGGCCGAGGATCCGCTTCTCGTACTGCTCCTTCCAGGCCCAGATCCGCGCCACGAGGGCCTCCCGGCCGAGGTCGTGCCGCGACTTCTTCTCCTCCTCCAACAGCCGCCGCTCCACCACCGCCTGGGTGGCGATGCCGGCATGGTCGGTGCCGGGCATCCAGAGCGTCCGGTAGCCCTGCATCCGCCGGGCCCGCACGAGGATGTCCTGGAGCGTGTTGTTGAGCGCGTGGCCGAGGTGCAGCGCCCCGGTCACGTTGGGCGGAGGGATGACGATCGAGAACACACGGCCGGCCGGGGTGCCGGGAGCCGGCGGCTCGGCGTGCCAGGCCCGCAGGGAATCCCAGAGGGCCCTGCACCGGGCCTGGGCGGCCTGATGGTCGTAATGCTTGGCGAGTTCGGTCATGGGGCCGCAACGGAGGCGAAAACCGCACAGAGTAGCCGAACCGGCGCGGTTTTCACCATGTCGATCAGCGGGCGGCGGCCTTGGTCGCCGGGGCCAGCCGGAACACGCCCTGCCCGGTCGGCGAGCTGGTGAGCACGTAGGCCTCGCCGTCGGCGTCGGTGCCGAACCCGTAGATCGGCAGGCCGCTCCAGGGGATCTTCACGTTCGTCGCCTTGCCCGCGGCTTCATCGAGCTTCAACGCCCAGAGGCGGCCGGAGACGAAGTCACCGTAGAGGTAGGCGCCGACGAGCTCGGGGATCGCCTTGCCCCGATAGACGAACCCGCCGGTGATGCTCTTGCCGATCTGGTGATCGTATTGCCAGACCGGATCGACGAACGCGTCGGCGGCTGCCGGCCGGTTGCCGAAGGGCAGCGTTCCCTCGCGGACGCTCCAGCCGTAGTTGCCCCCCTTGGTCACGACGTCGATCTCTTCCCACTGGTCCTGGCCGACATCGGCCGCCCACAGCCTGCCCGTGACGCGGTCAAAGGCGATCTGCCAGGGGTTGCGGAAGCCGCGGGCGAAGATCTCGCCGCGGGCGTTCGCCGTCCCGACGAAGGGGTTGTCGGCGGGAATGGCATAGGCCCGGCCGTCCTCTCGCCGGTCGACGTCGATCCGCAGGATCTTGCCGAGCAGCGTGTCGAGCTTCTGGCCGTTGCCGAAGGGGTCGTCGCGGCTGCCGCCGTCACCGAGACCGAAGTAGAGGAAGCCGTCGGGCCCGAAGGCGATCGAGCCGCCGTTGTGGTTCCAGAACGGCTGATCCACCGCGAGCACGAGTTCCTCGCCGGCCGGGTCGGCCCGGTCGGGATCGTCGGCCTTGACCTTGAAGCGGGCCAGGTGCTCGACCCGCTTGTCTCCCTTGAGGCTGTAGGTCACGAAGAACTCGCCGTTCTCCTTGAACCTCGGATGAAAGGCGAGGCCGAGCAGGCCCTCCTCGTTGTATTTTCCCCAGGGCGAGGTCTCGGGCCGCAGGTCGAGAAACAGCGTACCGGCGACCGACCCGGGCTTGAAGACGTGGATCATCCCCGACTGGTCCAGCACGAACCGGCGGCCCGAACCGTCGCCGGCGTGGGTCACGACGAGCGGCCGCAGCGGCACGACCGGCGCGCCATCGGCGGACTCGGGCGACCAGCCCTCCCACGTCGCTTCCGGCAACGCCGCCACCGCCTCGACGGCTGCGGTGCCGTCCTCGAACGGGATGGGGCTCCCGTCGCCGGGTAGCTCCCGCACCTTGATCGAGCGGAAGGCCACCTCGTCACCGTGGTCCTGCAAGCAGATGTGGCCGCGCTCGGCCTTGCCGAACTTCGGAAAGGCGGCGAACTTGCTCTTGGCCACCCGCTCGTCCCAATCCTTGCTCCCCTTCTTGAATCGCTCGTAGACCACGCCGTTGACGGCCACCTCGCCGCCGCCCGGCGCCACGCGGAGGTAGACGTGGTTCCACTCGCCGGCCGGCCGTGTGGCGTCGAGGTGCTCCGGCGGCGTGCGGCCCGCCGCCTCGTCCAGCTGCCGCACCCAGCCGGGAACCTGCGGCGCATAGAGCTGGTAGAGCCAGCCGGCCCGCTGCGGATCCTTGCCCGCGGCGTTGTCGAGCACCTGCACCTCGGGGCCGGTCTTCCAGGGCTGTGGCTCCTCCTCGGTGACGTGGAACATGATGCCGCTGTTGCCGCCAGGCGCGATCTTGTATTCGAGCTGCAACTCGAAGGCCTCGAACTGGTCGCGGGTGACGATGTCGCCGGCACCCCTGCCGGCCCGCACGAGCGCGCCGTCACGCACCTGCCAGCCGTCACCGAGACTCTCCTTGCGATAGTTGCGGAAGGCTGCGGGGCTCGCGCCGTCGAAGAGGAGCTTCCAGCCAGCCCGCTCTTCCGCGTCGTTGAGCGTGTTGGCCGGTTGCTCGGCCCGGCTGGCGACCAGCGGCGCCGACAGGGCCAGGATCAGGAACACCAACCGGTGGGGGAGTTGCAGCGGCATGAAACGCGATCTCCGGGGTGGGGGCATGAGCGCGAGGCGCGACGGGAGCCGTCGCTGGTTCAGTCGAACCACTCGTCGTGCGGGTCGAACGCGGGCACCGGGATGTTGACGATCCGCAGGTTGCCGACGGCCCGGTGGCGGCAGCCGGGCTTGATGAAGATCGCCGTCATCGGCCGGACGGCGACCAGCTCGCCGTCGAGTTCCATGTGGCCCTCGCCCTCGAGCACGAGATAGATCTCGGTGAGCTTCTTGTGGTAGTGGGTCTTGGCCTCGCGGGAGATATCCACCATGTGGATCGTGGCGACGGGGTTGTCGTCGGCCACGAAGGCCCGCCGCGTCGATCCGCAGGGGCAGGGGACCGGGGCGATCTCGTCGAGTTGCGCGAGACGGTAGTTTTTCATCGCTCAGTCAGAAAAAGGCCCTGAAGCCGGAGAGCCGACGCCACCACCGGCCCCATCATAACGTCTCGGTCCACAACGCCTGCGACCGCCAAACCAGCGGTATCTGCTCGCGCGATCGCGGGTCGCGTCCCGCATGGGCCGACCGAGCCATTCGCCGTCGCCTTCGACGCCCGAGGGGCGATGTATGGTGTCGAATACGGCCGGGGCAACCGGCTGTTTCGTGTGACCGGGCCAGGTGCGGCCGGGGCCGCGGTGGAGTTCGTGGCCGGGGTGTTCCATCCCACGACGCCGAAGGATCAGTTTCCGCCCGACGCCGCCACGGCGGCGGGTGCGGTCAAGTTTCACGGGCTCCACGGCGTGGCGGTGGGCCGCGACGGACTCGTGTACGTGGCTGACACCTTCAACCACCGCATCAGGGCCTACGACCCGGCGACCGGCAGCGTCCGGGTCGTGGCCGGCAGCGTGCCGCGTGCGAGGCACCCGACGGCACGATCCAACTCGTCGCCGGAAAGCCAACGCGAAAGGGCACGACGATCGGGCCCGACCTCTTGGCCACCGAACTCGCCCGGCCCCATGGCTGTTCGCTCGACCCGGCCGGCCGGCTGGTGATCGCCGACAGCGACAATGACCGCGTGCTGGCCGGGCCCGTTCGCTGAGGGCGGGCCGAGTCAGGGCGTGCCCGGTCCGAGTTCCTCGATCTCGATGTCCTTGAACCGCACTTCGGCCACGGCATTGCCGTGGATCTGGAGCGCGACCACGCCGGTGCCGGGGATGGCCGGGTCGGTCTCCGTGTAGTCCACGGTTTCCACGCCGTTGAGCCACAGCCGGATCCGCGGGCCCTCCGCCCGGATCCGATAGTCGTTCCATTCGCCCGGGCGGCTCGCCTGCTTCAGCGTTTCGGCCGACGGCTTCGCCAGGAACCGGTTCCGCCGCGACTCGTCGTAGAGCCCGCCGTCATGGCCGGCTCCGAAGTCGGCCTGATAGCCGCTGACCTCGTGATGGTTCGGCACCCGCTCCGAACGAAACTGGATGCCGGAGTTCACGAACCCTTCCGTGCCGGCGAGCTTGACCTTGAGCGTGAGTTCGAAATCGCGGAACCGCCGGGCGGTGCAGAGGAAGTCGTTCTTCGCCTGCCGCCTGTCGAGCGAGCCGGCGACGATCACGCCGTCTTCGATCCGCCAGGTGGCCTTGGTGTCACCCTCCCAGCCGGTGAACGTCCGGCCGTCGAAGAGGGGCTCCGCGGCTGCCGCGGCCGCCCAGAGCATGGCGGGGAGGAGGGGGACGATCCGGAGGGGACGGCACGGTGGCCCACTCATGTAAGGAACTCCCGCTCGGGCCGGCTCTTGAGGCCGTTGGCTTCGGTGTCGGGTCCGGCCGGCGTGCTGAACGTCTCAGTCGCGGGGTCGAACCCCAAGGGCCGGCCGAGGATCCACGACATCGCGGCGGCATGGGTGGCCACGTGGCTCTTCCGCATCACGTCGGCGTTGCACACCGGCGGGGTCCGCGACTTCACGCAGTCGAAGAAGTTGCGGGCATGCAGCGAGGCGTCGGTGCCCCGCACGCGCTTGTGCGCCTCCTTGAGAGCCGCTGCGAGCGGCTCGGGGCCGACGTCGATGCCACCCTCGTCACCGGTCGAGACCCAGCCGGACTCGCCCACGAACTTCACCGGGCAAGTGCCGAGCTTGGTGTTCCAGTTGGGGCCACGGTCGCCGAACGGCGTCTTGAGAAAGTCGAGCACCAGCGTCACCCCGTCGGCATAGCGGCAGCTGATGCCCGTCGCGGCCGGCGTGAACTCCACCGGCCCGGTCGCGTCGTAGCCGCCGGCCCACTGGCAGAGGTCCACCGTATGGGCGCCCCAGTCGAGCACCTTGGCGCCGCTCTCGAAGTCGAAGAAGCCCCGCCACCGGCCGCGGGCCACGTAGTCCTCGTGGTAGGGCCGCCACGGGCAGGGACCGAGCCACAGGTTCCAGTCGCACACCTCGGGGTCCGGCGTGGGTTGGGCTGGCAGCCAGTCGTTGCGGAGCTCGGGCGTGTAGACCGAGGCCCGCAGTTCATGAAGCTTCCCGAGCTTGCCCGAGCGGGCCAGTTCGACGGCCTCGATGTAGTTCGGCACGCTCCGCCGCTGGGTGCCGGCCTGGAAGATCCGACCGTGCTTTCGCATCGACTCGGCGATCCGGCGGCAGACGTCGATCGTGAGGCCGCAGGGCTTCTCGCAGTAGACGTCCTTCCCGGCCTCGGCGGCCATGATCGAGGCCAGACCGTGCCAGCGGTCACCCGTGGCGATGAGCACGCAGTCGATGTCGTCGCGGGCGAGCAGCTCGCGGAGGTCGCGGTACACCCGGCAATCGGCGTTGCCGTAGTGGCGGTCCACGAGGGCCTTGCCGGCGTCGCGGCGTGACTTCTGGACGTCGGCGATGGCGACGCACTGCACGTCGGGGAACTTGAGCATTTCCGTGAGCACGTAGGTGCACCTCGGTCCGATGCCGATCACACCGAGCGTGAGCCGCTCGCTCGCCGCCTTGGCCCGCTCGAGGCCCAGGGCCCGCGCCGAGACGATCGCGGGCAGGGTCGCGGCGGCGGCTCCCAGGAAGCCGCGGCGGCTGGGTGCGGCAATCGACCACATCGGGCTGTCGCTCATTGTGATGCTCCCGGCGGCGCGGATCGGCCGGAGTATAGGGCCCACAGGGCCTGCGTGCCCTGGTCGGCCCGGCCGGCGGCGGCGAGCCTCTCGTAGAGCCGCTCCGCGACCTCCAGCCCAGGAAACTCCATCCCCGTTTCGGTCGCGGCCTGGCGGGCCAGGCGGATGTCCTTGAGGATGTGGCGGACCAGAAACCCGGGCGCAACGTCGTCGGCCAGAGCGCGTGGGGCGAGGTTCGTCAGGGCCCAACTGCCCGCCGCGCCGCCGGCTATCACCTGCTGCACCGCCGCCGGGTCGAGGCCTCCGGCGCGGGCGTGGGCCAGCGCCTCGCACCAGGCGACCATGCCGACGGCGACGGCGATCTGGTTCGCGAGCTTGCACCGCTGCCCGGCGCCGGCGGGGCCGAGGAGCGTGGCCGACCGGCCCATGAGCGCGAACAGCGGCCTGGCCCGCTCGAACGCCTCCTCTTCGCCCCCCACCATGATCACGAGTGACGCGTTCTTGGCCCCGACATCACCGCCGGAGACCGGTGCGTCGAGGGCGGCGAGGCCGCGGTCGGCGGCCCCCGCGGCGATGCACGCGGCGAGGGCAGGGCTCGAGGTCGTCATGTCGACGAGCAGGGCTCCGGGGCGGGCCGCGTCGATGAGCCCATGCCCCCCGGGCACTCCGCTCCCGAAATAAACCGCCTCGACGTCGGTGGGATCGCCGAGCATGGTGACGACGACGTCGCTCGCGGCTGCGACGGCCGCCGGCGAATCGTGCCAGACCGCCCCACGGGCGAGGAGCGGCTCGGCCTTCGACCGAGTGCGATTGAAGACCTGGAGCGGATGGCCGGCCACGAGCAGGTGGCCGGCCATGCTCGCCCCCATGATGCCCGTGCCCACGAAGCCGACCGAAACGTGCGACGGAGAGGCGGGAGCGGAGGGCATGGACGATGGTCCGGCGTTCGGTGGCTGCTTCCAAGCCATGGTTTGTACCCGACGACGATCGCGGTCGCCCGCGTCGTCGCCCTCGCGCGAGCGGCCGGCCTGGCCTGCCGCGGGGTCCGCCGGCGTCAGCGGACCGCCGCCAGGAAGTGGTGAAACGCGTCGGCCAGCGCCAGCCACGAGGCCTCGATCACGTTCTCGCTCACGCCCACCGTTCCCCAGACCCGCTCGCCGTCGGTGCTCTCGATCGAGACGCGGACCTTCGCGGCGGTGCCCTCCTGGGCGTTGATCACGCGCACCTTGTAATCCACGAGGTGCATCCGGGCGAGGGCGGGATAGACCGGCTCGAGCGCCTTGCGGAGGGCGGCGTCGAGTGCGTTGACGGGGCCGTCTCCCTCGGCCACCTCGTGCCGCGGGCCGCCGGCCACCAGCAGCTTCACCGTCGCGAGCGTGCGGATGTCGCCGTCGCCCCGGCTCTCGACGTCGATGTTGTAGTGGTCGCGGGAGAAGAGCGGCCGGAACGTGCCCGCCAGCCGGTCCACGAGCAGGTCGAACGACGCGCCGGCCGCCTCGAACTGCCAGCCCTCGTTCTCGAGCCGGCAGACCTCGGCGAGCACCTTGTCGAGGAGCGCACGGTCGTTCTTGACGTCGGGGCGGGTGACCAGGGCCGCGATGTTCGACCTGCCCGAGAGCTCGCTCACGAGCACCCGGCGGGAGTTGCCGACGGCCTCGGGGGGAATGTGTTCGTACGACTCGGCCGCCTTGGCCACCGCGTGGACGTGCATGCCCCCTTTGTGCGCGAACGCGCTCGCCCCCACGAAGGGCTGGCCCGGACGGTACGACATGTTGGCCGTCTCGTAGACGAACCGGGAGAGTTCGGTGAGATGGGCCGTGCCGGTGCCGCCGAGGACCGAATGGCCCGGCAGTTTGAGGGCGAGGTTGGCCACGACCGAGACCAGGTCGGCGTTGCCACATCGCTCGCCGATCCCGTTGACCGTGCCCTGCACCTGCACGGCCCCCGCCACCACGGCCGTCAGCGTGTTGGCCACCGCGAGATCGCAGTCGTTGTGGCAGTGGATGCCGAGGGCCACCGGCGTGCCGGCCGCGGCCAGCGCGGCGGCGGCGGCCCGCGTCAGCGTCGCCACCTCGTCGGGCAGGGTGCCGCCGTTCGTGTCGCAAAGCACGATCCGGGTGGCGCCGCCTTGGGCCGCGGCCAGCAGCGTCTCGGCGGCGTAGGCGGGGTCGAGTTTCCAGCCGTCGAAGAAATGCTCCGCGTCGTAAAAGACCTCGCGGCCCGCGGCCGTGAGGAAGCTGATCGTGTCGCCGATCATGGCGAGGTTTTCCTCGCGGGAGACCCCCAGCACCTCGGCCACGTGAAAGGCCGAAGTCTTGCCCACGATCGTCACCACCGGCGTGGCCGCATCGACGAGCGCCTTCATCCCCGGGTCGTCGGCCGCCGCCATGCCGCGCCGGCGGGTCATGCCGAACGCGACCACCTTGGACCGGCCCAGGTCGAGGCCCTTGGCGCGGGCGAAGAACTGGGCGTCCTTCGGATTGGACAGCGGGTAGCCCCCCTCGATGTAGTCGACGCCCACCTCGGCGAGTCGCCGGGCGATCGCGAGCTTGTCCTCGAGCGAGAAGTTGACCCCTTCGCCCTGGGAGCCGTCGCGGAGCGTGGTGTCGTAGATCTCGATCGTGCGCATGGAGGCGAACCGGAGGCCGGGGAGGCAAGCGAGCATGATACACTGGCGTCCACAGTGGGCCGTCCGGCCCGAGCCGTCCGCACGCTCCGAGGCAATCATGCGGCTTCCGCTGATGGTGGTCGTCACCTGTCTGCTGGCGGTCGCGCCGGTGTCCGCCCAGGTTGACGGATCGAGGCTGGGGCACGGGTCGTGGGACTCCAGGCGCTCAGGCTTCAGGGGGGCGAACTCGTAGCCCGCACCCTCGAGGTCGAGAACGCCGCCGCCGCGAAGGTGGCCGACAAGGGTGACGAGGTCCTGGAGCGGAAGTTTCGCTCGCTCTCGTCCGACCCGCCAGCCCAGCCACGGCTCGTGCGGTCGGCGCACTTCGCGTTCCTGACGGATGTCTCCGACCGGGAGTGGGCCGTGATCAGCTTCAAGCTGGAGCGGATGGTGTCGGCGCTGGAGAAGTTTCTCGGCCGGCCCATGACGGGCGTGGTCCAGGGATTCGTGGCCCGTGACCTGGGCACGTTTCCCGCCGGCACGATCGACGAGCCCTACGGCATCGAGAAGATTCGCCGGGGCGAGGGCGTGTGCGTCACTGCGCGGCTCGGGGATCAGCGACAGGCCCGGCTCTACTCGTGCGCCGACCACGGCGTGATCCAGCACGAGTGCGTGCACGGCGTCTGCCATCTCGCTTTCGGCTCGACCGGGCCCACCTGGCTCGCCGAGGGGCTGGCGGAACTCGGCAACTACTGGCGGGAGGGAGATCCGACGATCGACCTGCCCGCGCCGGTCGTCGGCTATCTGCAGAATGCGACGCCGAAGCGCAAACTGCTGGAAATCGCCGTGCCGGGCCGGACTGATTCGGGCACCTGGGAGGACTACGCCTGGCGCTGGGCCCTCTGCCACCTGCTCGCGAACAACCCCAACTATTCGAACCGGTTCGTGCCGCTGGTGATCGCGCTGATCGAGGAGCGGGACGGGGTTTCGTTCGAAAGCGTGTACGGGCCCGTGGCCCGCGAGGTGTCGTTCGAATACGACCAGTTTCTCACGACGCTCGGCAATGGCTACCGCTCGGACCTGACCGCGTGGCCG
>Ga0214917_10002360_pt1 | contig 23097 bp, 21 predicted proteins | sample LL_1208_BB_MetaG_FD_177983 | JGI IMG/M metagenome (GOLD analysis project Ga0214917, IMG submission 177983) | Freshwater microbial communities from Lake Lanier, Atlanta, Georgia, United States - LL_1208_BB | ecosystem: Environmental > Aquatic > Freshwater > Lake | place: USA: Georgia | collected...
CTGAAAGATCTGGCTAGATCTCCTGGGATAATCATCCGCCATAATCCTGGATGTCTCGCCAGTTTTAAATTATTAGAGTCTTTTGATACGCCAACAAGTGAACGATCTGCCACAGACCAAGTTTCGTATTGATAAACATGGATAAAATTTCTATCTAAATTCACCTGGTCGATAATGAATTCTAGGCCGTGAAGTTTAGGCGTGTCATCAGAATCCCAAAATGCCACCCAGTCTGCTGAACTCCTACTTAGTCCTTCATTTCTCGCTGCGCCAGGTGAGCCAAATTCACCTACATGGGTGACTATATTTTTATCACCATTTACTCCACTTATTAGCTCATTTCTCAATTCCTCTGCCTGAATTTTCGTATTTCTGCTTGTATCTAGAATATTAATTACACGTATGCATGAGCAGGGACTAACCTTCCATTCCTTGAGCCAATTTTTTAGAGATTCATTCTCATCGCGTTCAACAAGGATAGGAACAATCACATCTAGAGAGGGTAAGGAGCTACAAACATGACTCACTAGCCTAAGATAACAGCCTATGGAAGGTGCTCTAGCTAACAAAGAGGAGAAAATTCCAGCTGTACTGGTAATACTCTATCGCCGCTTCAAGAATCTTGAGTCAATTATAAAAGTTTCATTGAAAGCAGGAATACCAAGGATTTATATCGCCCTAGATGTTCCTCCCTCACAAATCCAGAGTGAGGAATACCTGTTTGAACGTAATTTGTCTCTTGAGAAACTTAAAAGTGTTTGTGCAGCAGAGGGTGTAGAACTTCATGTATGGATACGACGTGAAAATTTAGGGTGCGCTAGATCAGTTTTATCGGCTTGCCAATGGTTTTTTAGTAGAGAAATCTTTGGGGTCGTTCTAGAAGATGACTGCATCCCCACCTTAGAGTTCTTTGAGTTTGTAGCTAGGAATAGGGAACTACTTGAAAATGACAAGCGAATCAATTTCATTTGCGGTACTCAGCATGCAAATGTCACAACTACATCAAAAGATACCTCATTCATCCTAAGTTCTTATCCGTTCTTATGGGGCTGGGCTACTTCAAATTCGAAATGGAACTCAATGATTGAAGTATTTCTAAATCCCAATATAAATTTTTACTCCTCCAAAAAAGGAATCTTTGAAACATCGTATTGGAGAACTGGTATTCGGCGCGCATTTCAGCGACGTGTCGATGTCTGGGACACCATAATAACTGGGGTCATGGCTTTGAATGGAATGCTGGCAATTTTGCCCCTGAAAAACCTAATAAATAATGTTGGTTTAGATGATTTTGCAACCAATCATCATGCGGACGAAAATTCACGATCATGGAATATTTTTTTGCGTAGTAGCCCTTGGCAGGAAATGCATAATGTTGATTCTGCGATAAGTAAAAACTTCTTCAAAATTAATTGGTTTATGCCTGTAAGGAATTCCATGCGGTTTATATTGGATTGTCTATCACCCTCAAGAAAGACCCCGCTTCCAAAGGTATTAGCGCGTGATTTTCAGGAAATTCCCCGTTCATGAAGAGACTTATAAAGTTCTAAATAGGAATAAATAATAATTTTTTGATTAAATTTTTCTCTTGATTTCTTCTTGATTGAATCACGGTCATATTTGCCAGTCATCTGAATGATTCGTTTAGAGTCCAAACCTGGTTCACCAGTCAAAGAAAAGTCCTCAATTAGATGTTCAAATAGGTCTGGGATCCCCCCAACTGGCGAAGCCAATACTGGTGTCCCTTCCAACAAAGCTTCGATTATCACATTTGGGACATTATCAATCTGGCTTGGGACTAAAAGTAAATCCATAGCCGCAATGTGCGCACGAACTTCACTCTCGTTACTGCTACTAAAGCGGATTAAACCATCATCCTGAAATTTCTCGCCACCATCGCCGACTAACATTACTTTCAGGTTTGGCAGACTATCTACCCACATTTTTCTCAGTTCCTTGACAATAACTTTAAAGTAACTGAAATTCTTGTAAGGACTGTCTAAGTTGGCAGCACAAAATCCTAAAACAAAGTCTGACTCTTTCAATTTCAAACTATTTCTAATTTTAGATCGCTCAAAACTATCAATGGCTTGAGTGTTTGTAGTCACATTCGGGATTAGGTGCAATCGATCCCTAGGGACTAACTTCAAAGCTTTATTGAATAAGTACTTAGAAGGCGCCACCACATGAACTTTTGGCTGCTTAAGAATCCAATTGATACTAATTTTCTCTTTTGAAACATATGGCCTAAAAATTCTTTGTACTTGAGGGCACTTCATACAGTTCTTTTCAAAACCGATACAACCTAGATCGTGATGACACCCTCCTGTCAAAAACCGTTCATCATGAAGCTGTAAAATTAAAGTTCGTCCCTGGTTTACCCACTCTTTGAGAACCGATGAATTCACTAGATTATAAATAGAATGTATATGAATAAGCGAACCCAATTGAATTTCGCTCCATTCGTAAGGAGATGTCACCCCAAATGTAGTTATCAACTCTCTACCGCTTTGGACAATATTTGCCTGAAGAGCTGTCACGATTTTTGAACTATATACTGAAGCAAGAGAACGATTTATTGAATACTCACCTGTAATAACCTTGCCTTGACTTTGTAAATGCCGAAGGTAAATTCTTGAATCTAGGCCTTCATCAATTAAGCCTAAATGCAAGGATTTAGCCGCTAGAAATGCGCCTCCCTTCCGAGAAGTAACAATGTGGTTAATCTGCATCAGTTCGATTTAAATTTCTAATTTTTTTAAATAACTCGGGAAGCAACAGTGCAGATATTACGATTGATGGCAAGGTAACACTCATTGAGTACCGTGGGTCTGAAATTGGGGAAAACATAATTAAGGAGATGCAGGTAAATACCTGTGGTAGAAATACGAATAATATTTCACGAAGTTTTAAAGAATTACTTAAAAACAAAAGGAGTATTGCAACACTTAGCCATAGTCCAGCCCAACCCCAAAGAGAACTATTTCTATTTAAGAAATGTGCTGGAAGTATTGCCACTGCCTCCAAGTATTTAATTGCATTCATTTTTGGGAAACGCATTCTTTGGTAAGCATCATCATTAGATGTTTTAAAAAGTGGTGACCAAACCAATAAGTCATCTTGCACGGTAATTCCTACAGGCTCCAAGTAATCGATGGCCATTGCGTTTTGAGGTGCTGTAAATATCAAGGGTGGTAGAACATTTGCAGCACGTTGGATTCTTGCCTCTAATGCAAGTTGTGGATTCTGACTTGAGAGCTTAAGCCAGAGTTTTAGTGTTGAAGTTTGATTCTTTTCCACCCACGGAAAGGCAAAATAGACTTGGGAGTATGCACAAGTGCTCGGTGCTATCCATTCCTCTTGTGATCCAGATTGTAGTAAGACTTTCCAGTCAGATGGGCTAATTTTGGCATCTGGGTGTTGCGCAATACATTTAATATCTCCTAAAAAACTTTGATAGCGGAGAGCCTTTCCTTGTTCATCCACACCTAATATTGAATGTCCATACAATGTTACTAAAAATAGGACAGAGCCTGTGATTGTCAAGAAAACCAAATTTTTCCTTAGAATTATGAAGTAAGCAACGCAGAAGCCAAAAAAAATAAAAATCCCTGTGTGTATCATAGACAACATAAGTGCGCTAAATAGTATAAGAAATCGGTATTCTTGAACGTTGGACAAATTACTTTTCAGTTTTCGAATCAAAATACCAATTAGAATTAATACTCCTGTTGTTGATTGAACTTCATGAGTCAAGGTCATTCCAAAGACTCCAATAAAGGGAGAGAAGAGAAACAGTCTTGCCAACAGGTTAAGTGGTACCTCTTTATAACTAAAAGATGAAATGAAAAAGAGAAACGCCAGAACCAGAAGAGTTAGGCCTAAAATTGCTGGGATCATTCCAAATCTGCCACTAAAAGTGAGGGCTTCTAAAAAACGAAAATAGCTTGCAGTCCACTGATCTGAACTTTTACCCTCCCTCGCAAGTTCAAGAATCTTTGCAGTGTCCCAGTGATTCCTACTTGGGAAAAGGGCAAAAGAGTAAAATAGGATTGACAAAGTAGCGAAGAAAAATGTTAAGCGGTTAATCCCAGGAAAGTAAAGTTTCGTAAAAGAATTAATCATGGCTGAAGTTTCTTTGTTCGTCATGGTCCTTCGCACTTCGCTATTGTAGCCAAAAAAGCACAAGTTTAAAGTTCTTCATGAACAACAGTTATACTTATTATCTGACATACTACTTCAATTCGGGGTTCAGAACAGGACAAAGTTGCGAAAACTTGATTTTAAGGCTTATTTGAATGTGCCACGAGATGCAGAAACTGTAACTCGATCTGTAATCAGAAAATTACACAATGGTTATCACGAACGTCCACACGAATATATTAGTGGAGATTCCTTCAAAGCGAAATGCGACCTTGAACTAAATTCTGAAAATTGGTATGCGTCCCTAATGCGCGCAATCAAAGAGCCACACAATACTTTTCGTTTTTTTGTTTCTGGACTTCCAAAATCTAATGCCGCTTTTTATATTTTCGAATTTCTGAAAAAGAATAATAGTCTCATTTTCCCTAATGTAACTCTAGTTTTGCATAACGGTGATCAATTCCCTTCTGCGAATGAAATGGAATTGGGTTCTAAGCGATTTAAAGAAATCTTCTCGGTTAACTGGCTTGGAACCTCAAAAAACATCCATCCAATCCCAATAGGCCTTGAGAATGAGGGTTATTTACTGAATGGGGTCTTAAGTGACTACTTATCTATGAAACAAAGCTTAATACCCTTAGAGAAGCGGCCAATTAAATTGCTTGTATGCTTTTCCTTGCATACTAATCCCACTGAAAGAAAAAAGGCTATGAGAAGTGCTATCGATATGGGTGACACCTATGTTGTTAAAAGCCCCATTACGCCTCGCAAGTATCGCACTCTCGTAAGTCAATCGGTTTTCGTATTGTCTCCACCAGGCAACGGAATAGATTGTCACAGAACGTGGGAAGCGCTATTCCTTGGCGCTATTCCTGTCGTGAAACGTTCATTTTGGTCATTCTCTAAATATGAAATTGGGGCAAAAGTTGTTGATGATTGGGATGAGATTAATGCACTTGAAATCCCGGGAGATATCAAATCTTTATTCCATTCCAAATATTCAAAGGTTGATTAATGGCTTCAACTTTAAGGAATTCTTTGACGTTCTTTCGTCTCAAGGTGAGATTTGTCTCCAGGCGACCATTTTTCCTTTTGCTTTATTTTCTTTCTAGGCTAATTAAGCCACAAATGGCGCTAACGTATGATAATCAATACGTATGTGATGGAACAGGTGCCCAAATTCAAAGGTTGCTTGCAATTTATTCACTATCAAAATCTCTAAACTTAAATTATTTCCATACACCAATTAAAGATGTATCGGTGCATCCGCTTGACCCACACCAATCAATTTCTGAATATAAGGAGTATCTTGATCGCTTGAATAGATTTGCAGACTTTCCCTCAGATATAAGTTCAGAAGGAATAAGTGAATTTAATGTCATAGGAATTCCAAATCTAAAATTTAAGAATCTTTTCATGCTAATTTGTATTAAACCCAGACGGAAGAAATTAATCAAGCTAGTTGATGTTTATGGGGTTGTAGACAGTACCCCATCTATATATCATTTTGCGAGAAAGATTATTGAACCGAGGATTGCGTCAAAGAAGTTATCCTCATTAGAATCTAAGACTGTTGTCGCTGTTCATTACCGCAGTGTCCCTGGCGATTTTTCTGTGTACAACGGTGAAAGTCAGACTCGCCAAATTCAAATTGACCGAGTTCGAGAAGTTATCTCCTGCGTAATCAAAGATTTCTCCCTGGGTGAACCTAGACTTGTCGTCTATACCGATGCTCCACCAAAAGATATGATCGTTGATGTTTTCCCAAGCCAAGAAAAACTGTGGGAAGGAACACCTGGATACTCAAACGGTAAGCTTCATCTTTATGGCCGAGAGCTATTCACGACATTCTCTAAAATATCATCCAAAGTTGAAATTATTGTTGGCGGTGATCCTTTGGAGGCAATAGTCGAGATGGCACGAGCAAATGTCTTGATTGCGAGCAAATCTAGCTTGAGTTATGTGTCTGCAATCTTTGGCATTAATTCTCAAGTTTACTCTCCCAGCGAATTCTGGCATCCGGTGCCCCGTGCGAAAAGGTTTTAACCATTAAGTAGGGACTTGTTAAAGAAATCACAAATCAAAAGCCTAATTCCTTAACTAAGAATTCAATTTACGAAATAATTTCTGCTTTATTTTTCGTTTACCTATTTCAAATAGATGTGGGGGTTTGGTAAACCCCAACTCCAAGTAGCTTGCTAATTTCAAATACTTAAGCAAAAGTAATTTATTGTCAAGTCCGACCACAAAATTCAAATGTATTATATAAGGATAAACTCGAGCCATTTTTCTGAATCTTAAATGTCTAAGATAAAGCGGGTAAAGATTTCCTGTGGGAAAAGTTGATTGTGGCAATTCACGAATCCAACCTGGATAATTCATATCTTGAAATACTTGGCTGACGACCTCATCGTCGCCCAGCATTGGATTGCTTTTTGCCATCGCTATGTGAGTGTTTTGGCATAATTTGATAAATTCTTGAGTTTTCAAGTTAGTTCTCAAACACAGAAAACCCATACATAAACAAGGCAATTCTGTGCCACGAGTAAAACTTTGTATAAGTATTTCAATTGATGAAAAGCTTTTAAAAGTTTCCTCGACTGTTGCTACAACGTCTTGAAGCCACAACACGTCTAAATCTGTATAAATTACGTTTTCGTATCCTAAACTGAGCGCTCGCAAAAGTAGTTCCCACTTCAATAAAACCACTTGGAAGAAATCCGGGTCCTGTATACCCACATAGGAGGTGTTAGAAATCTTTAGACTCGATCTCAAGTCATAGCGCTCTACCAGTAAGTCATGTTCTGCAAATAGGATGTCACTCTTGTCTACATAACCAATGAGAATAGGCCCAAAATATTTACTCCGAATGCTCTGAAAAGCTATAGAAGATAATGGTTCAGCATTGCCTACTACTAACATACATACTAATGTTTTTTTACTCATTAGACGACCTAATCCTTGAATTCGTATTTATTCGCAGTCTATACTTCTATCTTAATGCGTAACTCTTCAGCCACGCTACTATGGGTTCAGCTTTTGAATGAAATTTTCATATACGATTGAGTAACTATGCAAACTCCTTCACCGAATCCGCTTGAAGTTCATCTAGGAGCGCTGACAATGTTTAGAGATGAGCGTGGACTACTTTCAGTAATTGATGCCCTAGAAGAGAATTTTTTCCAGGTAAAAAGAGTCTTTTTCTTATCACACTTTCCAATCGGGGTGATACGAGGTGGGCATGGTCATCACTTGTGCGAACAAATAGTAATCTGCCTACAAGGTTCTTTGAAGTTTTCGTTTACTTTAAATGGGAAATCTGATTCCTTGAATTTGAGCGAAGGTGAATTTATTTATCTTCCAAAGAAGACGTGGTCTACTCTTGAATCACTTGATGCTTCAACTTTACTAACTGTTCTTTGTTCTGAAAGCTACAATACCGAAGACTACTTTTATGATCGCGAATATTATAAACAAGCTTGGATTGAGAATAAATCGAATGAAAAACGTTAAAGTTCCTTTTTTAGACATTTCTAGAAAAATCGCAAAACATCGTCAAGGGATTTTGAAGGCTGTGGAAGATGTAGTCGCTTCAAGTTCGTTTGTCATGGGTCAATACGTTGAAAAATTTGAACATCAGTTTGCCTCCTATCTAGGAACGAATCGGGTTATCAGTTGCGCTAATGGAACCGATGCACTCGAGCTTGCTTTGAAGAGTTTGGGTTTAAAAGAAGACACTACCGTACTGACTACCGCCCACGCTGGAAACTACTCAAGTTTTGCGATTAATGAATGTAGGCTCAAAGCAAAGTATGTAGACATTGAAGTTAATTCATGGAATGTAGGTGTTAATAAACTTGAAGAGAATTTAGGAAGCGATGTTGGCGCGGTTATCGTAACTCACTTGTATGGTATAGTTAATAAGGAAATTATGGAGATCGCAACTCTCTGTAAATCAAGAAATATCAAGCTTATTGAGGATTGTGCTCAAGCTCATGGAGCTTTGCTCAACAATAAACGAGTTGGATCCTTTGGAGATGTTTCAACTTTTAGTTTCTACCCAACAAAGAACTTAGGTGCTTTAGGTGACGGAGGTGCTCTCGCAACAAATAACCTTGAAATTGCAGCTAGAGCACAGATGCTTAGGCAATACGGTTGGCGAGAAAAATACTACGTAGAGGTTGATGGCGGACGTAACAGTAGGCTTGATGCCATGCAAGCTGCAATTCTCTCTTACCTTCTTCCATTCTTAGATCAAGAAAATGAGCAACGTCGCAAAATCGCAACCGTCGTTCGCTCTGCCTTAAAGGATAAGTTCAACTTTCAAGAATCAAATTTACTCGATGATGTTTTTCACCTATTAACTCTTTCAACGCCCAAAAGAGATGAGCTAATTAATCATTTGTGGCGCAACGGAATTGAATCCCAAATACATTATCCTTTGCCCGATCATCTACAAACCACTGCCCTTAATTATCGTTCGTCCATGAGTACAAGTTTACAAGTTACAGAGGCACTTGCTTCTCAAGTTTTGAGCTTACCAGGCCATCCAAACCTTACGAATTCAGAATTAGATTTATTAATCTCTACGCTTAAGAGTTTTTGAATCAGGAAACCACAAAAAATCCCTATACTTTATAATCTTCAGCAATTCACGTAAGGGCTTCTTCTCTAAGAATAGCTTCCTGGGTATCTTCAAGTTCTTTTCCCAGTGTTTAATTTCTCTCACATAATCTCGATAAAGATTTCGCATACTTGGCGATGGCTTCCACTTATAAGCACGAAATCCAAGGATAGAAAATCTCTGTCCGATCTCAAGCCCTGAAAAATGGAAGAAGTACGGGTAATTTGATGATCCAACTTGACTTAAGTCATTAGTGTTCCAAGGTCCCTTACAGAATACATGATTATCATGGATAACAACTTCTTTAAAAGCATTTGGAAAGTAATCTAAGTATTTCTGATCCCCAAATACATCTGGTCTACTCTCCATATCTAGACTTGTGCTTTCTATGCATTTATCACTCCACCAATCAAGAGCGCGCTTGCCCTCTCCTACCCGATTGAAATACACCACGCCAACATTAAAACGTCCATAAATCTCTAAGTTTTTTATGGAATTACGGAAATCATGTTTGAATATTCCAACGCTCGACCCGTCTAAATGCATAATTTCAAGTATATTGCCTTTAAAGTAAATGTCGGCGTCAACATAAACCAAATAGTCCGAATGATCTCTTTTTGACAGATATTTAATCAATAAAGGCGTGAGAGCAAAAATGAATTCCTTTCTATTTCTGCTACTTTGCAGAGATTTGATCACTCCCTGCAATTCCTTATCCAAATCAGATAAACTAACAACCTCCAGATTTGAAATGTTTAATTTTTCAATGGCGTCTTTTGCTTGTTTGTCAAGGGTAACAACAAACAAAGTAAATTTTACGATATATTTCTTTAACGAATCTAACATCACTAAAAATCTAGAAACATAATTGGAGTCACAAATTGAAATAAAAGCTACGGTAGATTTGGCTTCTCTGCTTCCCACCATTTCAGGCTCGCTTAGCGGGCTTAATAGAAATGATAGTCTTAATTATTAAACTTAGGGTTTTTCTTAAACGATATTTGATTGGCTCTCGCCTATTTATTATGGAGAAATAAAAGTCTCCTACCGATTCCCTGAATGTTGCATTTTCCATTATTTCTAGATTTGCGGGAATTTCAATCTTCACTTCTGAAATGGTCGTCAAATAATCGTTGCTCTTCTTCCCATGTGTACCTGAATTGTCAAAACCTGTATTGTTTATGAGTGAGATATTCGGATAAAGTGTTAGTCGTGACTGAAGAAACATATTTGCGTGCCATCTAATCGCCCAAGAATCAATCTTGCCATCTGCTTGCTCCTTCAACATTCTTGAAAATGGAAATTTTCCCTCCAAATTGAATTGATGTTCTATTTCTCCTTGCCCTATTTTTTGAACCAACTCTCTTGCATCCCACTCCACCGATTCCCAGCGATCTCTCCAAGTGGCCCATCCCCAACAATCTGATCCTTTCAAAAATTGCGGCTTGTCAAATTTCTTTATAAGAGGCGGAAGATAACCATGAATGCCGGCTACCCGATGTTCATCACGGAATCTATTCAGACCTTGAATACAGAAATCTAAGAAAAACTCAGAACATAATAAGTCATCTTCAAGCACAATTACTTCTTTATGTCGTTCAAAAATGTAATCTATTCCAAATCTAATTGAGTGGCTTAATCCTAGGTTTTTCTGATGTTTATAAATTTCTGTATTTGAATGTCTACTCGCAAATTCTTGAGCAATTTGAAAACATTTTGATACTTGTCTAGTATTCTTATCATCAACTTTATCTCCATCAATAAAAATATATAGTTTGATTAGATCTACTTCGCTATTCAATTCGATCGAATCCAAAAGTTGAATTAAGTGACGTGGGCGTGAATATCCAAATACTGCAATAGCTAAATTTGTGTACATTTTTTAGAAACTCAATTTAAGTTAATTTCTCTGCCAGCATGAGGTAGTTTCGAACATCTAATCTGCGAGGCGCTGTGGTTTTAACAAAATTTGATTCGCGTGATTCCTCATACACAATTGTATATCCTAATTCTGCAAAAAGTGTTCGGACTTCTCCCACGGATACTAAATTCACTTGCACTTGAACAACTCCGCTATGTTTAGAATTTGAGTGAACTTGTGGTCCGTTATCATTGATAGCCGATTCTTGTAGATAGCTAAAATTCGGAGATTCATCACAAAAAGGAGTTCTTAGAATTCCGATTTTTCGTGGTTTCATTTCTAGCAATTGACGCAACATATCGAGTGGATCGGTAAAGTATTGCAGAGAACTATTGCAATATACAGCCATGCTGCCAAAAAAAGACTTTGAATTTAACGAAGAAATATCACTTCGAAAATTAAGCATTGGATTGGTGGCCCCATGCTTGGATACAACTTTACACATTGCTTCCGTCTCGTAAATAGTCCATTTCTTGCTAAAACCGACGTAACGGTTAGCTATAAAAAAATCAATTCCTGCTCCACCGCCTATTTCGATAACTTCGACTATTTCTGGTGTATTCAAAAACCCAAGCACGCCTAACTTGGATGAATCAATATTCTTCTGATAATTTTCAATCGGAGACGAAGCAAATGCTTTAGTTTTATCTGCTATGAAACTCTGAAATTCAAGATTGTCGTAAGCATTTTCAATAGGTTTGAGATTTAGTCCCCGTCCCCAGTGAAAGGCACTTAACCTAAACTTATCTCTAATTTTCTCAAAAACGGCCACGATATATAATACCAAACTTGGACCGGTAAAATCTCAAGTAGTAATTGTGCAAATTGGCTACAAAAGAGTTTGCATTATCATTCCATCGAGTTTCAATATCTAACTAGGTAAACGTTTTCCATTAATTGATCGCCTTTCAACTTCTATATTTTAGCTAACAATTGAGCAAAAGTCATCAATCCTGCAAAAGGCATTTCACCTTCCGCATCTACGTATTTTCAAAATTGGTTGCAAACAGTCATTCGTCCTCAGATTCTATAAAAGGTTTTATGGTATACAGTAATTTCAAGGGGGCAGACTATACACTTGTCGCGTTGATAAGGTTAGCGAAGGGATAAATTAGTGAAATTCAAGGAATACGCACTTATTCCAGCAAGAGGTGGCTCACGCGGAATTCCACGAAAGAATCTTGCAAAAGTCGGGCCAATAACGCTACTGGAACGTGCTATTTTGACGGCCATTGAAAGTAATGTCTTCCATCGCATTGTTCTATCTTCGGATGACGACGAGATTTTGAACGTAGCCAAGAAATATCCTATCGACTTGCATCGAAGAAATTCATGGGCCTCAACTGATTTATCTACTGCAAGCGATGTAATTTGTGATCTCATTCCATTTTTTGAAGAACTAGAATTGGAATCTATTCGAATTACCTATTTGCAACCTACTTCACCCTTTCGAACCTCTGAAAATATTGTCGAGGCAATGACTTGTGCCGACATGCATTCAAGTAGATCCTGCGTGTCAGTAACTAAAGTAAAAAACAGTCCCTACAAAATGGTTACCTTAACCACCGATACTGTTAATTTATTTTTTCCTGAAAAGCCTGAATTATTGACGGCAAATCGACAGCAATTGCCTGATGTATACTTACCTAATGGTGCGATTTATATCTTTCCATTTAGTAGCTTCCTTCGCTATAACCAAATTCCGATACAGGGAGCAACCTATTTGGAAATGAGTGAAAGAGAGAGTGTTGATGTGGATTCTGCGCTTGATTTAGAGATAGCTCGAGTATTGGACACTTCAATTGGCTGATTTCCGAATTGCTAATTTAGTTGTAGGAGACGAGCACCCACCTCTAGTAGTTGTTGAATTGGGTATCAACCACGGTGGCGATCTGCAAATAGCCATCAAGATGGCGAAAGACGCTCTCGATGCTGGCGCCACAGTTATAAAACATCAAACTCATATTCCAGATGCAGAGATGTCACAAGAAGCTCGCTTAGTAAAACCAGGTAATTCTGAAAAATCGATATATGAAGTCATATCTGAAAATACTCTCTCAGAAGAAGAAGAGTATGAATTAATGAGATACGTGCATTCTAGAGGGGGGTTATTTTTCAGTACACCTTTCTCGAAAGAAGCATTTTATCGACTTAAGGAGTGGGATGTACCAGCATATAAAATTGGATCAGGAGAATGCAATAACTATCCTCTAGTTGACCTAATTGCGCAAGACGGAAAACCGATTATCTTGAGCACCGGCATGAATTCCATTGCGTCAATTGCTGTGTCGGTCTCGATTCTAAAGGAAAGAAAGGTTCCTTTTGCTTTACTCCACACAACAAATCTATATCCAACACCTCAACATTTAATTAGGCTAGCAGGAATAAATGATTTAAGAAACAACTTTCCAGGCACTGTAGTGGGCTTATCGGATCATTCAACTAGCAATGCTGCTTGCGTTGCGGCAGTTGCACATGGCGCGCGCATATTAGAACGCCACTTTACTGACTCAAAGGATAGACGTGGTCCAGATATTCCATGCTCTATGGATCCTTCAGACTTGAAGCAGTTAATTCGAGATTCTAAAGATGCTTTTCTTGCTGAGGGCGGAGGTAGATTTCCTGCGAACGAGGAAAGTGTCACTATTCGGTTCGCTTTTGCTTCAGTTGTTTCGACAAAGGAAATACTTCCTGGTGAGACTTTGAACGAGGAAAATATATGGGTTAAACGTCCATACGGAGGAGACTTTGGTCCTGCTGACTACAAGAATCTAATAGGCAAGGTCGCTGCTAAAAAGATACAATCGAATGCGCAATTACGCAAAAGTGACTTAGCCTAGAGGGAACATGTTGAGACATTTGTTGTTTGTAACGGGCACAAGAGCCGACTTTGGAAAGCAAAAACCAATGATGCTGGAAGCATGCAAAAATCATCAAATTTCGATATTTGTTACTGGCATGCATCTGCTTTCTAAATATGGATCCACATGGAACGAAGTCAAGGATTTTGGAGTGGGTGAAGTTTATCCGTTTGTAAATCAAAATTCCCAGGATAACATGGCTGCCATCTTGTCTAAAACACTTCAAGGTCTTACGGATTTCATTTTAGAAAAAAAACCCAATTTGTTGATAGTACATGGGGATCGTGTTGAAGCTTTGTCCGGTGCTCTTGCTGGTCTACTCACCAATACCCCCGTTGCGCATATCGAAGGGGGAGAAGTTTCTGGCACTGTTGATGAAATGATTCGTCACTCGATTTCGAAGCTTGCAAGTGTCCATTTTGTTGCAAATCAAGAAGCTGTCGAAGTGCTTCTACAAATGGGCGAAAGAGAAAATCGGATATTTCAAATTGGTTCCCCTGATGTCGACATAATGTTGTCACCAGACCTTCCTAATTTGGAAGTAGTGCAAAAAAAATATAACATCGGATTTCAAAAATATGCAATTGCAATTTTCCATCCTGTTGTTACTGAAATCGATGAAATTTCCCATCAGTGTAGAGAATTCTTTGATTCGCTTATAGATAGTAATTTGAATTACGTGGTGATAGAACCGAATAATGATCCTGGATCTGACATCATCCGTAAACACATTTCAAGATTGCAAAATATTGAGCGCTTTCGTATTTTTCCCTCCATGCGCTTTGAATTCTTTTTGAGCCTGCTTAAGAACAGTCTTTTTATAGTTGGAAATTCGAGTGCCGGGGTAAGAGAAGCTCCGTACTATGGAGTACCTTGTGTTGATGTTGGCACTCGCCAATTGGGTCGATACATTTCGCCAAGTACCTTTAAGTGCCCTGTGGAAAAAAAGGCAATTTCCAGTGCGATTGAAATATGCTTAAAAACTGCGAGAATACCAACAAAGCCCTTTGGGAGTATTGGAAGCGCTAATCGATTTGTAGAAGTGCTGTCAGATGAGTCTTTTTGGTTAATAGGTACCCAAAAATCATTTGAGAAATTGTTAAACAAAAAATCATCATTCGAATCAAAGTGTTGTGACTGTGGTCAGTAGATTCGGGCTTCCCAAAGAGATTGTGTATTGTAAGAGTTGCGTCATAAGCAATCAACGACCAAGTTCCACTATTGAGTTTCTGTCAGAATCTAAATCATCTAAAAAGGGCATTAATATAAACGCAGATGGCATTTGCGACGCATGCACTTTCCAGGACCAAAAACAGAATGTGATTGACTGGGAGCTAAGAGATATTCAATTACGGAATCTCGCAGATAGAATTAGAGAAGATAAATCTAGTTCTGAATACGACATTGTTGTGCCAGGAAGCGGTGGAAAAGACTCTGCCTTCACCTCACACATACTTAAGTACGAATATGGACTTAATCCATTAACCGTGACGTGGGCTCCTCATCTCTATACTGACATAGGATGGAAAAACTTTACAAATTGGATTCACATTGGTGGTATCGATAATATATTATTCACTCCCAACGGGAAATTACATAGAATACTAACGAAATTAGCTTTCTCTGAATTACTTCATCCATTCCAACCGTTCATACTTGGCCAAAGAATTATTGGCCCTAGAATTGCAAAGAAGTTTGGAATCAAGCACATATTCTATGGAGAAAACCAGGCAGAATATGGCAACTCTATAAGTGACAATAAAAGTCCAATCATGAATGCAAGTTTCTACTCTACCTCGGAACTAGAAAACCTACGGTTCGGCGGTATCAACATTAGGCAGATAATGTCTGAGTTTGGTTTCACGCTCAAAGATTTTTCTCCATACTTACCGCTAAAAGAGAGCGACTCAGCGGATTTAGAGGTCCACTATTTGGGCTATTACTTGAAATGGGATCCTCAGGAATGCTTCTATTATGCGTTTTCAAACACTGGTTTCAAACCCAACCCAGAGAGAACTGAAGGCTCTTTCTCCAAATACAGCAGTATTGATGACAAAATTGACCCCTTCCATTACTACACAACTCTTACCAAGTTTGGCTTAGGGCGTGCTAGCTATGATGCAGCTCAAGAGATTCGCAATGGCAAAATAACTCGCGAGGAGGGCATTGATTTAGTTAGGAAATATGACACTGAATTTCCAGAAAAATATTTTTCTGACTTTCTAGAGTATATCGAAATCGACGCAAATAGTTTCCATCAAACTATAGATTCTTTCCGTCCAGAGCACATTTGGATTCAACAGCACGGAAGTTGGAGATTGAGAAATCCAATCTGGGTTTTGAGATGACTTTTAGAATTTGTGCTAAATTGGAAACAAAAGATAGTAATCTCATTAAGGGTATCCAACTTGAAGGATTACGAGTTATTGGCAATGTTTTTGATTTCGCTTCGAAATATAATTTGGCTGGCGCTGACGAGATTATAATAATTGATATAACTTCTAGTTGGTTCTCTAGGGACTCAATAATAAGTAGAATAGCCAGTACGTTGGAAAATTGTTTTATACCTTTGACCGTTGGAGGAGGTTTGAGAGAACTAAGAGATATTGATTCGTGCCTTCGTTCTGGAGCTGAAAGAGTTGCTATAAATACCATTATTTTTGATAATCCAAGAATAACTTCTGAAATAGCCGAAAAGTATGGGGCGCAAGCTGTTGTCTTTAATGTCCAAGCGAGGTATCTCAACAATCGCTTCTATTGTTTCACTGAAAATGGACGTGAAAATACTGGTGTAACGATAGAAGATATTCTTGCAAAAATTGAAGCAGACTCTGTAGGGGAAATTTTATTAACTTCAATAGACTATGATGGATCCTTAAATGGAGTCGATCAAAAATTATTAAGTCATACTAGAAATCTGACTGATCTACCGATTATATATGCCGGAGGCATTAGATCCATTGAGAATATTGAATCGGCTATCAAATTGGGAGCAAGCGCGGTAGCAATCTCTTCAGCACTTCACTACCTACACCTAAGGATTGAAAATTTGAAAGATCAACTCATCCTCAATGGTTATCCAATTAGAGGAATTCAAAATGAATAGGGTTGGAATTTTAGATTATGGAGCTACGAATATTGAAAGCGTTGTTCGTGCATTCAAAAGGATTGGGGTGGAGTCCTCGATCGTCGGATCTACAGCTGAGTTTGCAAATATTTCACACTTGGTGCTTCCAGGGGTCGGCTCTTATGCGTATGCCTCTAGGACTTTGGCTGAACGTAGGCTGAATCAAGCTATAACTGATTTTGTTTCTTCTGGTGCACCAACATTGGGAATTTGTCTTGGATTGCAACTATTGCTTCCAAAGGGAATAGAGTTTGGTAACAGTAGCGGACTTTCCTTAATTGAAGGAAAAATTGAGGAACTTCCAAATTATAGGGCGGAATTCCATGACCGTAAGCCTCGCATTGGTTGGTACCCAGTGTTTTCTTCTCCTAAATCGAAAAGTGAATTTTTTGCAGCGTTCGACGGAAGTTTCTTTTATTTTGCACATTCGTATTTTGTGCGTCCAACTAAAATTAGCGTGGCTTTGAATTGCAGCTTTCAAAACATTGATATTCCCGTTGCCGTGCAATTTGAGAATATTCTTGGTGTTCAATTCCACCCTGAGAAAAGCGGAAACAACGGTCTTAAACTTCTGTCGCGTTTTGTTTCGTTATAGTGAATTGGAATTTTGTTTCCAAACTGTTTCAGAAATTTACTTTACGACTTTTAGGGGATATAAGAATCTAAAATTTTTATGATGGCCTCGGATATAGTATCCTTAGATCTGGGCGAATTTAGCCTTGAGTTTAGCTTGTTTCTATTTGAACTAGAAAGACGATTTAGTAAATGAATAATAAGTCTCTTAAATGTGTATTGAGAAACTATGTAAGGATTCGCGTATGCCATTCCACCAACTTTGTGAGTCCTTTCAAAGTCCCGAAAACTTATGTACTTTAACGCCTTGATTGTATTCTTAAAACTCGGACCTAATTCCAAGGCAACTAAAAGGTTTTCAAAGTATTTCAGCCGGGAATTTCCTGTCATCGTGAGGGTTTTAGGTAACCCACTCAATTCTTCATCAAAAGTCACTACTGGTTTACCGATGAACAAAGTCTCTATTGCCACTGAAGACCAACCTGTTGTTACAATGTCAGTTGCTCCAATTAGATCATAAAGAGAATTACCATCGGAAGGAAAATCCCAAACTATTCTATTTTTCAAATGAAAAAAATCTTTTGAAATCCTGAGCCAATTACGTGAAGCATCAGAAGCTCGGCCGTTTGGCCCGACAACAAAATCTCTTGGATGCATTCGAATAACTAGTGTGATATTGTTTTGTTCCATTACAAATTGACAAAGATCTTGAATCCACTGGAATTGATCTGCATAAACATTTTTTGAAATACGTCCACTAGTGAATTTTCCGATACTTTGGGCAGAATAGACTTCATCGGTGCTACTAAGGACAGCCAAAACAATTTTATTTGCTTTATTTTCACTCAATAACTCTGATCGAATGGATTTTCCTTGAACTGGCGTTGAGTATGCTGAGTGAGTTAAGCCTTTCCTAAGCATTTTGAAGTGCATGAAAGCTAGAACTCTAATTCGGGAATTTAGGTAATCTTCACTATTGGCACAAGGGTCAACTAGACCAAATTTGTCCCAATCCCATATACGTAGACTAGCCCACCTGTTGACAGGAGAAGAACTACCTTCAAGAAATATGGTCGGAATTCCCAGTTGTTGCGCAGCCTCGCTTGCTCCAGAGCCCGCAGCGTACTGAGGAGAATATACTAAAAGTGCATCAGGACGTTCTCTACTCATTTTCTCCAAAAAAAACTTATAAGAGATTGCAAAAGTTCTTGATGCTTCCAGAAACCAATCTTGTTCATTTAAATTTATATTCATATTAGTCTTCTTAAACTTGATTACCGGTTCATAATAAGCCCTTTCGTTGAGTTGAATTTTATCTGCAACTTCAGTTGATTTTCCGATTTTGTCTACTTTAACGCGATCATCCAAGAAAGTATTTAAGGTTTCCCTTGTCCCCTTACATAGTGTGCAGACTTGCAATTTTCGTATCTTACTGCTTTGCGGTTCGAGTTGTTGATAATCCATAACTGTACAAAATTTGAAACCACTATCGCAACTTATGAGCGTGACGTTCCAATCTGATTTACTGAGCTTGTTACACAACTTAATTATCGTCCAGGAATGTTCCTCTATTAGTGCAAAAGGGTCAAAAATATATAATACTTTATCTAATTTCACGAATCAACCAATCTCTTAGGGCTCTACCTGCTATTTCTCTCTTCTCTTCAATATCAATCAAAAATTGTTGATAGCCTTCAAATCTATTCTTATCATCGTTTAAACTGTGCACAAACGAAGTCAACTTTGATTCAAGTTTCTCATACTCTTCTCTAAAGTTATAGTTGTCAATACGCTCTAATCCGTAATTTTCTAAAAGCTTGTTAATTTGAGAATAACTATTCAAACTAAACAACGGAATTTTATTTACAATTCCAAAGACATGAGAGTGAAATCTCATGGCAATTAATCCATTAAGGCCTGAATATGCCTGTAAAAAGACTTCTGAATTTTCACGACAGTCAAGATCCGATATCGTTACACGTTCACGCCTATACTCATCTTGCATTTTCTCGAGTAGAAAGGCAAACGCCTTTATATCACTGTACATGTGCGGAATTAGTCGGATTTCCAGCTCATCATACTCACGACACAATCTATTTAATGTGATAGCAAATTTCTCGAGAAACTTTTCTGGATTGTTATCAAAGGACTTAAATCTCAATCTTTCCAAATCGATAGCTAAGTTTATTCCCAAAATAAATCTCGAAGACAAATGGTTTTTTGGTGCTATTTTCCATTTTGTAAAGAAGGCGTGATCAGGAATTTCGTAGCATTTTCCCCAATTACCGGGAGAAAGAAATCTCTTCATTACGTTGAAAGATCCGTCATTTCTGACGCTCAAGAAGTTTCTGCTACTATTTGCAAAATGATTAATGAATTCTCCAAAGTTCTCTTTTGCCGCCTTGCCAATACCCTGCCCATCATCGACACCGACGGAATTTATAAAAATAGGAATTGTGATACTGTCCATTTCGGAGATTGAAAAAGGCAAAGAAGTACCAGTTGGCGAATTTTCTGGCCATAATTCCAAGAAATTTCCACCTCCAATAATGAAACAATCTGTCTGAGATAGCTCATTTCGCATTCCTTCCCATTTATAATTGGCGTTTCTGAAGAATTTCCTTATTTCAAGACTTTTCCAAGTTATTTCTAAAAAAGGGAACAGTGATGCAAACCACTCTCGAAACGCTCTTTGGCTGGCAACATCACCAATATTCCCCTGAAAACTGGCAAAGTGCGAAATATGCATTTTTCTCTTCACGAACAGAAGTTACCATAGTTCTTAATCCAAAGTTAGTATAGATGCAATATTGTTAGACTTTACTTACCAACATATTAATATTGTAAGAATAGAAGAACAGGAATAGCTAGAGACAAAGTCAATGAGCTAAGTTCGACAATCTAATTTATTGGCAACAGTGAGTCAAACAATTTTATAAAATCACTATTTTCTTCTGAATAAAGTCCATTCTCCCGCAATTTTTCTGATAATGGAAAATCATTTGCTGCAATTTGATATGCTTGGCTTATCAAACCGTAGGAAACTAAACCTAGGAATAATGAGATTTTTAAAGGCATATCCCAATCTTTGAACGAATCTAGGTTTCTAATAAATAGTAGATTGCATTCTGCTAAGTAACCTGAGTATTTGAGTTTTTCAACTGATTTTAGATTTCCACTTTCATACACTGGTTCAATCCAAGCTAATTCAAAACCTTCGTCTTCAAGATGCTTTACGATTTCCGCAAATCTTGCACTTCCAGACATTATTGGGGTTCTTAGTGTGGAGGCCTCTAATTCAATCAAAGTCACTCGTGATTTGGCAGAGAAATTTCCCAAATCTCTAAGAATCTCAAGCTCGGCTCCTTGCACATCGAGTTTCATCCATACTGATGATTCTATGCCCACATTATCTATTGCCTTTACCAAGGATTGAGTTTTAATTTTAGTTACTCTTCTAGGTTCATAACTTCTGATTTTTTCTGGAGACATACGAAGGCGATGCTCTGGCAATAGTTCGGGCTTAAAAAGTGAGCTGCCTGAATCAGGTTCAAGTACATAGAAATCGCGATTAGAATCTTCACGACCAACAGCAAGTGGAATTAGAACTAGTTTACACTTAAGCGAATCTTCTAAATGCCTCAGGTTATGCTCATTTGGATCGATGGCAATTAGGGTAGTGCTCTCGCATTTTACTGCATTTGACCACGTAGCCGGGATGAAATAAGAGGCACCAATATCTATAAGAGTTACATTTTCAAACAAACCCATAAACCTCCTCTCAATTTCGTTCTTTCTTGCAATGAACCTCCAATATTTACGCGTAATTTCTTTCAGGACTGAAGCTGTAATTAGTCTAGAAAAATCTAACATATAATTATAAGTTTTTAAGACTAACCTCATTTGAGCAATTTTCCTTGTGCCATATTCATCAACACTCTCTTTCGCACCTTTGGATTGCTAACCTGGAAAACGACTTGCAATACAACTCTTTGACCACTCTCGATTAAGCCTCCGCGATGCAACAGTTGAGCACCGTCAAAAATTATGAAGTCACCGGGTTTTCCCAAAAATACCTCCTCCATACTTGCCAAGTCTTCTTCCAGTTCAGAATTAGGTTGAACATCCCAACCAAAATGTGAGTTGAATCGAATAAGTTCAGGCAATTTCATGAAGTGTTCACGGAACACTTGGCTAGAAAACAATTGACCGTTGTTAATGTCATAGAGTTTTCTTACCTCAGGGTTGTGAACAATTGATCCTATTACTCTTCCGACAATATCCTTAAAAGCTGGGTTTTGAATTAATCTATAGGCTTTAGGATAGAGTTTTGTTGGGCCACTTCTGTCCTCGACTTCAGATAGATACACAATGGCTTTGGGAGCAAAGAAAGTTTCATCTAAGTGAGCGTACATGGTTCTTGGAGCACTAGTCTCTTTAAGTGCATTTCGCCACCAAAGTGAACGGAAATCACTTAGCTCTAGAGACAAACCTACGTGATCATAAGGGACTTGAAAATAGGCACTTATAATTTTGAAAATACCCATCTTGTGAAAATTTTTTTCTATTTCATTGCATATTTTTCTTACAGTCCCCCCTGAGTTAACACTCAGATCTTTTCTCTCTAGAAAACCTTGATCGGCTCTCTTTCGAAATTCTTGGAGTTCAACTTCGGCAATAGAAAGGATTTTCTTGCAAGAGTACTCGCTTAGAGTTCCGTAAAAATGCAAATTTTTTTGTAATAAGTTGAATTCTTCTCTATCTTGAATCCTGGACACATTCGATGTCACCTTTTTACGAACGGTAAATTCTTCGTTCAGATAATTTAGAAATCTTAGTTCTAGTTCCTGCAAGAAGAGAGAGATGCCCTTTTCTGAAGATTGGCCAGACATTTGTTTAAAAACGGATTTTGCTAAATTAGTCAAGCGACTCAATCGCTCCAAAATTTCAGATTCAGACTCCATACTTTTCGGATTGCCATATTCAATATCGAACTGTTTTACCATGCTTTCATCTACTCTAAAGGCTTCAGACTTGAACTGAAAAGATGGGTGTAACTGATAATTCATATCAACTAATGATCCTAAATCCGACATTTGCCGCTCCTGAATCTTCTTGGATGACCGAACCATATCACTTGTCATTTCCAGAAACTCATTTGCCACTTAGCGAGGCAAAATTCAGCATGAATCCTGGTTAGTGTGACGCCTTTAGATATTTTTGAATTGCGCTCATACCATGGAAATTTCAACACGAACTCAAAATCTATGGGTCAAGAGTTTGAAGTGCGCTGTAATTGTTGCGTCTTGATTATAAGTCGCAAGTTAGATTCAGTAATCGATCTGGCAAGGCATGAATCATGGAAAACGATGAAAATCCAAAAACACGTAATCCATCTAGAGAAGAACGAAAACCTTCTCATTATCAGTCTCAAATTCTATAAAAGGGGAATTTCTTCCACCTCATGACGTTAGCGATACGTTGAACTTTGATGGGTCGAGCCGCCCGCGGGAATCGAACCCGCGACCTTCGCTTTACGAGAGCGACGCTCTGCCGACTGAGCTAGGGCGGCGATGCTTTAAAGCTTTAAGCTTTTTTATATTAATCCAAGCGTACAACGCCATTAGGCGTTGCAAGATGAACCGCCACAAGTCCAGTCTGACCATCGTTAGCCTCTGGCAAAACCCATTGAATTTCAACGCCGTCAAATGCTTTTGATAGATCTGAGCCGAGCCACTCCTCAATTGTCTTCTCATCTCCTGAAATCTCAATCTTTACTATCTCAGCAACTGCCTTCCCGTCATTTGATGGATGGTCACTTGACATCCATTGAATAAAGAAAGGTAGT